>Ga0209542_10008679_pt1 | contig 18890 bp, 19 predicted proteins | sample RifCSPhighO2_01_FD_184028 | JGI IMG/M metagenome (GOLD analysis project Ga0209542, IMG submission 184028) | Soil microbial communities from Rifle, Colorado - Rifle CSP2_plank highO2_0.1 (SPAdes) (version 2) | ecosystem: Environmental > Terrestrial > Deep subsurface > Rock core/Sediment ...
TGGTGGGCTACTTCTTCGGCGCCGATTATCAAGCAATCCTTTCTGTCTTCAGGCGCGACGCGCTCGTGGTAGCCGCTATCAGCATCCTCGTCCTCGCCGCGTATTACGTCTACAAAAGAAATAGGACATAGTGCTCACGGTGTAAAAGAAGAAACCCCGGCAGAAGCGCGGGGCTCCTCCGGGGCAGGCGGGTTTAGGGTTTTTCGAAGCGGTCGTTAACGAGCTTGAGACCGAATAGCCGCTCCAGTCGCGCCGGCTGGTCCATCCGGTCATTCTTAAAATCATAGACGACCAATCCACCCCATATCGCTATGAGCAGAAGCGCCACAGTCGTTTCCGTGCGATTTCCACCATACAGAATGGCGAGGGCCATGAGCGGCACCAGGAACAAGAAGAGGGACACCGTGACGGCATTGTGGTAGCGATCCGGCCATGTCGCGATCGGCCACGGCGTGGCTACAGTGACGAGGAAGACTCCCACTGCGATACAAGCCGCGAACCAGATTATTTGCGGCCACATACCGGCGAACCAAGAGGGAATCGGTACTTCTCGCTGGATGACTGTGGCCCCGATAAGGACCACCGTCAACAGGCATATATCCCCAATCATTCCCGAATACGAGAAGTTGAAGAACAATCCTGACGTTCGGTCCGCTATGACGAATGGTATCGCCATGCCGACGACCAGTGCAACGAATACGGTCGCCCACATCGGGACCCGCGCCAATAAGGCGAAAATTCCAGAATATTCACTCATTTCAGTTCTCCCAGGTGAGGTTACAGATAGGATCTTACTGCTTCATATTGTATACCTTACTATTTAAAAAGTCAAGCGTTTTTATTGCTTTTTGAGCCAGAGATAAATATCTTCAAGCGCCTTCACGCCGTCGCCGGCGGCGATGTTGTTCTGGTGGTAGAGCTCGTCCGTACAGTCGCCGGCCGCCCACACGCCCTCGATATTCGTGCGCTGATTTTTCGGGTCAACTTTGATGCGCTTCACTGCATCGAGTTCGAGCAGCCCTTCGGCGAAATCCGTGTTCGGCAGGACGCCCGCTTCGACGAAGATGCCGGAGACCGCGAGTTCGCGTATGTCTCCCGAATCTTTTTCCCTATATTTCAAGCCGATGACGAATTGCTCGCCTGTTACTTCAGTCGGCTCGGCATGCGCGAGGATGCTCATATTCGTGTGAGCGCGCACCTTCTCCACGGTTATCGGATCCGCTTTGAATTCTTTATGCCGATGGAGGAGGGTGACGGACTTCGCATAGGCGAGGAGCTGGAGCGCCGTTTCGAAGCCGGCATTGCCGCCACCGACTACTGCGACATCCATGCCGCCAAAGAGTGGGCCGTCGCAGGAGGCGCAGTACGTGACGCCCTTGTTCTCAAACTTTTCCGCCCCCGGCACGTCGAGCTTCCGGCGCCCGGCACCGGAGACCACGAGCACTGCCATGGCAGTGAACGCTTTGCCAGCTTTCGTCTTTGCCATGAATCCCTTCTCTGCCCGTTCAAGTGAGACAACGCGCTCATGTAGCGCAAGTTCTACCATATCGCCCTTTACTGCCTCCACATGTCTTTGAAAAAGTTTAGCGAGCTCCTGGCCGTGTATTTTAGGCGAGCCGATCCAGTTCTCGATGCCCTCTGAGACGATCGACTGCCCGCCGATCTCTTCGGCGATAAGCACGGTCTTCAAGCGCTTGCGCGCCGCGTAGACAGCCGCAGCGACGCCGGCGGGCCCGCCGCCAATAATTATCAAATCATACATGCAAACAGTATACTCGATTTATTTCTTGTGTCGGCGCAGGAAGGCGGGAATTGCGCCCCACGAGTCGTCGTCTTCGGGGATCGCCGCTACGGACTCACGCTTATGCGGCGTCGCTGTTACAACCGGTTCTTCTTTTTCGACGAGGACAAGGACTTCCTCTGTTTCTTTCTTTTCCTCTTTTTGTTTTCCGCTTCCTGCCGCGGCACCCTTGGAGGACAGTATCTCGTTATAAATGCGGCCGCGTTCCTCTTCACGCTTTTCTGCGGGAATGGAAAAAAGAGAACGCTCGAATACCGAGGCGGAAGCGTGGGCCGCGCTCTCGGGGAAGCCGGTCGCGATGACGATGATGCGGACCTGGCCCTTCTTGAGCTTCTCATCCTTCATGATGCCGAAGATAACCCGTGCGTTCTTGTCGACGGATTCGCTGATGACTTTTGCCGCCTCTTGCACCTCCAGGATGCCAAGATCGTCAGAACCGGCGACGACAAAGAGAATGCCCTTCGCGCCGCTGATAGAGACGTCGAGCAGGGGAGAATTGACCGCTTGGCGGGCGGCTTCTCTCGCGCGTTCATCACCCTCGGCAATCCCGATGCCCATAAGCGCCGGGCCGGCCGCTTCCATAATCGCCTTGATGTCGTTGAAGTCGGTATTGATGTCGCCCGGCGTCGTGATGATGTCGGAGACGCCCTCGACCGCCTGGCGCAGGATCTCGTCGCACATAGCGAACGCATTTTTCGCCGAGGTGTTCTTCTCGACAATAGAGAGCAGTTTGTCGTTCGGGATGACGATGAAGGCGTCAACCTCTTTCTTCAATTCGGCGAGGCCGCGGTCGGCAATGTCCTTACGCTGGGCGCCTTCGAAGGAGAATGGCTTCGTGACGACGGCGATGACAAGCGCGCCGACCTCCTTCGCGATCTTCGCGATGATCGGCGCGCCACCGGTGCCGGTGCCGCCGCCCATGCCGCACGTGATGAAGACCATGTCGCTTCCGGTGAGCGCTTCCTGCACTTCTTGCCGCGTCTCTTCGGCGGCGCGCTTGCCGAGCTCCGGATTCATGCCGGTACCGAGCCCACGCGTAAGATTCTTGCCGATATGGATCTTCCGCTTCGCGAGCGAGCGGTGGAGGTCCTGCGCATCGGAATTGACGGCGATGAATTCGACGCCGCGCACCTTCGAATTGATCATATGGTTGATGGCGTTCTTGCCCGAACCGCCGATGCCGACCACGCGGATCCGTGCGAACGTCTCGATCTCTGGTTCAATACGCTTGGACATGTTGTGCCGCCATACTAACAGAACCTAATAATATGCAAATATTGACATTTAATGAATACGACTTGTTGTTTAAGGGCTACAACATTGCAAAGCAATGTTCGCCCGAACATTTTGCAAGCTCGCAAAATGTTTTAGGGCAAGAATTGCTGAAAGAATTTTCTCACCAGGGTACTAAGACTCTTCTTGGGCGCATTTGTGTCGCCCGTGAGCCCCCAGAGCGCGAGACCGTAGGCGACGGCCCAGGTCGCGTCGCGGATCTTGGTATCGGCAGAGAGGCGGAGCTCCGCAAGCCGCGCGGGCAACTTCAACGAGCCGCGCGCGATATCGCTGATGGGCCCGATGCCCGCGCCGCCGCCCGAGATGATGATGCCGGCGGGCAGGGGACCGCGGCGGCCGAGCGACTTCAAGTGCTTATCAATGAGCGCGAACATCGCGGCAAGGCGGCCGCCGATAAAATCGTCGACTTTTTTACGCGGGTACATTGCTCCCGACAAGCGGCCGAGCTTTACGCGCTCCGCTTCTTCAAGCGAAATGCGCAGGCCCAAAGCGATATCGTCTGTGATGTGGCTCGAGCCCATGGGGAACACTTTTACCGAAATAGGTATGTTCTCGTCGTAGACGACGATGGACACCGTCTCTGCGCCGATATTCGCGAGGACGCAGCCCTTCATCTTTTGGTCGCCCTCGAGGAGAACGTACGAGCCGGCAAGCGGGGACGCCATCTGATCGATGATCTCGATGTTCGCATCCTCAACCGCGGCCGCCAGTATTTCCTCGTGCTGGGCGAGGCAAGTAACGAAGAGATAGTCGACTTCGAGGCGAACGCCTTTCATGCCGAGCGGGTTGCCAAGCACTTTGGCGCCGTCGATGCGATATTCAACCGGGATGCTGTGGAGTACGTGCCGATTAAGGAACCCGGGCGCCGCCGCCTCGCGCGCCGCTTTTCCCGCTTTCTCCAAGTCGAGTTCGGTTATCTCTTGGTCGGCGCGCGAGATGATAGCGAAGCCGGTCGCGCGCGCCTCGTCGAGCGAGATGCCGCCCACCGCGAGGAAGCCGGCACGAAGAGGGACGCGCGCGATTGACTCCGCCTGCCGCTTCGCTTCACGGATGCTCGCAGAGACCTCTTCCTTATTGACGATATAGCCATGCCGGAGGCCCTTCGACTCGGCGAGGCCCGTGCCGAGAATGCGCAGCTGCCGCGTACGGGTGCGCCTATCGAAGAGTTCCTCGACGACGACCATCTTTACCTGGTACGTGCCGATGTCGATGCCGGTGGCTATGCGTCGTGACATATCGCGCAAGGAGCGTTCGTTCGCATTTCTCCATAGTAGCACCATGCGCCCATCCTTTTATATGCAGTGCGCCGTGGATAAAGAGTAGGAGCAGGAAGCTGGAAAGAGGAAGCTGGAAAGAGGAGACCTGCTTCGCGGCTTCACTCGGGCAGATAATTATTTCGCCTGACTTTTCGCCGACGACATACGAGAGCACATTCGGGATGTAGTCCTTGCCGCGCAATTGTACGTTCAGCGCGCGCGCCTTCGTCGGTCCGACGAAGACGAGCGAGAGGTCCCAGCCGGGCAAGACCTCCTTAGCTACCTTTATAAAAGATGAACCCAGCCCCTTCGGAATGGGCTGGGTGAGATTCGTAATGGAAACGCCCGCCATTTTTATAGTGAGCAACGTCGAACTACGCTTACTTCTTGTAGCCCTTGCCGCGCACGTTCTTACGCGCTGTGAGATCGATCTTGCCGAGCTTCACGAGTTCGTTGTATTTCTCGCGGCGGACCTTTGAGATGAGGGCGCGCTTATGGTCGACGTTTTTCGACTTTGCGCGCTTCCAATAACGGCGGTCGCGGAGTTCCCGGACGAGTCCGAGCCCCTGCGCCCGGCGGGTGAAGCGGCGAATAAGCGCGGTCGAACTCTCGTTCTTCCCGCGCCGTACCTCCACTCTTGTACTCGCCATCATGATATCCCGACTCTAGCATATGAGAGCCGTAATTGTCTATTTTTTTTACGCAAATGTTTTCAGGCGCTCGGCGAGACCGAGGAGGGGAAGGGTGATTTCTTCTTGGGTTTGTCGATTGCGCAAGATGGCGGAGCCCTCGAGCGCCTCTTTGCGCCCCATAATAAGGAGATAGGGGCAACCTCGCTGTTCTGCGAGACGAATTTGCTCGGTCAAGGATTCAACGCCGATATCTTGCGAGAGCGGCACATGCGCCTTGCGGAAGTCATCGGCGAGCTTGATAGAGAGCCGCTTTGCTTCGTCGCCGATATGGACGAAAGAGAAACGCAGCCGCGCTGGTTTCGCTTTGATCACCACCCGACCTTCGCTTGGTATCTGGAGTACCGCACCGATGGCGCTTACGAAGGAGCCGAGCGAGAAGTGGCGGGTAAAGTCGTTGTAGCGCGACCCCCACGCAACACGACGTTCGCCAAGGACGAGCTCAAAGCAGGTATCGCTCCAGCAGGAGCCGCGGCTGATGAGTGTGCGTGCGAGCTCATAGGGCGTCTCGGTCATTTCGAGATATTCGAGCAGGTCCTCGAAGCGCTTGCGGCTTGCGTCCGAGAGATGCTCGGTCGGCGCGGGAAGGTCTTCTCCTCCGGAGGCGGACGCGATCAACAGTTCGGCGGCAAGAAGGGTGTCATGCTTCGCGGAGTGGATGCATTCTTCGGGAAGCGCCGCGCCGCGCTTTTTGAAAAAATTCGCAAGCTCACGCGCGTACCGCGCGCGAGTCTCTTTATCGCCCATCGAATTGATGCGGACGATGGGCTCTTCGTGAAAAAGGTCGCGCGTAAGCGCGATGAGCGCGTGGATGACGATCGCGTCGGAAAGCGCGCGGTCCGTGCCGAGTGCGTGGAATTGGATGACCGCTTTTTTTGGCGCAGGGCGGCCTGGCGTGATATTGGTATGCCAGACAAAGAGCGGCTGGCGGGGACCCGGTGCGCACTCGAGATGTTGGAATTGCTTCAAGAAGCTCGCGACAATCTCGGCAACAGGGTCGAGCGTAAGATGGGCGAGCGCTTCGGGGTAGCCCGCCGACTTGCGTACAGTGCTCCCGCGCCCTTTCGCGGTGAGAGAAGAGAGCGGCATGAAGCCGTAATACTGGCCGACCGCACTCGCTTTGTTTAAAAGTTCTTCCGCCGGAATGACGTCACGCATCATGGTGTTACTGGAGCGATGGCGTTTGCGGCCGTAGGAGACAGCTTCACCTTACCCGGGAAGAAGCCGCTCTTGCCGATGGGCAGAAGCCGCAGGTCCACCCGGCCGATGATGTCCTTTTTCGGCAAGGGCCCCCATACGCGGCTGTCGGAGCTGTTGGGGCGGTTGTCGCCCATGACGAAATATTCTCCCGCGTTCAGCGAAACGTCTTTGGTGTAGGTCGCGTCTTCGTTCACGATATAGGGTTCAGTAAGCGTTAGCTCCACTCCGGTAGCAGTCGTGATGGTAACAGCGCCATGGTCGATAGATACTGTTTCGCCCGGGAGCCCGATGATGCGCTTGATATAGAAGATGGAAGGGTCTGTCGGATAGCGGAAGACGATAACATCACCGCGCGCAGGTGCGCGAAAGCGGTACAGGAGCTCGTCCACGACAAGGTAGTCGAGATGCTCGAATGTCGGATGCATCGATTCGCCATCCACAACAAAAGGCGAGACGACAAAGAGGCGGATAGGAATGACGACAACGATGACGAGGAACGCGAGCATGAAAAGATCTTTTAACAGACCTTTCCAAGAGTCAGACATGTGGGCATTGTACTCGTATGCGGGCACTACGCAAGCTTCAGCGCGCGGGTGCGGCAAAAATGGATCGCGCTCCGGGCCGCTAGGCCAAGTCTTACTATCCATTTTCGCCGCACCCGCGCGCTGTGGTACGATTCCTGTATGTCAATCGTCATCGTAGGACTCGGGAACCCGGGGAAGGAATACGAGAAGACGCGGCATAACGCTGGCAGGAACGCCGTGGAGCTTGTAGCCAAGAATGGGGGTTTTGATGATTTCATTTTCAATAAAACGGCGAATGCGCTCGTAAACAAAGGTTCGATAGGCGGCGAGAATGTGACGCTTGTCCTGCCCGAGACGATGATGAACGCTTCCGGCAAAGCCGTGAGCGCGTTCGTAAAGAGTCCGAAAGCGGCAAAAAGCTTGCTCGTCATTCACGATGACTTGGACTTGCCGGTCGGCACCATAAAAATGGTGTTCGGACGCGGCTCGGGAGGGCATAAAGGCGTCGAGAGCGTCATGCGTGCGATAAAGACGCAGGACTTCGTGCGCATCAGGATCGGCGTTGCGCCTATAGGTAAGAAGAATCAGGCGAAAAAACTCAAAGACGAAGAGAAAGTCATCAAGCACGTGATAGGGAAGTGGCGGCCCGGGGAAGAAACAACGGCGAAAAAGGCGTTCAAAAAGGCTGCCGAGGCCGCGCGCCTCTTCGTAACCGATGGCATCGAGTCCGCCACCCAGTTCGCCAACACCCGTTGATATACAGATAGTGAGGGACGTTAAGCGTCCCTCAACTCTCATTCGAAAGAATCGGTGCTATGAAGTTTGAAATCGTCGGGCATATTGCGATCGAGAATTACATCTCGGGCAAATTCGCGATATTCTTCAGGGCTGTAAAGCGACGCGAGGAATTCCTTGTCAACAATCGGGCGATCGAATGTCCCGACATAATCGCCCAAACTTGAATAGGGATAGGTACTAGCCCACGCATACGCCTCATCAAAATTATCTCGCGCCCAATTATAGCCTTTCGGATGGACATCAAATGAATTCTTAACTTGGATGTATGCTGATACGTATCGAAAATAATTATCATCATCTACAATTCGAGCACAGTAAGAACTTTGGAAGAGTGAACCTTTTTCGCCATATCGTTCATTGAATTTCTTTGCCATTCCAGTCCCAAGTCGGTGCATAAAGCGGGCAATGCCACCCTCTTTTATTTCTTCGAGCAGGAGATGAAAATGATTTTCAACAAGTCCAAAAACAGACAAGAGCACATACGCATCGCGTTCTGGCCAATGAAGAGGGCGTTCAAAAGTTTTATGGATATGTGCATCATGCAAATCACGATACCAATTCGGAGAGGTGAAGCTGTCGTTGAAATGTGTCAGCATAAGCAAGAATCGAAATCGATCAGCTTCATCGCGAACAATAGGCAACCCGCGCGTTCCTCTTTGAACAACGTGAACATATGACCCGACACCAAATGGTTCTTTTCGCATCTATCCATTATATCTCATCGTGAGGGACGTTAAACGTCCCTCATTCCCCTCTTTTTGCCGCCTCCGGCATAGAAACGCCACCCAATTCGCTAACACCCGTTAAAAAGAAAACTGCTGGGCGAACCATGCAGTTGAAGAACTCGGGCACCATAACAATTCCAAAGAGGGATGGTTTTCAGATTGACTCCACAGCATTCCGGGCAACACTGCTTCATAGTCCCCCATCATTGCTAACGCACTCTCTGAAATTGCTTCTAGCCATCGGGAGGCAGTGAACCTCTCAAAACAGGCTGATGCTTTGTCCTGGCACACGTTTTACAACGTCCTTCGATGTTGCCCAAGCCACGCGCACTCTAATTGAAAAGCGGTATTAAGTCAATTTTTCCTTTTTCTCTCCAGCGGAGCGAGGACGTAGTTTCAGAGCCTCTCGGAGCTGGCACAGCATGGTAATTGCTGCGCAGAAGAGAAGTTGCGCGGCAATTTGTGCCAGCGAGAGCGAGCGCGTTTGCTCGCTGGAGCAAACGACGCGTGCTCTGAAACTACGTTCTCGCGTAGCGCCTATTTTTTCTTTCCCGCGAAGGTGAGCGTCATGCGCTGCTCTTTCGGCTCGAAGAGCGAGATGGTGAAGGGATACGTCTTACCAAGCTCCAAGGTTTCGCGCAATTCCTGCGGCGTCGCGAACTCGGAGACGTGCACGAGGCCAGCGACGCCTTCTTCAATAGAAGCAAGTGCACCGTGCTTGTTGTACTTGATGATAACCCCCGGCACTTCCATGCCTTTTGAGTAGCGTTCTGCGGCCGTGTGCCACGGATTCTCTTTGAGCGCTTTGATGGAGAGCGATATCTTGCCCTCCTTTATCTCGATAACCCTCACGCGTACCTTGTCGCCGATGGAGCAGAATGCGTGCGGGTCTTCCACGAGGCCCCAATCAAGTTCGCTGATATGCACGAGCCCTTCGAGCCCGGGTTCGAGCTTCACGAATACGCCGAAGTCTACGACGCCAGTTACCTCGCCCTCGGCCGTATCGCCGACTTGGTATTTATCAATAAGTGACGCTTTTTCCTCGGCCTCGTTGCCCGTGCGTTCCGAGAAAATAAGCTTGCCCTCCTTCGCGTCGGCAGTGATGATGCGTACCGAAAGCGGATGGCCGACAAGCTGCATAAGCTCGCCGAGGATCTTATCCTTATCGCCTTCCGGCACGCGCGGGTAGTGCTCCTTTGAGAGCTGGGAAGCGGGGAGGAACCCTTGGATGCCCTGCCAAGAGAGGATGAGCCCGCCCTTGTTCGCCTCCTCGACAGTGAGCGAGTACGGCGTCTGCGAGAGAATCGCGGTCTCGGCTTCGCTCCAGATAGCCGCTTGGCGCGCTTCCTTCAAAGAGAGCTCGATATAGCCCTCGCGACCGGCGGGGTCGACGACTTTCGCGCTAATCGTGTCGCCCGGATTCGCCTTGCGCAATACGTCGGCGGCGTTGAGGTATTCGCGGCCGTAGATAAGGCCGGTGCCAAAGGGTGGGAGGTCGATATACACGCGCCCGCGGTTCATTGCGATGATGGTGCCCTCCACAAGATCGCCTGTCGACGGGGGCATCGGGATGGCATCAATAAAAGCCGCCATCGGGTGGCCTTCGGGCAGATGAATGGTCGCAATCGGCGCGGTCACCTTTTTCACTTCTTCAAACATGTATACAGCAGTGCGGATTTTCGAGAAGGGTACTGAACCTTTGCAGATTTCAGGGTTAACACCTTTCTACTTCTCCCTAAACGCTCCGCGGAGCGGGGCGTCGGGCGAACGTCCTTTCGGACGTTTTAGCCGGCACGCAACTCTCGGACTATAGCAAATAGCGCCAAAAAATGCTACAATATACGCAATGGTCATCACCCACCACGGCGGACAGTGCTTCAAGGTGACGTTTGGCGACCTCACGCTCGTCTTCGACCCTATCGCGAAGGCTAAAACCGCCAAGAGCGGTTCGCCCGACGAAACGTCTAGGGGGGCGACCCTGCCTGCGGTACGCTTCGGTGCGGATATCGCGCTTGTCTCGCGCGATCATCCGGACATGAACGGCGTAGAGGAAGTGACGTATGGCGAAAAAACTCCATTTGCCATTACAGGTCCCGGAGAATATGAGCGACAGGACGTCACGATCCAGGGATTTCTCTCGAAGAGCAAATATCCTACTTCGCCTCAGAAGGCTACGAAGGACACAGTGGCCGAGTATGTGAACACTATATATTCAGTTGAGCTCGAGGATATGACGCTCGTGCATTTAGGCACGCTCTCTGATACCGAACTTTCAAAAGAGGCGCGCGAGAGCATCGACGAGATCGACGTACTCTTCGTGCCGATCGGCGGTGATGGGGTTTTAACACCGGCGAAAGCGCACGAGCTTGCGGTGTCGCTTGAGCCGAAAATAATCGTGCCCATGCACTGGAGCGGCATAGGGGCTCCCCGGGCGCTCGATTCATTCCTGAAAGAGGCGGGGAACGGGAGTGAAAAAGTCGATAAGCTCACGTTGAAGAAGAAGGATCTCGTTGGCCGTGATGGGAGTATAATCGTGGTAACACCCTAATGACCATGAAAACCGTTTTCGAACATATCGAGCATGTGAAGGGGAAGCCGCACCATATCCGCAAGAAGGTCGCGTTTACTGCGGCCGTTGTGGTTACCGCGTTCATCGCGCTCGTGTGGCTTGTCGGCAGTCTCTCACTCGGGGCTTTCGCTCTCGAGGGGAGCTCGTTTGCCGATGCTACGGAACAGGGGAAGATCGATGTGACGAATACCGCAGATACTACGTCTGCGCTCGCGGGCGCCGCCGCCGCTTTGCAAAAGGAGGATGCACCGGCGCGCATCGAGATCGTCGATACGGCGCCCCCGAAACAGAAAAAGGCGGAACCGACCGTCATTCCTTTTTAGGATTTCAATAATCAGTCATGCCTTCGAAAGACAAAAAGCCCGATACGCCTCCAGCGGCGGCGAACGTCATTAATCAGCCGATCGTCTCCGAGATGCGACAGTCATACATCGACTACGCGATGACCGTTATCACCGCACGCGCCCTGCCGGACGTGCGCGACGGGCTGAAGCCGGTACACCGCCGCATCCTCTACGCGATGCGCGATATGGGGCTCACGCCCTCGGTCAAGTTCCGCAAGTCGGCGACGGTAGTCGGCGAAGTACTCGGCAAGTATCACCCGCACGGTGATATCGCCGTGTACGATTCGATGGCGAAGATGGCGCAGAACTTCTCGTATCGCTATCCGCTCGTCTTAGGTCAAGGCAATTTCGGCTCAATCGACGGCGATAGTCCGGCGGCCATGCGCTACACCGAAGCGAAGATGTCGCGCATCGCTGACGCGCTTCTCGCCGACCTCGAAAAGGAGACCGTCGCATGGAACCCCAACTACGACGCGACGCGCGAGGAGCCGAACGTGCTCCCTGCCGCGTTGCCGAATCTTCTTTTGAACGGGACGCTCGGCATCGCGGTGGGCATGGCGACCAATATCCCACCGCATAATCTCCGCGAGGTCGTCAACGCCGCCGTGTATCTCATCGATAATCCGGATGCGACGACTGATGATCTCCTGCAGTTCGTAAAGGGTCCCGATTTTCCGCTCGGCGGCGTCGCCTTCAACCAGACGGATATTAAGCATGCGTACGGCAGCGGCAAAGGGCCGGTGGTCGTGCGTGGCGAAGCGGAAATTGTCGATGACGGCAAAAAGGATTCGCGTATCATCATCACTTCCATCCCGTATCGCGTGAACAAGAGCGAGCTCATCAGTCGCATCGCCGACTTGGTGCAAGAGAAGAAGCTCGAGGGCATCCGCGACCTGCGCGACGAGTCCACTTCGGACATTCGCGTCGTCGTGGAATTGAAGGGTACCGCGCATCCGCAGGCGGTCTTGAATGCCTTGTATAAGCACACCGAGCTCGAGAGCACCTTCCACTACAACATGCTCGCCTTGGTCGACGGCGTGCCGGAGATGTTGTCCTTGTCGGGCATGCTCGGGCATTTTATCGACCATCGTCAAGAAGTCGTAAAGCGGCGCACCGAGTTTGATCTGCGGCAGGCACAAGCGCGCGAACATATTCTCCTCGGGCTCTCCAAAGCCCTCGACCATATCGATGAGGTCATCGCTCTCATCAAAAAAGCGACTGATGTTCCGGCCGCGTCCTTGGCGCTCCAAAAGAAATTTGGTTTCTCGGAACTCCAGGCGACGGCCATCCTCGAGATGCGGCTCAGCAAGCTCGCCGGCCTTGAACGTAAAAAGATCGAAGACGAACTAACTTCAGTACAGGCACTTATTCAGAAGCTAAAAGAGATCCTCTCTTCGCCGAAAAAGATATTTGCGGTAGTGAAAAGCGAGCTCGCGGAGCTTGCGGAAAAATACGGCGACGACCGCCGCACGAGGATCGTAAAGGGCGGCGTGCAGAATATTTCCGCAGAGGACCTCGTGCCGGACGAGGAATCGATGCTCGTATTCACCCAGGGCGGCTACGTGAAGCGGACGAACCCGAACGAATACAAGGTCCAGAAGCGTGGCGGCGTCGGCGTGGTGGATATCGCGACTAAAGAAGAGGACGCGGTCACGCATTTTCTCGTCGCTTCTGCGCACAGCGACCTTTTATTCTTCACCGACTTCGGCAAGGTGTACCAGCTCAAGATGTACGAGATACCGGAAGGGAAGCGCGCGACCAAGGGTAAGAGCATTATGAACTTCCTCCAGCTCGCGGGTGATGAGAAAGTAACTTCGATACTTGCCGTGCCGAAAGGCGCTGCGCTTGATGCTTCATCGGTCGTCTTCGTGACCGAGCAGGGCGCGGCGAAGCGGGTCGCGGCGCGCTCCTTCGCCGACGTGCGCCGCTCGGGCATCATCGCTATTAATTTGAAGAAAGCTAAAACCGCCAAAGGCGGTTCGCCCGATGCCGCTGCGGCGTCTAGGGGTGACAAGCTCGTTTCGGCGCACCTCGCGGTCGAGGGCGATACCGTGTCCATCGTGACGGCAAAGGGGCAGAGCATCCGCTTTGAGGCCGAGGACGTGCGCGAGATGGGCCGCACCGCCGGTGGCGTGCGCGGCATAAGCGTGAAGAAGGGCGACCGCGTGGTCTCCGCCGAAGTGATTTTCGCCGCGGCCAAGGATGCGTCCTTGCTCGTCATCATGAGCAAGGGCTACGGCAAGCGCACCAAGATGTCCGAGTACAAAATCCAGGGTCGCGGCGGCTCGGGCGTGAAGACGGCTGCCGTGACGCCGAAGACCGGCGAGATAATCGGCGCAAAGGTCGTCGTTGGCAATCTCGCCGAAGAAGAGCTCGCCGTCATTTCTAAAAAAGGGCAGGTGATCCGCACTTCGGTCGCCGAGATTTCCGTCCTTGGCCGTGCGACGCAAGGCGTCCGCATTATGCGCCTCTACCCGGGCGACAGCATCGCCTCAATGGTTGCGCTCTAGCAAGATATGAAAAAGATAGTGATTGCGGGTAGCGCGTCACTTCAAGATCGAGCTACACATTGGGAACAATTTTGGAAATCTCGCGGTTATACGGTAACCGCTTCCCCGCGAGAGATTTCTCGAGAGCTATATCAAGAGGAATATCCTGCGATACACGCAGGATTTTATGCCGCACTCAATGACGCAAACATCGTGTTCATCATGAATGAAGACAAGAATGGTATATCCGGATATATCGGTGCAGAGACGTTTGCCGAATTAGCATACGTTGTTGCAAATAGACTACTTGGTAAACAGCAAGTGCGCGCCATACTTTTGAAAATGCCCGAAAGCCGCGTTCAGTCGTATGAAGAAATTAAACTTTGGCATCAACTTGGCTGGGTTCAACTTCTTGATATTACAAAAGTATGAAAAAGATCGTTGTCACAGTGCCGATTACGGATGCGAACAAAGTCCAAGGGGCGGCAATATAGGTAATTCCACAATCTCACTATCCACTCCGGTCGGAAAAGATAGTGAGATTTGCGGTAGAATGAAAAGATGGGGAAACTTGAGGAGGCGTCTCGGAAGAGGAAGAAAAAACAAGATATCCAGCACGCCGTACTTGCCGCAGTTGCGGTTGCCGGCTTCTTGACGCTCGCGGCAACCGCGCCGAACGCTCTCCGGCTTCTCGATTACCTGCCGAATGGAAAATATAACTTGAAGTATCGGATGAAGTCGGTAGCAGGGCGGTTGGCGGCTAAGGGATATGTGGTGTGGGTTGAAAAAGACGACAAGAAATATCTACGCATAACTCCTGCTGGACGGAAGGTGCTCGCATTTGAGCAAGCGAAGGTGGCACTGAAGAATCAGAAAAAGAAATGGGACGGACGCTGGCGCATGGTCACGTTTGATATCCCGGAACGCAGGAGTGTCGTACGTTTCCGTCTGCGCGCAGTCATGCGGGAGATCGGATTTGTTCGCATGCAGGACAGCGTCTGGGTCTATCCCTACGACTGCGAGGATTTCATCGCGCTTCTCAAAGTGGAGCTCAAGATCGGCAGGGATGTGCTCTATGCGATCGCCGATACGATTGAACACGATAAAGGTCTTCGCCGGCACTTTAATCTCCCCGAACTCTAATATGTGGATCTCACTATAATTTCCGGTCGGAAAAGATAGGGAGATCTCATCCGCAGGAAGTTGTTCAGTCCCAGGGGGACGGCTCGGCGGAAGAGAAGATAAACGCAGGTCATTCCGGAGGAGCGGCCTGAATACTTTCGATTTCGTTACGCACACCCGTCCGTTGTACAACGGGCGGCATGGGGTTAGTGTTTTAGCAGGAGGTGCGATTCCGTTGATCTTTGGTTTGGGAAAGGAGATTGCCGTGACTCACCGTATGCTTGAAAGGGAAATCGCCCGGAATCTCGGTATTCTGGAAACGGCCCTGTCGTTTTCCTTAGTTTGCAATCGCTTTGGGGTGGAGATTCGAGTACCGGCCCCGGGCGCACGTGAACTCGACTGCTTGCCGCCCGAGGAGACCCAGGATGTCGTTGGTCAAGGAAAGACATCCCAAGAAGCTATTGTCGATGTGAGTCGGCGATACTTCGTCGCACAACACTGCCACCGATCAACACACGAGGCAGGACTCTCTTTGCAGTAGAGTCCTCGCCACAGGCCGCCTTATCGCGGCCTGTTCCATTTCTGTGGTGTTGATTGCGCGGCCCGCTGCGGGCCGCGCATGGTAACGTATAGTTATGAACGCGCGTTTCAGTTCTCCGCATGAGAATGTGCTCCAGCTCGGCCTCAAGGAGGGAATGAAGGCCGGCGACTTCGGCGCCGGAACGGGCCACTACGCACGCGCAGCCGCTGCGACCGTAGGGCCAAGCGGGAAGGTCTACGCGATCGATGTACAAGAAGACGTCCTCAAACATCTGAAGCTCAATATGCATGCGCGCCACCACCATGTCCTTAGCACGGTGTGGGGCGATATTGAAAAGAAAGGCGGCACGCATCTGCGCGACCAATCGCTCGATGCAGCCATCCTCGCCGACACCTTCTTCCAGATAGAGAACCGGTTCGGATTCCTCAAGGAGCTGAAGCGTGTCCTCGTACCGGACGGGAAGCTTATGGTTGTCGATTGGGCGGGTAGCTACGGCGGCATGGGTCCCTCCCCGGAGAAGGTCGTATCCGAACACGAGGCCGAAGATTTTTTTATCAATGGCGGCTTCCATAAAGTGAAGTCGTTCCGGGCCGGGCCGCATCATTACGGCATTATCTTTACTGCCCCATGACCCTTTCAATATTATTCAGGGTCATAGTGAGTCTTATCGAACTATGAAAATCTCTGCCTTCCAGGGCATCTTATACGGCGTTTTCGGCATCGGTGCGCTCATCGGCCTTTTCGTCTTCGCGACGTACACGGCGAAGAATGGCGCGAACGCGATCGGTCCGGTCGTCATCTGGGGCACTTTGCCGAAAGAGAGCATGGAAGCGACGCTTACCGAATTGAATAAAATAGAGGTGAGTCTCAAGAACGTCTCGTATGTGGAAAAAGATCAGGAAACGCTCCCCGCCGAATTGGCCGCTGCGATAGCGACCGGCGGCGCGCCCGACCTCGTTCTCGCTTCGCAGGAAAATCTCCTCGCGCTCGCGAAATTCGTCGCGCCGATACCGCTTTCGACGCTCCCGACGAGCGCCTTCGTGAATACGTTTGTGGGAGAGGGCAATCTCTTTGCGGCATCCGGAGGCGCCGGCTACTACGGCATACCGTTCCTCGTTGATCCGCTCGTGCTTTTTTCAAACCATGCCATCCTTGCCTCTCTCGGCATCGCGAAGCCGCCTGCCACTTGGGAGGCGCTCGTCGGCCTCGTACCCTCGGTCGCGACGCTCACCTCTACGCGACAGATCACGCGCGGGCTTATCGCGCTTGGCACCTACGACAATGTAGACCACGCGCGCGGGATACTCTCGACGCTCTTTCTCCAGATAGGGGTTCCGATCTCGACCTATTCAGCGGGAGGGCTTGCCGCGGATCTCGGCCGGACCTCGGAAAGCGGCGTGCCGCCTGGACGCGCCGTACTCAGTTTCTATACCCAGTTCGCCGACCCTTCGAAGGTCTCGTATACCTGGGACCCCTCGCTGCCCGACTCGGAGAAGATGTTCCTTACGGGTGATCTTGCACTCTACATCGGCTATGCGTCGCGCGCGCGGTATCTTGAAGCGGCGAGCCCAAATCTCGCTATAGACACGACGCCCATACCGCAGCCGGCGACGACGAAAACGAGAAGCGTCTATGGCCTCGCCTACGCGCTCATGCTCCCGCGCGGTGCGAAGAATGCCGCGGGTGCATATCAAGCCGCCGTGCTTCTCACCGAGCCGATGAAACAGGCGGTTGCCGCGAAGACGACCGGACTCGCGCCCGCGACCCTCACCGCGCTCGCGGCCGTGCCGAGCGACGACCCGGTCGCCGCTGTCGCCTACGCCGAGGCGCTCTACGCTAAAGGCTGGCTGTCCCCATCCCCCCTAAACACGGACCGGATCTTCTCGCGTATGATTGGGAATGTGGTAAGCGGCCGCTCATCGTTCGACACTGCGCTCAACTCTGCCGGGCAGTCGCTTAGCGCACTTCTCCAGCAAAAATAATATGCGTCTCTTTATTTCTGTTTTGTTACTCTTTGGTTCTCTGACAATGCCGTCACTTGTTTCTGCGCAAGAGGGCGATTCTTGGGATTTCTTCTCGAGCGGAGGTGGAAGCGAGTACGACTACGTGTCGACGGGCGGCAATACGTCTCAAAATGTCAGTCTCATCAATCCGCTTGGCACGAGCTGTAATCCGGCAAACACCGATTGCCTCGGGAACTTCCTTAGGAGCATTCTCGCTTTTGTCATTCGCATCGGCACGGTCGTCGTTATCCTAATGCTCGTGTATGTCGGCTACAAGTTCGTTACGGCGCGCGGCGAACCCGTAGAAATCACAAAGGCGAGAACCATGTTCCTCTGGACGGTCGTCGGCGCGCTTATATTGCTTGGTGCGCAGGTGATAGCGGTGGGTATCACGGCGACCGTACAGTCACTCGGGACCGGCTCATAAGATGAGATTCTCCGAGTACGTTAACGGCTTCATCGGTCTCCTCAACACGGTCGTCGTGCCGGTCATCTTCGCGCTCGCCTTCGCGGCGTTCGTCTGGGGCATCGCGAACTATTTCTTCTTCCATATGGGCGACGAGAAGAAGCGCGAGGAGGGCAGGATCTTCATCCTCTGGGGCCTTATCGCTCTGGTGGTGCTCTTCTCGGTCTGGGGATTCGTGAATCTTTTGTTATCCACCCTCGGCATCACGCCTTCGTAATACCGTGTCATACTGGCTTCTATGAGACTCTCCATCCGCATCTGTTCACTGCTCGCCCTCTTTCTTATCCCTTCCTTCGCGTTCGCCCAAGGATTTGTACAGAACACCAATACCGATTATTCGATCGGTTATATCTCGAACTCCGGCGGGTTCGGAAGCGGCTTCGGCGGAGGATACTTCGGCGGGGGTACCTGCGTAGGGGGCACTATTGTCTGTATCGGAGAAACCGTCCTTTTCATCATCAATGCTGTGCTCGTGCCGGTCCTCTTCGCGATCGCCTTCATCGTATTTCTCTATGGGATCGCAAGCGCATATATCTTCTCGGTAGGCGATCCCGAGAGGGTGAAGACAGGCCATAAGCTCATCCTCTGGGGCCTTATCGGCTTCGCGGTGATGATATCTATCTGGGGGCTCGTAAACATCGTCGCGAACACCTTTAACCTCTACGGCGCGCCGCCGCCGTCTATCCCGCTCTCTCCGATACGTGCGATATAATTAACATAATACCTATGAAGAAGATCTCTCGCCTCGCTCGGTACCTCGCCCTCGCCGCTTCTCTCGGCACGCCACTTCTCGCGGCCGCGCAGACCGGCATCGACGCAAGCAGGATCACACAATATTCCGACGGCATCATCGATCTCATCAACAGCGTCTTCGTGCCGGTCGTGATGGCGATCGCCTTCCTCGTCTTCCTCTGGGGCGTCTACAAGTACTACATTTACAACGCGGACAGCGAGACCGAGCGCGCGAAGGGGCACCAGACCATGCTCTGGGGCCTTATCGCCTTCGTCGTTATCCTCTCTATCTGGGGGCTCATCGCGGTGGTCCGAATCACCTTCGGCATCGGAGAGAC
>Ga0209542_10008680_pt1 | contig 18890 bp, 16 predicted proteins | sample RifCSPhighO2_01_FD_184028 | JGI IMG/M metagenome (GOLD analysis project Ga0209542, IMG submission 184028) | Soil microbial communities from Rifle, Colorado - Rifle CSP2_plank highO2_0.1 (SPAdes) (version 2) | ecosystem: Environmental > Terrestrial > Deep subsurface > Rock core/Sediment ...
ATTTACCCCTCGGCAGGCATCGAGAAGAAGATAAGTTCTGAAGTCTAGTGCTCGTGCATCGAATGCGGCGGCTTTGACACAGTAATCAGTTGTAAGTCCGCCGATGAAGAGTTGATCAACACTAAACGCTCTAAGAAAAGTCTCTAGCTTGACTCCGTAGGCTTTTCCTTCAAAAGAAGAGTAGCCATCATCCTTTTTACTTGTGCCTTTGGTAACTATGTAGGATCTTCCCGGTATTAATAGCTCGGAGTGAAATTCAGCTCCAGGAGTATTCTCTATGCAATGCGGCGGCCACTTCTTGAAGTGCTCCGTATCTGATGGGTGCCAGTCTCTGGAAAAAAAGATTGGCCAGTCATTTTTATCGAAAAACCTTATTACTTTATTTAGCGGGGGGACAACCAGATCGCCGTTTTTTACCGCGAGCGATCCGCCTAGGCAAAAATCTTTCTGGACATCAACTACAAGTAATCCGGGAACGTATTTTCTTGTCATATTGTCCTTCCTTTCAACGAACAACTGATAGTATCATACCTAGATTTGCCCAATCGACAAGGTTTTTATCCAGTACTTCCTTCAGGGTGACAATTTCTGTATAAGCTCTTTCCCCGGTTGGATTATCGGGGTAATCAGATCCATGAGGGATGTTCTTTTGACTTTTGAGCCAAGCAAGTTCTTGGTCGGTTAGTTTTACGGAATATGTATGGGATCTGTGGACCGAAAGTGTTCCTGCCATCTGGCGTGAGCTTATACGGTTGAAGCGATTAATCGGTATGTTTAATCCAACTTCTTCTTTCAACTCTTCAATTGCTACCTGAAGCGGATTAGTAATATGTGGCGATGATCCACCGGGCAGTTCCCATATAAAACCGTCTCTCGTAGAAGATGCGGATCGAAATTCTTTTACTAGGATAATTTCCGACTCTAATGCATCTGCTTTTTTTTTGTATAGTACCACCGAGGAGATATCCAGACGGAAAACGACGGGGTCATTAATCTTGTTTCTATTCTCGCTGGCAATAAATATATTAGGCCTGATCACAAAAGCAAATATTGCCTCCGGCTTGCTACTTACTCTTGAGATCCACTCAACAGATGCGCTATCAAGTCTGTTTCCCGCACTTTTTAAATTCTTATACCAATTTTGAAATGCTCTATGGCGCCAAATGAAAAGGGGAATTTCTCTTTCGCCGCCTTGTCTTAGGGCTCCTTCTTGCAAGATTTTCAAAACTGCTTCATTCAGCATTCCTTCAAGAGTATAAAACTGGGGAATGTGAAACTTATTTCCAACGAAACTTAGGTATTTATTTTTATCCCCAAGAATGGGTCCGAATAAAGATTTACCTGAGTGGGCAAACAATCCATATTCGACATTAGTGGTAAGCGCTGGCATCTTGGGTACCATTTTCCCAGGATCAGAATTATCGGCGATTAATGAAAGATCCCTGGGCACATAAAACAGAATTAAGTCCGACATGTTCATTGCCCGATGCTCCCATTCGGGGTAACCATTATCGGGAATGATTAAATCTTTGGAATTAGGCCTGTTCTCTGGAATAAAAACTACTCCGTCATATTCCTTTTTTTCTAGCATTTCTATTGCTTGCGGTCGCCAAGACTGAACTTTCGGTGAGCGGGGAGTCGGTCCGGCTAGAAATACCGATTTACTGAATGATTCGGGCGGTTTTTCCAGGCCATAGACGATCTGCATCGTTACTCCTCTAATTGTTAAAGTAGTCGCTATATGATAACAAAAGTTTATCTTTTTGTCAAAAAAAGTTTATGAAAATGCCGCCTATAGGGCGGCTGTTTGATAAATTGGACGTCTTAGGTCTCGATCAAATCTTTCTTGATCAAAACTCTCTCCAGTGACAGTAACCGCTCTCTGGATATTGAGCATTCCTGTTTGAAGTGCCGCGGTAGCACCAGGAGAAGGCGTAATATTGAATATGCTAGGATCGTTGTTCTCTCCAAAAATTTGAGAAATACCGAAGACAATTTCACCAGTTTTTAGATTAACGATTTGGGGTCTTAGTCCGCCGATACCATGGCCATATCTTAAATCTTCATACTGCATTGTCGGAATTATTTTCTTAATCTGTTGTAAATATAATCCCTTTCCCACCACAGGTAGATCGTAGAACATGTTCCTGAACATATAGAGTAGTCTTTTAGAAGTAAACTCTTTTTCCCCGTCATCGTTAGTTCTGGTTGAAACTGCTTTGAGCAGTGCTGCTAACTCTGATGGAGTGTGAGGCGCTACTTTCAAAAAATCCACAAATGTTTTTCTGTTGCGTCTCTCAAGGAAGGGAACAAATTTAGCAGTAGGTCCGAATCGAGTTTCAAGCGGGTTGTGGAATGGAGGGTCGCCATGGGGGGCGGCGAAAGGAATGTCTGGATCTTGCATGGTATAAACTTTATTTTCTAGCACCTGATGACTTAAATAAAAACTGCCAGCGATAGGAAGAAGAGTTAAGTCCCTACCATAACCGAGAGACTTGGCTAGAAGCAAGCTATGGGCGCCGGCCGTTACTATGGCAAATCTTACCTCGACTATACCCCTATTGGTTACTACTTCATAACCGAAATTGGTTCTACGAAAACTTTCTGCCGTAGTTCCCAAACTGACCTCAAATTTCTTACCTACCTTTTTAGCGCTTTCTATAAACGAGGCCGTCAGGCCTTCATAATTCATAATCCTACCATCTTCACTACGAAGAGCTAAAACATCTTTGTGTCTTCGGCCCTTAATAACTTTTGATTCTAATCTAGATATCTCATCGTGATTAATAAGCTTTAATCCTAGATACATGTGGTGAATCTTCTGGTACCTTTTTTCAAGATCAGTCATCTCTTGCTCACCAACAGCCAAAAGCATTTTGGGTCTAATTTCAAAAAAATCTCCTCCGACCATTCTGCCATAGTTTGCGGTTAGGGTAGCGGCATCTAGAACTTTTATTGATTCCTCTATGGACATATTCGATTCAATATCTCCAAAATGGAGGGTTTGGGCACTTTGATCTAGTGCCGAATTGAGCGGTGCTAACCGGTCATATTTTTCACAAAGAATACCCGATTTAAAAGTCGAGTAAGCCATGCCCACAAATGCACTGGCTCCACCGACCACTCCTCCACCAAAAACACCGAAGTCGAATCTCCCTAACCTTTTCAAAGGACACCTCCAAACAAGACTTGCCTATATTTTATCGTAAATTGACGGATTGTCAATTTAATGATATATTCACTTGGCTCTTTTACAATCTATCTATCAATAGCGGGGGTGAGTCTTGGAGTTGCCGAAAGGGCTTGTTCTGGCTAAACCGATTGCTCAAGAAAGTTATGACGAGTCGGTCATATATGATCTTGAGAGGCATGATCGGTTGGTGATTACCCGAAAAAGAGACGGTTGGAAGATATTAGTTCATTTTGATCGAAATGGTGAGCCAAGACTTTATACTGATGGTCTTAATGAAATTGATTCAAGGCTTGATCATATCAAAAGTGAGTTAAAGAAATTAGGCTTTCCGCCAAATACACTTGCCGTTGGAGAAGGAATAGTAGATGTTGATGATAACGATGATCTGACTAAGGTTATAAGTATTTTTCACTCTAACCTTGCAAGATCTCTTCAACTTCAAGAAACATATGGAAAGATAAATTTCATGTTATTCGGTGCAGTGTCGTGTGGGCTAGACGAGACTTTTCATTCCTTAGGGCGTAGTTTTCTAGCAGTCTTTAGGGCTAAAAGTGTCATTGAGCATAGAAGGTTAAGATATGTCTCTTTGGCTCCCATTCTTCGTTGTAATTTTGATCAAGCCAAGAGAATTGTTGTCGAAAAAGGCTGGGAAGGTCTAGTTCTTTACGATAAGAGTTATGGGTTGGCCTATCGTCTCGATGGGAGAGCGCCAAAAAGACCCAGAGGTTGTTACAAATGGAAACCGATATTGGAAGATGATTTTATCATCAGAGAAAGGATATTTAGGCCCAATAAGGAAGTTCTTAAGGAGGTAGTTCTTCTTCAGATAGACCCAGTTTCTGGAAAAGAATTTGAATGTGGTAAACTAAGCTCTTTTAGTGCCAAGATGCTTCAGAGGCTAGGCAAGGTTAAACTTCCGATAGTTGTTCAGGCTCGGTTCGAAATGCGGTTTCCAAAGTCAGGAAAGATAAGAAATGCGAGGTTTGTTCAGGTTCGAATTGATAAGCCGATTAATCAATGCATTGCTCCAAAAAGTTATCCCGAAGAAAAAGTAATATCTTTGGGTAAGTAGACAAGATAGTCTCATCAGGTGTGAGACTTTTTATTTTTCATGAGCCTGTCGAATGGATTATAATAAACCCGTAGTTAACGGGTTTATGTTTACCTGGCTATTGATGGTGCTTCTATTCTGTATTTGCAGTAGTCACATTTCTTGCTCGGAGACGGAGAGGTGTCTTGTATAAGGCATGTTTTGAGAGCTGTTAATGTAGGTTCCACCCAGGCATGACTACCTGTGTGAGTAATAACTTCGTCTTCGAATTCCAGGCAGTTATTATCAAAACTATTTTGACTCTTTTTTGTGTTAATGCGGACAAAATAACTTGTATCAGAAATTGGATAAGACAGGCCTTGCTGGGCTAATAGCCAAGCATAAAGCTCTACTTGTCTTTTATTCTCTTCCCAGAAAAAAGATTCTTGTATGGGTTTGTTTGAATGGGTTGCCTTAACGTCAACGATTGATAGTCTTGCATCATCAATCAGCCAAATATTATCGGGAGCGCCGAAAATTAAAAGATTAGTTTCCGGATGAAAATACTCTAGGCCCCTATTATTAAATACATCCAGCCATTGTTTTATATCGGGATGGTTGAACGGTACTGCGTTAATTCCGAATTTTTTAGCACGTGGATCTGGGTTTTGGCTTGACCGGAGATGATCGGCATCTTTTTTCATAAGTGTATCTATCTGGATATTTAGGCCAAATGGCGGACCGTATGGAATTTTTACGCCTAGTCGCTGGCTTAGGTAAAAGCATAGCGGACATCTGGTGAATAACTCTATTTTCGTCCGGCTCACTTTAAGTGGTTCGCCTGACTTAGGATCAAATTTTTGTGACCACATCCTACACCCCTTTTGTTATCAAGCAGCCGGTGGGATGTTACAGCTTTTTCTGGCCGGAGTCAATCACTCATTGCCTAATTCGTACAATTATTGTATAATATTAAGGTTCGATAGGGTCTTTTAAAATAAGAAGGGAAGGGGAAGTATGAGAACAATAACTCTTATTCCTGGCGATGGAATCGGGCCTGATGTGACAAATGCCGCAGTGAGGGTTATTGAAGCAACGGGCGTGAAAATCAGCTATGAAAAGGTTGATGCTGGAATGAGTGCTCTCAGTAAGTCAGGCCATCCTTTACCGGCCAGGACTATTGATTCAATAAGGAGAAATAAGGTTGTCTTGAAGGGGCCCCTTGGTACGCCTATCGGAGAAGGCTTTACAAGCGTTAACGTTCAGCTCCGAAAAATATTTAATCTGCATCTCAACTTTCGACCAATTAAGTCGGTTGAGGGCGTGAAGGGGATCCATAAGGGTGTCGATTTGCTTGTCTGTCGAGAGAACACTGAAGAACTTTATACCGGCGAAGAAGATTACATTTTTGATCCGGTTAGCCGAGAGATAATTGGCGCACAGGTTATTGGCAGGATAACCTATGTCGGCTCCAGAAGATTCTTTGAATCAGTTTTTCAGCTTGCTAGGTCTATGGGTAGGAAAAAGGTGACAGTACTTCATAAAGCTAATATCCTTAAACTAACCAACGGACTTTTTCTTGAGGTTGGCAAAGAGATAGCTGCTAGATATCCTGAAATTCATTTTGAGGAAAGAATCGTGGATGCTGGGAGTATGTGGGTCGTTATGGATCCTTCCCAGTTTGACGTCATTGCAACCACCAATCTTTTCGGCGACATTCTATCCGATGTATTCGCTGGATTGGTCGGAGGCCTTGGATTAATTCCTGCAGCCAATATTGGAACGGAATACTCGATTTTTGAAGCGGTTCATGGAACATGGCCGGCTGCAGCCGGGAAGAATCTCGCTAATCCGACAGCAGTAATTTTATCTTCAGCCATGATGCTTGACCATATTAATGAAAAAACAGCAGGGGAGCTCATTAGGCGAGCGGTCTTGAAAGTTATTGCCGAAGGCAAGAAAGTCACAAAGGATATTGATCGAGATGCTGGAGTTGGCACGGCTGAAATGACAGATGAAATAATTTATACTATTACTGATTTAGCAAGAGGGGCATAAGCCCCCCTTTTCGTTTAAACATGATCCATATTTCGGCCCATCGACATTACTTAGCGCAAATTTAAAAGGGCCATCACGGCCCTTTCTGTTTACAATATTTTCTTATCTTCGGCAGTTGGACCGAACGAGAGAATTGAGATCGGTATGCCTAAACTTTTTATAAATTCAATATATCGGGTATAGTCTTTGTCGGATTTAATTTCTTTAAGACTTTGGTAAATAGGTTTGCTATTATTTGTGGCATAGCCGGTGCATACTTTAAGAGGTCTTATGCTAATCAGGCGGTCGATGTTAGTCATGGCAATACTGTCTACCCGCCCTATTTTAGATAGAGAATAACGGGTAGCAACAGAATCGAAATAGCCGATGCGAAACCTTCCCTGCCACTCATTATCTTTATTGTGAATTTCTGGAAGGAGTCTAGTAAGTCTTGAATCTTCAGTTAGAAGGGGCCCAGCGCCATGGCGGGTACTATAAGCACGTATTACTCCAATTTTTGAAATCCCCCCATCATAGTTGGCATCTTTCAACAATTCATCTGCGTTCTCGAATGTTGTCTTAGTCTTAGTAACATGTGGAATAAGGCCGAACTGAGGATCTAGAAGTACTCCTTGAGCTCCTTCGAAAATAATGACACCGCTTCTCCCGAATATTCTTCTTAATCGTTCATCATTTCCAATCTTAAAATAACCAAATCCGAATAAGTCATAATAATCTTGTACAAGCCGCTCTACTCGCAGATCTTCCTTGAGCTCTTTTAGCTTAGCCCACAAACTTAAATTATCCCAGTCTTCATCTACTAACTGTTCTGCTAGGTCAATCTTCAGTACTTGCAAGTGTTTTAGTTTACTACGTGTGAGCCGCCTATCAATAAGATCTCCTACAAGTAGAGTGTTAGTTCTCATTAGGTTTAGATCTTCCATCGCTTGTCCTACACCCCGGCCGCAGCTACCATGCCTATTATCTTTTCTTGAAATCTCTAGCATCTGGTTTATTATTCTATGAAACGGAGTGATAACAACACAGTTTTTATCTATCACAACTCTTTTTGCTGATGAGAAATCCCCACTCTTATAATCTAAATCGTGAGATTCTCCTGACAGAAAAAATGGATCTACCAGCATAAAGCGTGAAAGATAAGTATTAACGCCGGGATGGAATGTCCCAGAACCAAATTGCGAGAAACCATGAAATAAACCATCCGGCCTTACGACATGATGTAGAGCTTGAGATCCGCCATTGTATCTGACTATAGTATGGGGTTTATATTTTTCAGTTAAAAAATCTATGATGCTGCCTTTTCCTTCATCGCCAAATCCTAGTCCGGCTACTAGTATTACCTGTTTTTTGCTCTTACTCATTTCTGACCTCTTTCACGAGCAAGGGTTGAATGATTTTTTGCCAATCACTTATTGCCCAATCGAATTTTCTCGTAAGTTCATCAGAGAGCATGAAATTTTTGTAACCAAGTTGGGCCATAAGAAACATATCGGCAAGATCGCCGATTGTCAGATTATCTCCCGACTCAAGTCCGGACATTATCTTTGAGGCAAGGATTGCATCCGGGTCTCTCGCTACAATAAGTTTAAGAGAATCCAAAAAGTCTACTTTCCTATCGATATGAGCTAGAAAAAGATCATCTCTAGCTGCCATATAGTTTATTTCTCTCATGGCATAGGCTCTTGTATTTCTTACGAAATCAATTCCTTTAAGCGATTCTATTTTAGCTATGATTTCCGGAGGACCAATGCCGTTCTGGTCGCATGCTCCAAATGATTCATTGAATTCAGACAGATCATCATAACTTTCAACAAAGGAAAGCATAAATGACTTAATGCTCGATTTTATTGAGGCGTCTATAAAGTTTAGGTCTTGATTTGCGAGATAGCCAGGGATCTGCAATTTCCTGGCGACTATATGAACACTCTGGCTTTCTCCCAGATAGTAATCCGAGCTACTCATTCTTGCGTCAAAGAAAATCCTTCTTTTTTCTTGATCGGCATTTGTTATCTTAAACCAGCCGAGTCTGCGAAAATGGATTTTGCCGGGCAGTTCTATATCAAAATCTCGATTAAGAGTTACGAAGCCTGCCGAAAAAGGAGACCAGTTTGCTATCCTTACTTGTCGTCCTTCAAGATCAATATATAATTTTGTTTCATGTTTTTGGGCTAGAGGAGCCAATCTTTGCAAGACCTCTTGTGGACTATATGGACTCGCTCCGCCAGTATTATACCTAACAGCATCAATTAGAGGGTGGCTAAGTATCTTTTCACTTAATTCTAGGTCTTTGTCTGATACTAGTGTAGGCAGAGTGGCAATAAGCATTTTGAGTCTCTTTGTTAAGGTTCTCTTACTGTCAGATATTTACCAATAAATTATGATTTTGTCAAAATAAAAAATGACGATTACTATTCGTCATTAATTCGGACATCTATATAACGTTGGGTATTTGTTGGGGTCTGATTCTGATAGAGAGTAGTTCCAACTCTGTCGGACTTAACTTTCCTGAAAGTCCGACATCACTATCAAGGTCGGAAAATGTAGCAAGAAATCTAACAAATCTGCTCTTTACTGTGTTTGTATAATCAGATAACAACACATATCCTCTGAGCTTTCCGCCCTTGCGGGTTATCTGAGACAGTTCCTTATTTAGAGCCACTGCTAACTTACCATCGTTAGCTTCTCCTTCTGGTAGAGTAATATATATAACCCTAGTTTCCAACATAACCCCCCCCGTTTTTTAAGATTCAGCCCATGGCTACCCACCATAACAGTTATAGAAAATTTGTCAATAAAAACGTAAAAATAAAAACTCCGCTTTGCTATCCGTCAATTGACGGAGACAAGTGCGGAGTATAGCTTTTATAGCCTCTTAGCTTTACTTGATTTCTTGTTGGCCTTTGGCTTGGGCAAATCTTGGTTCACATTCACTGTCGGAAGTGAAGTCTTATCTGCTAAGCCTGAAAGGGCTTCGGTTGTTTCCTTCCGGCGCTTCTGGGTCTGGCCCCTACCTTCCATATCGGTCAGATATTCATCAATACTAGATCCGGTAGTAAGAGCGATAGCTCCCAGCATTACATCGACAATGCCCTTAGGATCGTCAATCTCGAGAATATTTTCGGGAGGAATTACGCTTGCCCATTGCTCTTTAATCAATTTATCATCATAGCCCTTGTAAAGGTCTGCTTCATCTTCAGTAACTTCTCTAATGGTCGAATCATAGTTGAAATCAAAGGCGGTAATATTACTCATCGTTCCAGTTTCCATCTTGGGAGAAGCTGTTCCTTCAAATTTTTGGAACTTGCCATTTACCTCAAGTTCAACCACAAATGGGATGGGTTTTCGCTCCTGCGGGGACTCGTGAAAGGTGTAGGTTTGAACGTATGCTCTGTAACGTCCCTTAGGGGCATCGCCCTTGGCCCATCGAATATTTTCTACCGGTTTTCTTGTTTGTCGGCCACCGGCATTTCTATCCACATCAAGCTCGCCTTTACTGCACAATTTATTTGCATACCAGACTTCTCCGCCTGGGCAAACGACATGAAGATCAAGGTCGTCGAAGGTATCCCAGCGGAGAGAAGCCCTAATATCAACATTGCGGAATCTTCCGCCAGCCTGTTCAAGTCTCTCTCTCATCTCGGCATCAATGTCGGCTTTCCGTTCTTGCCAAGACTTGCGTGGATATACCATGAAGATATGCTTGAATTTTTCTGCCAGCCTCTTAAATATTTCTAGGGATGAGATGTCATCAGGAATATCGTCGCCGAATATTTTCTTTACTTGAGTCTTGGATACCGTCGGATAAAAACCCTCATCCGTAAGGAAAAAGAAAAAAGTATTGTCTCGATCTTTATCTGTCGCATCGAGATCCATTTTCTTGGCGCCGGCATAAGCGGCTATTTCTGCAGATTCCTGGCCAGTGCCGCCACCGCCTTCTTCAAGCCACATTTTGGCGAGTAAGTCGTCGAGCCGGTTGTCGGATTCAAACTGTCCGACTTGAAGCGGTCCTTTATCGCATGTTGCATCGCCAAAGCCTATCCAGCATATTTCTGGATCGGGAACATATCCCCGCATTTTTATTTGGCCGAAGAACATCGGTACTTTGCTGAAAATAACTTTAGCATCATCTCCTCGGGATCGGGTTAAATCCATGGCTACAACTATTGGTGTAGTCTTGGGATGTTCGGGTGAATCTCGACATTCACGCTTCTTATTTTTGATGTTTAACTCAGGATCAATGGATGTTCTAGCCGTCTCGCCTTGACTTCTGAATACTTCGTCAGTTGTTACCGAAGATCTATATCTCTCACCGACATCGCCGTCGTAGTAGCCTCCGCCCATGGTTGCCTCCCTTTTTTTCGGTCTTTGTTTTTAAACTACATTCTCAACTCTAGAAACTCTCTCTTGCCCCAAAGCTGAGTGACAATCTTTCTGAGCTGGCCATGTACTTCCCATGCGTCGCGTGGACGCTGAAGAGGGCTTTCGATTACAAAGCTTTTGATAAATCTTTGCAGGGGCGCTTCCACTACATCCGGCATTTCGTTAGTTTTAATATTTCCACCTAGAATGTAGATCATACATTTACCGATTGAATAAATATCAGTCGAGAAGAGAGCGCCAAGATAAAGCGCGTTTGCTTGCGAATTGCACTGGGTTCGCGATGGCAATTCTGGTCTTTTTTCTATCTCTGGAGCGTTGAACTCTTCATCATAGACAAGAAACCTAGCTCCATTCTCTGCTGGATTAGTAATTGAGTAACTCCAGTCAATAAGCCACAAATTATGGTCGCGTGGTCTGATTATCGTGTTTGTCGGTGTTATATTTCCATGGATTACGGCTCGGCTATGAGCATAACCGGCTACACTTAACAGCCGATTAAGAATCCAAACCATGTGTTTTCTATCTATGCCCCTTTTATATTTTGCCCTGACGGCCGTTAAGTCGTATCCATCAGCATAGGTTAATACATTGCCTCGCTGATTATCTGAAGTTGTAAATTGGTCGATCATCTTAGGCAGATGTTTCAGCTGGCGGCCTTCGTTGTTAGGCTCAGAGTGTAAAAGCGCCAGAGCCTCTGCCTCTCTCTTCGCGAAAGGATTGTCGGCAGGATCTCTGATTATCTTTATTATTGCATCGATTGGGCTAGTATCATCAAAATAGTATCCCCTATAAACAGTGGAAAGATCTCCTTCAGTCAACGCCTCTGTTATGTAATAATTTCTTTTCCTGGTAGATATCTTAAACTCTTTACTCTGGCCAGTTGATGGCCTACTTTGCGTTGGCGAATCTGTGTCAACAAATCCATCGACAGGTTCATCCTCATTTATAATTTTAGATTTAGCCCACCTATAAAGTTCTTCTAGTGTTAATCTCGCTTCATCTATTTTCTTGAGGTTAGCCGGTTCGAGATCGGATGTGTTGATGGCTAGCATGCCATTTAATTTATCGAATTCCTCTTGCAGAGATTTTAATTTCTTAACTTTGCTTCGGTCATTATCGACAAGTTTATTGAAGATATCGTCCGGGCTGACAGCCTCAACGATTTTTTTACAGGTTTCAGCGATTATCTTTGTCATCCCACTCTAGCCTCCCGCCATTCAATATTTTTAATGAACGCGACTAGACTTTATACTAAAAATCAGAACAGGTCAACAGTTGACATATTGTAAGTTATATATTAAATAATAGGGCAAGTTCTTGAACAATTGAATAAAAGAAAAAGGAGAAGCTATGCCTTGCAATATCGGATACAAGACCTATTTCCCAATAAGGGTACCCCAGCCCCAACCGCAGACCCTCAAACAAAAGATGCCTGCCCCGACAGTTGATAAAGAGTTACTCGAAAAGCTTGGAGTGGATGATCAGGAATTTCTGGCTTGGTTTCAGAATCTTGACATCAAACCGTTTTTGAAAGTAGCTCTTGAAAAATCTCTTTTGATAGAGTTGGCTGGCGGTGTTAACTTTTCGATAAGCGAAGAGGGCAACATAGTTGCCGAGAGTACTTATCTGAGTAATTCTGAGAAGCTTCAGCTCGAAGAGAAGATGAATAAAGTTCTTAGTCGATGGCAAATGGAAGTTCTGAAAATTGTTACTCAACTCTTGGGCTATGATGCTAATATTCAGAGTCAATCGACTGATGGCGGGGAGACGATTGTTGTGGTTGCCGAAGAGTTTGGCAAGACCCATCCTTGTAAATATATCCGGATATCAAAGGATCAAAACGGCAATGGTGAGATTACTTTCGAGCACTTTGCCAATAAGCAGGAGCTTGAAATAGAAAAAGTTAAGTTTGCCGCTTTGTCGCAAAAACTTGGCGTTAAAATCACTATTCCAAGTTCGCCTATTACCGGTCAGCCGATACCTGGCAGTATCGAAGAATCAGAAAAACAGCATGAACACGGTCACGGGCATCACCACCGGCATAGTCATAAGGTAAAAGAGTAAGGTGGGATTATGAATCTGGCCAGAGGCATACCCAAAGAAAGATTGCCGTCTTGGTTTGTAAGCGATATTCTTGATCCTTTTAATGCTGGTACAAGCTCCGTTTTCATTCTAAATGGTGATATTAATTGTTTAGTGCTAAATCCTGAAGAAACAGGCGGGTCAGTTAGGTCCTACATAAAGTTTAGAGAATTTTGGAGACTAATTTTAAAGGACAATAAAATGGTCATTCTCTATAATATCGCTGCCGGCATAAATTTTCTTAAGCCGGAGATGGAGCAGGAATTTAAAAAGGCGGCTGGCATTGTTGAGCAGAACCAAGGATCTGTTAATTCTGATCCTGTGGCTAATGCGAGGGCAGATCTTGCTACTCGTCGTCCATTGCCGACTGAACCCGAGGTCTGTCTTGGTTTGATTGATAAGGTTTTGAGGAAAGAAAAAGATGTGGCTGTATTAATAAACTCGGCCCATTTTATTGCTCCGGCTGGCGACGGCGGTTTATCTTTGTCGCCGATTGATAGAATTAATGTGGAAAGGTTGAGGAATTGGAGCCAGAGCGAGACCATAAGAAAAAACCAAAATCTAATTCTACTTTTGACTGACCAGGCTTCTAAGATTTCCGGTGAGCTTCGCGTTTCTGGAAATGAGATCCATGTTTCTCATATTGCTAAACCAGATTCTAGTCAGAGAAAATCCTTTATTAGTACTTTAGTAGAAGGTACTAACGATCAGGCTGAGATAGTAAACAGGCTAAGAATTCTTAATGCTAGAATATCCAAACAGAAGAATGAGTCTGATCGTCTGTATGTTGGTACGCAGGTAGAAAAGCTAAGAAAACAGTTGGAAAATTTTCCCGAGCTGTATATTGTTGCCGATGATCTCGATATCAATACTTTTACTGTTGCCACTCAAGGGTTAAGCCTTGGTCAAATTAAAGAATTGTTAACGGAGAGTAAAAAAAGCGGCTTGCCTCTGGGTTTGAGAGCGGTCAAAGAAAAGAAATACCAGATATTACTTACTGAGTATATGGATATCATGGAAGTTGTTAGTGCTAACCGAGGCCTTGAAGATATAGGCGGTATGGATCATCTGAAGAGATATTTCCGTCTTATCCTTGATGCAATCAAGAAAGGAGATATCAGGCGAGTGCCAATGGGCATAACCTTGATGGGTCCGCCCGGCACTGGTAAAACTGCTTTCGTTGAAGCTTTAGCCAAAGAAGCCGGATTCCATTTTATTAAGATAAAAAATATCAGATCAATGTGGCTTGGGGAATCAGAGGCCAGGATGGATAAATTAATCAACGGCATCTGGTCTTTAGTGCCGGTTGTCATAATGAATGACGAAGCTGATCTTGCAGATGCTGATCGAAACTCGCCTAAGGGTGATTCGGGAGTATCAGAAAGATTGATGCGATCTTGGATGACATTTTTATCTGATCCGAAGATCCGGGGCAAGGTTATCGTTATCAACTGCACTAACCGTCCTGATAGGATGGACGCGGCTCTAAAACGCAGCGGCCGTAGTGATAAGAGGATTCTTCTCCCAATGCCTTCGATAGAAGAAATCCCAGCTATTTTTGAAGTGATGTTTAGGAGATATGGGATTAGAACAACCATTAAAGATTTTACTAAATATGCCAAAATGGTTGATGGGAGGTCGGGCTCTGACATTGAGGCTATTACCTTGTCATCTCTGGATTTTGCCGGAAGACGAGGGCAGGAAGATGATGAAATAGTCGTCGACAGATCTTCTTTGGAGGAGGCTATTAATGACTCGATACCGAGTGCTAGTCAGGCGCAGATCGACGAAATGACCATATTGGGTTTACTAGAGTCATCCTCTCGTGAGTTACTGCCGCCTAATATGAAAAACCTTATCATCGATATCAAGAAAAGGAATCTTGTGGCAAATCTCGATATCATACTAGAACAGATTAGGGCTAGAAATATAATTGAAATTTAAAAGTCCCCATTACGGGACTTTTTATTTGTATAAATTATTTTTTTTTATATATTTTTCCAATTCTGAAGGTACGAGATCGCTTATCGATTCATTGCGAGCCGCCCTTCTTCTTATTAGAGTACTTCTTCCGAAGAATGCGTCCATTTTTATCAAACAATTTTTGGGTGGCAGATCTCGTGGGTCTATGGGGTAATCGGGGTGGTCAATTACGGCCCAATTAAGATTTTTCCATACTCTTTCCCCCTTATTCCAGAGTCTCTGTATTTCAGAATTTCCGTTTCGACCCATTAATATTAAATCGCCACCCGTCATATGCCAGATCTCGTATTCTGGAAATTTATCTTTGTATTTCTCATCAAGCATCCAGGTAGGAGTAAAAGTATCATTATCCAAGTCGTAGTGGTCAATTTCAACATTCTGAATATTAGAAAATGCCAACTTTACCATTTCTTTTCTATGAGGTGGTGAAGCGGCGGTGGTAGAGGGCTTATCTGACCGTATACCGCAAGGGATTATAATAACCTTATCAAATTCTTCAATTAATCTTCGGGCAATGATAATGTGATGGTTGGCGGGAGGGTTGAAGCTGGCGCCGAATATGACTAATCTTTTTACCATATTTTTTTCTTAAGTTCTAAATAACGTTGGGTATAGTGGGGAGAAAGGATTGACTCTTCAAGATCTCTGCCAAATGCTCGGCGAGAGACGACAATGATTGGCGGAGCCTGAACTCTTTTGAAAAAGGCGTTATTGAACATCTGCCAGCATCTCTCGAGATCTTTTATGAAGTCTTGATCTGTTGGGAAAAGACGGGTTAAAGTTCCTGGTTCAAGCATTAACTTCGATTCGAGTTTCCCATCGATGTACAGTTCTAGGAACTTTTCTGGATTCCAGCGAAACTCGGTAACGGCCCTTACCCACTCATCATGATAGCCTCGACGATTCGGATAACCATAGTCGAACGGATCTTTCTGGTTTTTCTCTAACTCGGCCGAAGGTATCTGATCAATGCATTCTTGGGGGATAACCTCTTTTTCAAAAACTTCATCATTGAGATATTGGGCAAGCTGACGGACCTCTCTTTTTACCAGATCACCGAAAGGTATAAGCCATCCGCGCATATCGCCATCAAGAGTGCCATAACCAAAGGCGATTTCTGTTTTGTTGGCGTTGCAAGTGAATACCCCGCCTATCTTTTGGGCTTCTGCGGCGAGAATTTCCATTCTACAACGGGCTTGGATATTTGGGTGGGCAGGATCTCCCTTTCTAACTTCCGTTTGGTTAGCAATGGCTTCAACTATTTCTTTGATAGGTCTTATTTTAAGCGAGATGCCTAAATTTTGAGAAATTTTTTCAGCCAGCAATTTTACGATTGGACTATTGTAATCGTAGGGCATATTGATGAGATGAACTCTTTCTGATCCAAGAATATTGACCATCAATGTAGCCATTGTTGCTGAATCAACTCCACCGCTTAAACCAATGACAACATGACGCATTTTTTCAGGCATTATTTGAAGCATGTCTTTAACGGCTGTCTTTACTCCGAGATAAAGTTCTTTTGTGTCATCTCTTGGTTTACCAGTTTTAGGATACAGTCCAGCTCTGATTAGTGTATCCTGTGTACCGGAGAAATATGGATCTGCTTCATGAATTATGTCCCCATTGTCATTATATACTGTCGAAACTCCATCAAAGTTAATTATATTGTCACCGTTGTTCTGACATCCGGTGTTATTTACATATATAATCGGAACTTTTATTTGCTGAACCAAATCCTTTATTACTTGGTGCCGCTTCCTATTCTTTTGCCATCCCCACGGAGACGCTGAGATGGTAATTAAAAGTTTAGCTCCCTTGTCTACCAAAACTTTTGCTGGATTCAAAGCATAGTCGTCTTTCCATAAATCCTCACAGATTCCTATTCCAACAGGAATAATTCCGATAGATGTTTTAAGTTGATAGACTTTAAGCAGGTCATGGATCGAGCAGTTTTTGATACCTTCCTTTCCCCTTGTTTTAAAGTAAAGTTCTGCTAATTCTTCCGCTATTTTCCTAGCAGAAAATAAATGCTTATCATCATCAAAATATCGATAATGAGGTTGTAGGGTTTTAACAACGTATCCAAGCTGCTTTCCTCCTTGAGCAATAACTGCGGCGTTGTGCATTCTCTGTCTACCATCTTCGCCTCTACCTGAAGAAACAACAACCGTACCAAAGATAACAACAAGGTTATCTGGAACGGATTCGACGATCTTCCGGTTAAAATATCCAACATCTTCTATAAAACAAGCATCCTCGAATTTGTCGGCGATTAAATAGCCGGAAGTGCATAGTTCTGGAAAAACAACAATATCGACTCCACGTCTCGTGGCAGATTTTATTTCTTCGATAATATATGTCGAATTAATATCAGGTCTGCCCGGAACAACTCGCATCTGGCATAATGAGATTTTAAGACCTTTGAGTTCTTTCATAGCTTTCTTTGTAGTATAAATTGTAAACAAAACTGACACAATTTATACGATTAATTTACGATAAAGTCAATAAAGTTTAAAAAATAGACTAGTCTTTTACTTTTTTATGATTACCATTCTCACCATGTCATGATAGCGACCTTTCCAGAAATACTCGTCTTTTAATATACCCTCTTTTTTAAAGCCGAATTTTTTGTATAAATATGCGGCTTTTTTATTTTCTTTCCAGTGCATCAGCCAGACTTTGTGGAGTTTTAGTTTCCTGAAAGTATAATTGATGAGAGCGGGGAGAATTTCTTGGGCGTATCCTTTATTCCAGTGCTCTCGTTTGATTACGAGAGAAAGACGTCCCAGTTTATTATCCCAGCTTATTTGATGAATTCCGCCTTGGCCGACATAATCTCCAGTATCTGTGAAAAAAGAAAAAACAAAATCATTTTTACTTGCCTGCATTTTCTTAACATAATCCAACTCATCCTTTCTTGTAAATTTTTTATTAAAATGCTGTAAATTTTTAACGACCTCGGGGTTATTTACCCAGGTCATAATATTATCGACATCGCTCAATTCAAGTGGGCTCATTTTTAATCTATTGCTCATGTTAAAAGAATTTTTTTAATTCAACCGGTTTTTTGGAAACGAATTGATATAATTTAGCTGGACGTTGGCGGTTTCCTTTGTGCAATTTTTTTGTAGACTTGATTAATCCAAGTACCATGAATTTTTTACGAAAGTTTCTTTTGTCCAATTTTTTACCCAGAATTATCTCGTAAGCGTTTTGTAGTTGATTAAAGGTGAAGAAGCGGGGGAGTAAAGAATAAACCACATTTGTATATTCTAGTTTTGATTGAAGTCGCTTGAGGGCATAGTCAATGATTTTTTTGTGATCAAAAGCTAGTCTCGGTGATTTTCTAATTGGATAAAAAGTAGGGGTTTGGGTTTTTTCTGACTGTATTATTTTAGTTTTATCTTTCGGTGCAAGAGCAAAATAGCTTATTGTTATCACATTGCCTCTTGGGTCCCTGTCTGAACCCGGAAAAGTATAAAGCTGTTCCATGTAAATATTACTGATACCTGCTTTTTCTTTCAGCACTCTTAGGGCAGCTTCCTCCGGCGATTCATTTTCAAGAAGAAAGCCTCCTGGTAGTGCCCAGTGGTCTTTGAATGGTTTTTTAGTGCGCTTGACTAGAAGCACTTTCAGCTCGCCTTTCTCTATTGTAAAAATAACTATATCAGCTGCTATTATTGGTTGTTTGATTGTTTTTTTCATCTTTTATTTTTTAGTTTGCATTTTACTATTTCTATTGTTTGCCAGTATTTGTAACCGCTTCCGCAGCCTATCTCAAGAAATGAGTTTATGTTTTCTAAGTATTCAGGCTGGCTAACCATTCTTTGCAAGGCCTTAATGAATAGAGCGGTATCGATAGAAGGGGACCAGACCCCTGGGTATTTTATATCCGACCATTCTACAGAAACTTTGTCGTATTCAATTATTCTCTGTGGAAATTCCAGCAATCTGATAATAAGATCTCTTTTAACTGACGGTAATCTGGCTATAGCTGCACTATCAGTGATTAAAATTGGTTTTTTGAATGTATGAACAAGAAGCTGATCTTGATCTAACCTTGCACCGGTTATTTTAGGGATTTCATCGCCGATTGCCCAGAACTCTATTTTATCGAGTTGGTTGCTAATTTTTACTTTCATGTTTGACTTTATTAAGTGT
>Ga0209542_10008681_pt1 | contig 18889 bp, 12 predicted proteins | sample RifCSPhighO2_01_FD_184028 | JGI IMG/M metagenome (GOLD analysis project Ga0209542, IMG submission 184028) | Soil microbial communities from Rifle, Colorado - Rifle CSP2_plank highO2_0.1 (SPAdes) (version 2) | ecosystem: Environmental > Terrestrial > Deep subsurface > Rock core/Sediment ...
TGCATCCTTTGAATTCAACATGTTGCAATCTGATCATGGACCAGAGTTTGGTAAGTGGTTCGTCACACAAATACAAAAGAAACATAGATATACTAGAATTGGTAAACCAAATGACAATGCTCACATCGAGAGGTTCAATCGAACAGTGCAAGAAGAGTGTTTGGACAGAGTACCAAGAGATGTGAAGAGTTTAAACGAAGCTTTAGAAAAATACACTTGCTACTACAATCACGAAAGACTACACATGGGAATCTCACTTCGTTCGCCAATACAATTATTAACAAAACGCGTCCAAGCTATTGACTAGAATACGTAGGTATTATTCCCTATCTTCTGGCGCAAATGTTCATTTGACATTCATGTATCATTTGCTAGACTCTACATACAAATGGCTTCGGCCCGACTCTGTCGTAAGACAGAGGAACATAAAATCAGAAGGGCTCAAGGTAGCAATACCTTGAGTTTTTCTATTAAGCTCCTGAAATCCTCCTCGCCCATGTCTCCTATTTTTCGGCTCAAACGGTGTACATCAATTAATTTAATCTGAGATAAGATCGCTACACTAATTATTTCTTTATCAAAGGGGAAAGCAAAGTAGTACTTCCCTCGTTTCTTGGTTTTAGAAAGAGGAATAGCCCAACATATTTCATTGTTGAACTTTTTTACAACTACCACTGGTCTCTGAAAATCTTCACCACGACCATCTTGTTCAAAACCGACATTAGCACCCAGAAAACAAAACCAGATTTCCCTTTCATGGAAAAATGGTGCGTGTTCTATATCATTAACAATAATTTTTTTCTTATTCCATTTATCAAAATCTTTTTTCATATTTGATTTAAAATTACTCTATCACTTCAACGGTGCGCGTAGCGTAACCATAGTTCCCTGCTCCATCGACTGCACTATATATAATGGTATTGGTAGATGTTGCTGGGGTGTTTATCATCACGTCATTTACATCTGTTCCGTTCAGGTTGAAGTGGAGTCCGAGGCTGTTGTTTACACTTCCGTCTGTGTTTGTGTCTGTGACAGCTGCTCCCATGTCAGAGTAGAGTGTACCGACTGTGATTGTAGCTGGGTTATCTCCGAGTACTGTGATGACTGGAGGGCTGATGTCGGTCTGTGGTGAGTCTGCCTGCGATGAGTCTGTCGAACCCGCTGAATCCGTTGAACTATCTGTGGTTGTAGCTTGTGGTGAGCCTGTCGAACCATCGGGAATACTGATAGAATTATTTCCTGAAGCGACCGCACCGGCAAGCAGATTGTCCAACTGTGCTTTATTTATACAAGTTTTTGCTCCACTCGCGTCCGAAACGCAAACGGTCTCTGTATTTATTTCTTTAGTAAATATCGATGCGATTCCATTCCCTGCACTAGCCAACCAACCAGCAACAACGGTCAACACTCCCCCTCCCGTTTGATTGGTTGTACTCGAACCAACAAGAGTTTCGAGGTTGGTGAGGCGTGTGTCGATGGTTGTGACTTTGGTATTCAATTGTTGTATGGCAGATACCATAGCTGGTATGAAGTTACTGTAGGCTACTGACTTTCTACCTTGTGAGTCGGTGGAGACGAACTCGGGGAAGACTTGCTCGACTTCTTGGGCTATGAATCCTGTGTGGGTTTGTGTAGTCTCTCCTTCTCCCTTCCAGTGGTAGGTTACTGGTCGGAGTTGTAGTAGTTTGTTGAGAGTAGTGGTTGTGTCTATAGTGACTATGTCTTTCTTTAGTTTCTCGTCAGATGAGCAGGTTAGGCTAGAGTTTGTTGGGTCTATGGTACAACTAGCATTTGCGTTCTCGAATGTTGCTACTCCTCCGGAGAGAGAGTTGCTGTAGATGTGGAGAGGGGCCTGGGGGGTTGAGGTGCCGATGCCGATGTAACTGCTGGATGTTACATATATAGAGGGGGTGGTTGTGGAGGTCTGGAGAGCGGAGGTGCGGGAGGAGAGTTCTTGAATGGCGAGGACGGTGTAACCGGCTATATTGATTTCATTTAGAGCCGGATTCTGCTGTCGGCCATAATTTTTGCCGAACCATTCTGTTTTATCGAAAATGACTGCTCCTGTAAATATAGGCTCGCCATCATTGACATCCTTGTACCCTGTTTCCGTATATCTAAAATCATAGATTTTTGTATCAAGCACTTTCTGTAGAGCATCCGTCGGATCATGCAGTGAATTCTCCCAGTCACCGTTCAGTGGATTCTTGGTCTCATACCAAGAACTTTGGTCTCCTATAACATTGCCGGCCGTGTCGGAGACAGTCGGACTGCCGGTGCTTCCCGTTGGACCACTTGAATATGTTCTAAAATCTCCCGTAGCATCCGGCCAGATATACCAGTTCGGACTGCCATCGGCTTCGGCAAAAGAAAGTGTGCCTGCTGTCCCACCTTCTGCCCCGGCATTAGTGTTTCTGCCGATTCGTACCAGAGTGCCATTTTTGTTGTTGCCATAATTTCTATCGGAAAAATCAATGTAGGTGATGTCGGACAGGACTCGCATTTCTACCGCTCGTGTACCATTGTATTGCAATTCTGCTAGAGGATATGATTCATCTTGGCTGGCGGTTGCATTGAGTAATAGACCCTTTGTAGTGGTAGAAAGAGTTTTGACATGCAAGGTTGCTGCAGGCGCGGTTGTCCCGATGCCAACTTCACCGGTATCTCTTTCTAAACTTATGCCTCCTTTATTAACATTATTTGACCAAGCATTGATGTTAAAAACATTCGTGCTCCCGTCTAACCCCATATAAATTCCATAACTTCCTGCTACTCCCGGCAGAGCGTGGTTTGATACTTCCCTAAAATAGATGCCCCCCTCGTCCGCATTGTCCGCGGTGGTGGGAGAAAAAGTTAATCTAGGGACTAAAGCACCTATACTTAAATTACCGTCCGGCCCCGTCGTCCCGATGCCGACGTTGCCGTCTGTTGGTTGAAATACTATTGATCCGGCATTCGAGACACCATCTTCTTTTGTTTGAAATGACCAATACCTGGCTGCCTGCGAAGCTCCTCCCTTCATTTGTAACGTAAGATAAGCAAAGCCGCTTGATTCGTTTGATTTACCTAAGGCAACGGTGTTTCTAAGAGTTGTATCTGTTTTTGCAAATGGAATTGTTATGTCAAGCGGTGATGTCGGCACCGTCGTCCCAATGCCGACGTTGCCACCGAGTGGATTGAGAGCAATATCATAGAAAATCCCAGCCGAATCCGCCGCTTGGGACTGTAACCAAGCATAGTCGCTTGCTACAGAGCCGATTGCTAAGACCGTATCTACTGATTTCCCGACAATGAGTTTACCGGTTGCGTTTCCTGATGATGCTGGCCCCGCACTAGTAGTATTAGAAACTTGCAACAGACCAAGCGGCCCCGTCGTCCCGATGCCGACGTTGCCACTTTCATCAATCCTCATTTTTTCCGTAAGACCTGTTCCGGTTAAATTTGTCCAGAAACTTAGATAGCCAGAAGTACTGCCATCCGTAGCGTTGATTTTTCTCGCAGCAATTGCGCCAAAAGTGGCATAACTACCCGCCGAACCATAATAACCGCCAAGACCCATACTAGCTCCTATGTCTATGCCATATGAGTCACTGGTATAAGCGGCTATCTGATGTTTTAAGGCCGCATTTGTATTTGCGTTATTTCCGGTCAATGTCCCGTTTGCGGATCTGACCTGCAATAACGCTCCGGGATTCGTCGTCCCGATGCCGACGTTCCCACTACTGCCAATTATCGTTAGTGCGCTCGTACTAGTCGTGGCATTTCCTGCAACCGTTGTTGTAGAAAGATAGAAGTTCCCTCCGATGTTACCGAAGGTCCATTGATTTAGTCCTCCTCCTGCAGAAAGAGCAAGTTGAGGACCGGTAGTGGAAGCGATAGTGAGAGAATAGTACGGAGTGGTCGTGGCGATACCGACAAAGTCACTACCTAGAATAGTGAAGCCCGCGGTGTTATCGTTGTTAGCAATCTGGAAAACAGTTTCGGTTGAACCTAGATCGGCCAGACTAGTGTTTCCATCCGATTTGGCACCAATAATTTTGACGGCCGAAGTTGAATCGGTTGGATCGGTTGAACCCATCACTCCACGAAGCAGAAAGGCTTGGGCATCCGTGTCAGAAAGAGTAGTTATTTGTAAGCCACCGTTGTTTGCTGAAATCTTTCGAAAGTCGGCAAATGTTTCTGTCAGAGCAAGAGTTGTCAGACCGTGAGCAATATCCGTTGACCTTAGTCCTAGAATCTGATTGTCATTTCCTGACTGATTAATAGACAGTCCAACGGTCATATCAGAGTTGCTTGTATCTGTGATGTATATCGGGCCAGTGATGAAGTTAAAACTGGATGCTCTAAAGCCCATGGAGTTTAGAACCGTCGCGCCATCATTATGAGTTTGGAGAGTTAAAACGCTCTCGGCGTTTCTCAAAACCAGGTGCTGATCGGTGGTAACACGAACATCCAACGGTTCGTCCGGGTGTCCATTACCTATGCCAACATAGTTATTGCCGAGAACCGAAATGGCTGTCGTGCTTGTTGTAGCATTTCCGGCAGTACTAGTCTGCCCAAGAAAAAACTGTCCTCCTTCGTTTGCTAGTGTCCACTGGGCTAATCCTGCTCCTGCAGAAAGTGAGAGTTGTGGTCCTGTGGTGGAGGCGATGGTCAGAGGATAGTAACCTGTAGTTGTTCCGACATTGAGAGTAGAACCGTTGCTTGTTGCAAATGAAGATGATGATGTTGCGATGAGAGAAGATGCTGTGACTGTCCCTCCGTCGAAGTAAGCAGAGCCTGCTATGGAAAGTTTGTAACCGGGGGTGGTGGAAGAGAGACCAAAGTTACCTCCATTTAGGTAAGAGTTATTATTTCTTTGTATCGACAGATTCCCATCAGAAGATGTAAGTCCTGTGTCGGAGAGGAACATGGAGCCCGTGCCTGTTTGCAGAGTACCCTTGACCCAGAGGTTAGATGAATATGTTGAGGTTGCGTTTGTGCCTGTGCCGAGGACATCGAGGAAGCCTGCGATGGTGGAGGTGGCTGTGGTGGAGGTGGCGTTGAATGAGCCGAAGGTTGGTGTTGATGTGGCTGTCAGTAATCCATCTGCGTTGGTCGAGAGTATGGAGTTGATGGCTGGAGTGGTCAGAGTTAAGTTCGGTGTAGTTATGGATGATGTTGCTGTGAAGACTGATGCTGTCAGTGTTCCTCCGTCAAAGTAGGCTGAACCTGTAACTGAGAGTTTGTAACCTGGGGTGGTGGAACCCACACCAATAGATCCATCGGATGTAAATGTCGTGGTTGCCGTTCCACCAAATTCAGCAAAGTTAGCTGAGAGATTTGTGGAAGATGCCGATGCATTGAACTTCTGTAAGCTGGTGAATGTGTTTGCAACCGATGTATCAAATGTCAGTGCTCCGGATGTAACTTTTAATCCTGTACCAAGTAGGTTATTGAAAGATGAGCCGTTCAGGATGAGATTAGTGGTAGAGGCGGTGGTGAATGAAGCATAGGTGGTGGTGGAGTTTGCGAATGTGGAAAAACCTGTGACACTAAGAGATGATGTAGCCGTTATCGCTCCACCAAAGAATCCTGTACCCGTGAAATAAACATTACCATTCACATCAAGTTTGTTATTTGGAGTGGTTGATGATATTCCCACTCTCTGATTGGTTGAGTCTATGTTCAATATCGAGTTCCCCGCCGCGTTGGTGAAGTTCCAAGCATTCACTTGGTTGTTCTGTGGAGTGAAGGAGAGGGAGGAGTTGGTGCCGTTGGTTGCGATGGTGGTTGAACCTGTTGTACCGGTACTGAATGTGATTTCGTTAGAAGCATCGTACTGAAGTCTGAATTGTGGAGTTGAGACCGAGGTGATAGTTTGTGAGCCTGATGTGACGATACCTCCTGCTAGTAGGTTACCGGAGTTGTCTACACGGAAGAGAGTGGTGCCTGCTTTGCTTTTGTACGTCATGAAGTCACCTGTTGGTGCTAGGTCCGTGTTTCGATAGACAGAAAATATCGGTGTGCCGTTAGTCGACTGGAATATTTCTAATTGTGACTGTGGTGTTGTGGTGCCTATGGCTATTCTTCCGGAATTTTGTTGGATCAAGAAGTGGCTGTCACCTACTACCAGTCCTCCTGTGGATATAGTCGAGGTGGCGGTGGTTGAGGTTGCGTTGAAACCAGCGATGGTTGGAGTAGTAGTACTAACGATGTTGCCTGTTGCATCAGTGGAGAGGATGGAATTCGCTCCTGTTCCAGAAAGTGTAATGGTGGGGGTCGAGAAGGATTGTGCTGTGAGAGTTGTCGCGCTTATCGTTGCACCTCCTATACTGCCTCCGGATATGGTCATGCTGTTTATGTTTCCTCCCGTGATTGTGGTGTTGTAGAGGTTACTGATTTTTTGTATATCTGCGATTTGCTGGTATATGTTTGTGATGGGACCTCCCGAGCCTGAAGAGAGTCTACTGAACTGGAGTGCCACTCCACCGACTATCTTGTTCTCAAGCTGGTTCAGTTTCAGGTCTACATCAGATTCTTTCAGTCCAGATGGTATCGTAGTTACTATCTCTCTCACTCTTTCTATAACTGGTTGGTTTATGATTGTTGTCGTAGACTGTGAAGCCGGAGATCCTGAGACAGTAGTCGAAGGAGAAGATGGAGTGTTCGTTACGACATATACCGTGTCGGGTTCGGGTGTGAATAGACGAGATAGTGGGTTGTATACCAGAGAGTTAAAGATGGAGTTGATACGATGGTAAACGGAGAGACTTCCCGCATCAAAGATGCCGACAGGAAGCGAAGCGGTAAGAGTTCCGGGATTACGAACAATAGAACCGATACCATCTATTCCAGAAAGAATATTCTCTCCGAAAGACAGATACTCGGAAGAAATATTTTTACCTAAAGAATTTACTGCTCGATAAAAATCTTCCGGTAACTCTGAAATTTTTTGAGAGAGATTTTTTGAAAAACTTGGAACATCCACTCTTTGAATGTATGCTCCTCCGACGATGAGCATCATGGACAAAACAAGAGATGCTAGTGGTTTTAAAGTCTTTGAATAATAAGGTTTACTTTTTAGAGTTAGTGGGTTGGGAGTCGTAACAAGCTCCGAAGCAGGTATGCTCGAAGTTTCTTCCATAACAGGACCATTATCGATATCTTTAGCCCCTTGAAAATTTTGGGAAAAGTCAAAAGATATGGGGGAATCTTTATAATCCAACAGTGAGTTTTCCTCAACATACCAAGCTTTTCCGATTCTTTTGGAAACCACTATTCCCTCGCGACAAAGCCTCCCGATATAGTCTTTTGAGTAGCCGGTTAGAAATCCAGCCTCTTTTGCTGAAATATACTTTTGATTGTTAAAAAATACCTCAGAATTCATTACAATAATTATATCCGTTGAATCAAAACAAAAATACAAAAAAGTGTGGATAATCCTCAATATGTCGGATATCCGATATTTTTTATTGAAACGATATTTTGCATAATCTTCGTCTTTCTTTTGATAGGAAAAATCTATCGCGTATTCTTCTTTAAGAACAACAAATAAATTGTCTTCGAATATACGGCTCTATATATAACCAGGTAAGATTTGATTTAACTAAACCTCCAATTCTTTATCTTTTCCAAAAAACAGGGTGTCTGATTGATAATGAATTATAAAGATTATAACTTTAGTATTAATGTTTGGTAATGTTTATATTTCTTTTAGTTTATAATAACGAACTCTAGGGCTCTCAATTCTTACATCAATAAATAGAATTCTAAGGATTTTTGATTAAATCCAAATGGATAGAGTGCTGGTTTGTAAGTAAAGCACGACCTGTTTCTAACTTAAAAAATTAAACGGCCTAAGCGGGGAACACTACCTATGAGATGTTTTATTGAAGTAATGACCTAAAAACTCGAAAACAGCACCTGGTGTCCGTCAAGAGGCAAATCTTGGGCCTATTTAAGAAATTCAAGGATTATGTTTTTCAGCATCTCGGGGTTGGCACTACCTTTTGTTGCCTTCATTCCCTGACCTATGAAAAACTGCAGTATGGATTCTTTTCCGTTTTTATAATCCGTAACACTATCCGGATTTTTAGAAATTATTTCTTTTATTACTTTTCGTAACTCTTCTGGGTCATTCTTTTGTATCAAATCCTTGTCTTTCGCTATCGTTTCCGGATCTCCTCCATCCTTGAACATAACCGCCAGCGTATCCTTTACTCCGCGAGAAGACAGGTCGCCCTTTTTTATCATACCTACCAACACGACAAAGTTCGTCGGCGTAATACCTCCGAGCGAAAACTCCGAGCCTGCAGATTTGGAAAGACCCATAATGTCGGAGGTGATGTAGTTGGACGCGGTTTGAACTACTTCCCCCCCAAAAGTGGTCACGCCGGAAACTATGCTATCAAAAAACTTTCCCGCTTCTCTGTTGTTTATGTAAGTCTCCACATCTTCCGATTTCAAACCAAAATCTTTTGAAAGCCGTTCTCTTTTTTGTGAAGGCAACTCAACCAAAGATTTTGAAAGTTCTTCCGGAGAAAAATCGGGAACTTCGGAAATAATAAGTTTCGGAAGGTCGGGTTCCGGAAAATATCTGTAATCGTGAGCCGACTCTTTTGCTCTTTGAGAAAATGTCACTTCTTTGTTTTCGTCCCATCCTCTAGTTTCCTGAACAACACTCTCCCCTTTTTCCAAGAGAGCGACCTGTCTCTCAAACTCAAAATCGATAGCTTTTCCGGCTGCCCTGAATGAGTTTATGTTCTTTACTTCAACCTTAGTCCCTAATTGGGCAGTGGTCATTGGGATTTGAGATTTGCTGACACTAATATTGACCTCTACCCTCATTTCCCCTTTCTCCATGTTGGCGTCCGAGACATCAAGATACTGTAACAGTAACTGGAGTTCCTTGGCGAAGGTAGTGGCCTCCAAACTGCTATGTATAACCGGTTCGGTAACCAATTCCATAAGTGGTACCCCGGCTCTATTAAAGTCCACAAGACTCATCCCTAGCGTATCGTGAGTCGAGCGAGCGGTATCTTCCTCAAGATGAATACGGGTCAGTTTTACCCCGGCCAGAGTACCCCCTTCCACAAGTGGGTATTTGTACTGGCTTATTTGGTAACCCTTTGGGATATCGGGATAAAAGTAGTTTTTCCGGTCAAATTCGGTAAAATTGGCGACTTTAGCCCCTATAGCCGTGCCGACAAGCAGAACCTTTCTTACCGCTTCTTTGTTTATAACCGGAAGGGTACCGGGGTGTCCCATACATATGGGGCATGTATGAATATTTGGCTCCTTTTCTTCGGGAGAATTAGTACAACCACAAAACATCTTGCTTTTTGTTTTGAGTTCGGCGTGAATTTCGAGACCGATGGTCATTTTGTAATCAGATTTCATAATTTTCAATTTCTAATTTTTAATTTTCAAACAATTTTCAATACATCAATTTCTTAGTGAAGAACTAATCTTATTGAAAATGAGGACTAATTCATGAGCTTCTTTCCAAATCTTTTTTAATACTTCCTTGTTAGTAGGGTTTGCCTCTGCACACAATTCTAACCAGTATTCTGACTCTTGAATTTCTTTTCTGCAAATATGTATCTTGTTACGAAAATCGCTTTTTGAACTTGCTCCATTGGCTTCACGGTAATTTGCTCCAACACTTGTAGAAGCCCTTAGCAACTGAGATATTATATTTAAGTTTAAAGATGTACTTTTAATTTCTTTGCAGTAGTTAATGACTTCCTTTGAAAATCTCATCGTTCTTTTTTCGAGATCATAGTTCATTTTATAAATTGACTCATTAGAAATTGTTTAGAAATTAGAAATTGAAAATTAGAAATTACCCATCTATTTTACAACCTTCTCAATATCTTTACCAACCGATCTTTCATGGTCTTCACGGACGCATCATCTATTATGGAAACGGTCAAAACATTGTTGTGAGTCTTTTCGAACATAGCCACGCGTTTCTTTAGAATTTTTTCTTCAACCATATCCGATTTTGTAAGTAAAATAACTTCCGGTTTTTTTAAAAGTTCCGGATCATATTTTTTTAATTCATCGTGAATGGTTTTGTAAATTTCTTTCGGATTATCATGCTCAGAGGAAATACAGTGAAGTAGTATTTTTGTGCGGGATATGTGGCGTAGGAATTTGTGTCCAAGACCCTTTCCTTCTCCCGCTCCTTCTATAAGACCGGGGATGTCGGCAATGATAAACCCGTACAACTCGCCGAGATTTGGCACTAGCGTGGTGAATTGATAACTTCCCACTTTTGCTTTAGCCGAAGTTATACTATTAAGCAAACTGGACTTTCCGGCATTTGGAAGTCCCACTAGTCCAACATCAACCAAGAGTTTAAGTTCTATAAAAAACTCCCCTCCTTCACCCGGTTTGCCGGGAGTGGATTCTTTTGGTCTTTGATTCTTTGAGCTTTTGAAATGGTCGTTACCAAAACCACCCCAACCCCCTTTTAAGAAAAAGGCTGACTCGGTATTTAAGACTTCAAGAAATACTCCGGTCTGTGTGTTTGTGACCACACTACCTACGGGTAACTCTATTGTCAGATCCTTCCCTGACTTACCCTGCATACGGTTGCCCATACCAATACCGCCGTTTTCTGCCTTAAAATCCTTTACAAAACGATGCTCCGAAAGCCGACCTATATCCTGGACGCCTTTGAGATAGACATTACCTCCTCTACCACCGTCCCCTCCCCCAGGACCAGCATGGTCTAGGCCTTTTTCGTGCATCCAACTAACAATCCCGTCGCCACCGTTTCCAGCCCAGATATTTAGAGTTAATTCGTCTATAAACATATGGGGTAACTGTACATAAAAAAATACTTATCCACAAGTCACTCTATTTGCAAAATATATAGGATTTGGTACAAATATGGAAAATCAATTGAAAGATGGTTTTTGAAAGAAAATTACAAGATATATTTATTTAAAATTGCGTTATGAATGATGAAGAATTGGATCCGAAACTAGACGATGCTGAAGAAGATTTAGAAGATGATCCTTTGGTCGCCGGAAATAAAAAGGCGGACGATGATTCGCTTGATGAGTTGGCTGAGGAGGAGGATGCGGTACTACCCGAAGATGAGTTTGACGATAAGGATTTATGGTAAATTTTATAATTTTTGAATTTTTAATTTTATAAACAAATCTTAATGTCTAATGTTTAAAAATTAATGCATTAGAAATTATTTAAAAATTACAAAATTAAAAATTGGAAATTATAAAACATTGATCTTTATGAATCTGCGTTTACCTATCTTATATGTACCCGACTTCACTTTTACATCGGCATCCGTAATTTTCTCGTCCACGTCCATATTTGTTACGGCCCCTTCGGAAACCAGTCGTCTGAATTCGGATTTTGAAACCACGATTTGTTCCAACATTAAAATATCTACGAGGTTGGTATCTTTTGCCACGGCCACTTGAACAACATTTTCCGGTGCTTCACCTTTTGAGAAAGTGTTCTCAAAAGCCTCCTCTGCCTCTCTAGCACTTTTTTCTCCATGGTATATTTTTACAATTTCGTGGGCTAATTCCATTTTTATTTTTTTTGGGTTAACGCCAGATAATAAATTTTTCTCAATGTCTAATATTTCAGCTAGAGAAAGACTCGTGCAAAGAGTGAAGTACTGAATAATTAAACCATCACTTACAGACATCAACTTACCGAACATGTCTTCACTAGTATCAAGAAGAGAAATCACATTGCCCCACAAAGAAGACATCTTTCTTCCATCCGTGCCAGGAAGCATGGACAAAGTCATGATATCTTGTTCTTTTTGTCTAAATCTTTTTTGTACAGTCCGACCGGCCTTCAAATTGAACAGTTGATCAAAGCCTCCTATTTCGACATCTGCTTCAACCTTTACGCTGTCATAGCCTTGGAAAGCTGGATACATGAATTCTGAAACAAAAATTTCTTGGTTTTGCGCCATTCTTTCCTGAAAATTTCTCCTTTTCGACATCTGCTGAACCGTGAAACACTCTAGGAGTTTTCCTAATTCTATTAGACTCATCTCCTCAAGCCATTCCGCATTATAACGAATTTCTACCCCTGATAAATTAATAATCATTCCTATCTGTTTTAGATAATCTTTAAGATTCTTTTTAATATCATCGTCAGTGAGCATCGGTCTTTTTTCGAGCTTATCGGAAGGATCGGCAATTTTGGCCGTAAAATCACCTATAATAAGTATTATTTTGTGCCCAAGGTCTTGAAATGCTTTTAGTTTTCTAAGCGGAATAGCCCTACCTAAATGAATAGCTGGCCCAGTTGGGTCTATCCCAAGTTTAATACGCAACTGTCTACCAGACAGTAAAGCTTCTCTAAGATGTTCTTTAACGAAAATTTCTTCTACGCCTCTGGCGAGGAGTTCATCGATTTTACTTTGATCAGTAATTACTTCTTCTTTTTTCTTTCCAAACATACTAACACTTTATCATATTTGTGTTAAAATACGAGCGATGTCTAAGGGCCTGCTGAAGAAACATGGTTTTCGAAATCTGGTCATATTTCTACTGGCTTGTGGTATATTTCTGGCCGGAATCATGCTTATTTGGGTTTCCACTTTCAAGATTCCCTCCCTCGATACTATAGAAGCGCGCAAGGTTAGCCAATCGACCAAGATATACGACGGTACGGGTAAGATTTTGCTCTATGATATTTACCAAAATACAAACAGAACCATAGTGCCTTTCGAAAATATTTCCCAAAACATAAAGGATGCGACCTTATCCATAGAGGATAAAGACTTCTATAATCACGGAGGAATAAAAATAAGCTCTATGATTCGAGCAATAATAGTGGACATACTCACACTTAGTTTCAGCCAAGGAGCTTCCACCATAACTCAGCAAGTGGTCAAAAATTCCATACTGACCGGAGATAAGACGCCAACCAGAAAACTGAAGGAGTTGGTTTTAGCTATTAAGATAGAAAAAGTTCTGACAAAAGATGTGATATTTGGTATGTACCTCAACGAAATACCCTATGGAGGAAGCATCTACGGTGTGGAGGAGGCCAGCCAAACCTTCTTTGCCACCACATCAAGCGCCGTGACAATTGCAGAAGCCTCATACCTCGCCGCCCTTCCACAAGCGCCCACTTACTATTCCCCCTACGGCACACACAAAGACAAGTTGGAGGAAAGAAAAAATGTTGTGTTAAAAGAAATGTTGAGTGATAAGAGAATTACACAGGAAGAATATGATTTGGCAATAAAAGAAAAGGTGGAGTTCGCACCAAAGACCGGTGGAAAAATAAAAGCTCCACATTTTGTTATGTTCGTAAAGGATTATCTGGAAAAAAAATACGGCACTGATGTCTTGGAACAAGGAGGGTTACGGGTAACCACCACTCTAAATTATGAATTGCAAGCAAAGGCGGAAGAAATAGCGAAGAAGTATGCAGAAATAAACGAGAAAAATTTTAATGGCACAAACGACGCTTTTGTGGCCATAGACCCAAAAACTGGAGCTATTCTGACCATGGTCGGTTCTCGTGATTATTTTGATACAAAAATAGATGGTCAGTTCAATGTAACCACCGCCCACAGACAACCAGGGTCAACTTTCAAGCCTTTTGTCTACGCCGAAGCTTTTATAAAAGGCTACACCCCAGAAACGATACTGTTCGACCTGCCAACTCAATTTTCATCGGTATGTACACCAGACGACACTACAATAATTCCCCCATGTTATTTCCCCGGAAACTATGACGACAAGTTCAGAGGACCGATGACTCTACGGGAAGCCTTGGCCCAGTCAATAAATGTACCTTCGGTTAAAACTTTATACCTTGCCGGAATACAAGACTCTATGAATTTAGCCGCGAGTATGGGAGTTGAGATGTCCGGGGATCCAAACCAATACGGACTGTCTCTGGTTCTCGGAGGTGGAGAGGTTTCTCTTTTGGATATGACATCAGCCTACGGAGTTTTTGCAACCGAAGGATGGAGAAATCCTTACACACCGATATTAAAGGTTGAGGATAAGAATGGAAAGATGTTGGAACAAATCAACCCGAGACCAAACCAGGTACTGGATTCGGAGGTGGCTAGAAAAATCTCTGACATCTTGAATGATAATGTGGCCAGAACACCTTTGTATGGAGCGAACTCGGCCATATACTTTCCAGGCAGAGATGTTGCAGCAAAAACCGGTACAACCAACAACTATAAAGATGCTTGGATTGTCGGATATACTCCTAGTATAGTTGTTGGAACTTGGGCCGGAAATAACGATAATACCCCCATGGCCAAAAAGGTGTCGGGGCTTATAGTAGCTCCAATGTGGAGAGCTTTTATGGATGAAGTTTTAAAAACCGTTCCCGTTGAGACATTTACAAAACCACAAAAGGAAGACTCGTATGACCTGAAGCCGGTATTAAGGGGTAAATGGCAGGGAGGCATATCAAATATCACACAAAACACAGTTATCGATCCAAATATACCGTACAACAGCATACAGGAAGTAATTTCCGGAGGAGTACACGATATTTTATACTGGGTAAGTAAGAATGATCCGAGAAGCACCTCGCCAATAAACCCAGCCGATGATCCTCAGTTTGATAGGTGGGAATACCCTGTAAGACTCTGGGCAATGCAGAATGGATACCAATAAACAATTTTTAATTTATAAATTTTAAGTTTTAAATGAGGGTCTAAATGATTCAATTTTAAAATTTATAAATTAAAATTTAAAATTGTTATCTTATATCAACAATCTTCTGAGAAACAGACCTATTTATTTCCTCCAAAATTTTCTCTTTATACATAAAGATTTTATTTTTTACAGCCGGAGATGACTTTGTTTCCATAATATAATCTTTAATTTCAATATCAACTAAGGATAGTTCGATTTGTGTATGTTTTTTTATTATATCAATTATTTGTTTTCTATTTAATTCGGTGGAATTTAAATCTTTTGAGAACTTTTGAAGAAATGAGGAGATGTTGAACATAAAGTATAAATATCTATAGAGAATCAATTAAATTGCCTCAGATGCTAGGCGCTGGAGATTTTGTTCGCGAGCTGTATAGTAATACGGTGAGCGAACAAAATTGAACAGCAACAACGCAGATCGGGTGATTTAATTGATTTTTACTTATTCATCGGCATGACGAGATAGAGAAAAGTCTTATCCCCCACTCCTTTTATTATCATCGGTTTATTTGTATCGGAGAAAGAGAGGGAAACGCTGTCCGAATCTATAGACTGAAAACAGTCTATTATGTATTTGTGGTTAAAGCTTATAGATAACGCCTCCCCTTTTATAACAGCATCTATATTATTTACATTTTCACCAACATCCATATTTTTGGTTGTTATTTTAAACACTTTTTCTTTGGGGTTAATTTGAAATGTGACCTGACTGAATTTATCTGCAAAAATATTAGATATTCGCAGGCCACTCAAAATATCCTGCTTCAGAACCACAACCTCCGTTTTTGTTTCTTTTGGAATAATTTGTTTGTAGTCCGGGAATGTGCCGTCTATAACACGCGATGTTATATATAAATCATTGTGTGAAAAAGCAATTTGGTTTTCGCTCAAAAAAACATTCACGTCTTCTTTTACATCATCGAGTATCCTTATTATCTCGCCAACATTTTTAAATGGTATGAGAATTTGATTGAATTCTTTGTGTTTTTTTACTCCAATCCTTTTTTCGGAAAGACGAAAAGAGTCTGTGGCCACAAAAACAACACTATCGTCTTCTGAGGCAAGCATAATACTTGAAAGAACTGGTCTTATTGTTGATACCGAAGAACTATAAATGACCGCCTTGAAGCCTTTGATTAAGTTTGGAGTATTAAATGTAAACGGTGTTCCATTTTTTATTTTTGGGATATTTGGAAAATCATCCACAATGAAAGCTTTGATCAAAGATTCTGAATGTTTTGTGGATACTTTTAAATTACCGCCAACCACCTCAAGTGTAATATTTTTATCATTAGTTATGTTTGATATAAAGTTATATAAAACCGAACCTGATACAGCTATAGATCCAGGTTTGTTTACTTTTACGGGTAATATAATTTCAATCCCTATATCAAGATTTGTGGCTTTTATGATTAAGGTAGAATCTTTAGCTTCTAATAAGACGCAACTTAAAATAGGTAGGGTTATATTTTTACTAGTAACCCTTTCCGCCTTTCCTACTGCGTATGAAAGTTTTTCTTTTATACATTCTATATTCATCCCGTTAGAGTTTTAATTATAATAACTTAAACCAATAATACCTATAAACCCCACATTGTCTAGAAGTGGTTTTTTAAAGATTTGTAAAACTCTAACGGGATTCATAGTATTAATATAATTTTATCTTTTTAAAGACCTAATTACTATTATAGGTGTTTATAGTGGTATATCTTATAAAAACCCTTATTTTTAGCCTTATTATTATAAATTAATATGTGTATTGTTTATGTGTAATTGTGTATAAATGGTTGATTTTTTTAAACAATAATTTTTAATCCACAACCAATCATTACTTTATACATACACTATCTACACACCACACACAACCTTTTACACAAAGATAGACCGTAACTGGTTTATCTCCTGCACCAACCCATCATCCGCCCTCATGTCGTTTTTAATTTTTTCACATGAATGCATAACCGTCGTGTGGTCTCGACCCCCCAACTTTTCACCTATAGCCGGATAGGAGATGTTGAAGTCTTCGCGGAGTATGTACATGATTATCTGTCTGGGTTTTATAATCTCTTTTTTTCTGGTTTTGTCGTATATAAGTTGTTCTTCTATGTTATAAAACTCCGAAACGGTCTTTACAACTTCTTTTGTCGACACCAGTTTTTTAGGTTTAGCATTGTTTTTTACCAAATTTTTTACTTCAGCAAGGGTCACCTCCCTGTTTTTGAGTTGAGATTGGCACGTAATCGAATTTATAATTCCCTCAAGTTCCCTTATATTACCAACTACAGAATAAGCTAGATAATCGACAATCTCTTTTGATGGCGGGAAGATGGCGGAACCGGACTTTGTTCTGATTATCGCAGCCCGGGATTCATTGTCCGGAGTGGGTATATCCACAATCATACCAGCGCTGAAACGAGATTTTAGTCTTTCTTCCAGGTCCTGAATTAGGCCTGGGTGTTTATCCGACGAGAAAATTATTTGTTTGTTGTTTTCGTACAAATGATTGAACAAATGAAATAATTCTTCCTGAATCTTCATCTTTCCGGAGAAAAATTGAATATCGTCCATGATTAAAACATCGTATTTCCTGTATTTTTCCTTGAAAAAGTTCGGTTTGTTCAGTTGAAGGGCGTTTACATATTCCTGACCAAACTTTTCCGATGTTGTGTAAAATACTTTTCTACTGCTGGTGTTTTTTATATGATTTCCAACCGCTTGTATGAGGTGAGTTTTACCATGGCCGGTGCCCCCGTATATAAATAACGGATTGTAGACGATGCCAGGTTTTTTGATGATGGCCTGACTGGCAGCATGAGCAAACTCGTTAAAGGGACCGACAACAAACGATTCAAATGTGTATCTAGGATTGAGGTTATCGTCTTTGTTTATATATATATCGGCGATGGGCAATTCTTTGTTAATAGGTGCCGTTTTATGTTGTTCAATTTTTTCAACAGCACTGTCTTTGGATATCGCGTAATGAAGCGATTGGACATTAGGTGAAGCCACACGCAAGGCTTTAAGTATGGTGTTATGAAATTTGCTACCGAGCCAATCTTGAACGAAGGTGTTGGGCACTCCGAGATACACAGCGCCATCTTCCTGTTTTATGATAGCTGTATCTTTGAACCAGGTGTTAAAGTTAGGCTTAGAGAGATTTAGTTCCATTTCTACCAGAACACTATCCCAAAGTTTTTTATTATCCGTCATGGGCTATATTATATATGTAAAGAGAAAATATCATACTTGTTAAAAATCATGGAATATGTTAATAATATGTGCACAAAGTGTGGAGAAGAATTTTTATCAAACACTTAAAATATTATGTCAAAAACCTACCAGCCAAAAAAACGAAAAAGAGCCAAATCTCACGGTTTTTTAGTTAGAAGTAAGTCAAAAACCGGTAGAAATACCCTTCTGCGACGCCGAAGAAAGGGCCGAGCACGACTGAGTACGGTATAGACAATTTTAAATTTTAATTTATAAATTTTAAATCAAATCTAAATTTTAAAATTGAATCATTTAAACATTCATTTAAAACTTAAAATTTATAATTTAGAACTTTTTCTCATGCTCTCTAAAGCAAATCGAATATCAAAAGAGCATTTTCCTTATATATTGCGTAACGGAAAGCGTTATAATTCCCCAAACCTAACTTTGTATTTAGCACCGATTGCTGACGACAAAAATCAGGTTAGGTTTTCTTTCTCTATTTCTAAGAAAGTTTCCCCTTTGGCTGTAAATCGAAACAAATATCGCCGATGGGGATATTCGGCGATAGCCGGTGGCTTGAAAATTATCAAACCCGGGTATTTTTATTTCTTTTCTTTTAAAAAACCGAAGAACAAGGTGTCATTTTGGGTTTTGAATGAAGAAATACAAGAGTTACTTCGCGCTTCCAATATGTTAATATAGTCGAATGATCCCGTTAGAGATCACTCAGTTGATGTGTCTCTGATTAGGTGATATAAATATACGGTCCAAATTAATTATTATATAAACACAAACTACGGAAATGCCTCGTATTCTCGAGGGATTTCCTGTCTCTAACGGGATGATTGCATTCTTTACCACAACCATATATCAACCCTTTTACAATAGTTTTATTTTTCTTATAGAAAAATTACCGTTTTTTGATGCCGGCGTGATCGTGGTCATTTTTACAATTATCATAAAAATAATTCTCCTACCGTTATCGGTCAAGGCTTCCAAGG
>Ga0209542_10008683_pt1 | contig 18887 bp, 21 predicted proteins | sample RifCSPhighO2_01_FD_184028 | JGI IMG/M metagenome (GOLD analysis project Ga0209542, IMG submission 184028) | Soil microbial communities from Rifle, Colorado - Rifle CSP2_plank highO2_0.1 (SPAdes) (version 2) | ecosystem: Environmental > Terrestrial > Deep subsurface > Rock core/Sediment ...
TTCCAGAATCAAGGCTGTAAGTGCAATATCCCTGTTCATTTAATGTTATATTAATAAGATAATTATCAACACTATATGTTGTTGCAGTTGGGCTATTTATTGTAACCAAAGGTCTTGTCCTATCAACATTGAACATAACGCTTTCAGTATTATTTCTATTAACAGCTATATCTGCGCAATATGCAATAAAAGTATACCCTCCATCAGCCAAACTCGCATTTGTTGCATTAAACGAACTCCCATAAATTGTCGAACCCGAATTATTCCCAGTCATAGAATAATTCGTCACCCCGCCATTAAGAGTATAATTACACGAAGAATTTTCATTAACACTGACATTAAACAATATGCCTGAACCAAAACTTGTATTGCTATAAGTCTGATTCAATGGGCTTAAAATCGTAACCAGGGGCTTTGTCGTATCTGGGCTATTAGCAATATAAACATTTATCATTTCAACACCATATTGCACAGCAGGATTAAAGCTCAAGTTCGTTCCATTTTGTGTAGCTGTGGTTGCATTGATTAAATATAAAAAGGAAGTTGTTGCCTGACTTCCTGTATTGCTAATAACACTTTCTGTAAGATTGAATTTAACAGTCCCGTCACTTCCAGTAGTTCCATTTAACCTCGAAGCAAGAACACTTTCATTATAAACACTAACGTTTGCCCCCAGTACTGGACCGCTTGAGTTTGTTACATTTACAACAACATAATATTTTACGAACAAGTTCCCCCCCGCTGATACCTGTATATTTGCGACTGTGAAGGTTGTGTTAATAAGTGTTGCATTGTAATTAGGACCCAGCCAGAGTTCCTTGATAAAATTACCAACCCCATTTGAATTGATCTTGGTATTTATCACACTAACATTATTTGTAGATATATTTATATCATAAGCAAAATCATAAATGTTACATCCTTTTATCACAACATCATCTGCAGATGCATTTGTCTTAATCCCATAAATACTATTTGTAGTAGTTCCCGACCCTTGTATCTGACGCCCCTGACAATCCAAAACAACTCCTGTGTTGTTTATTACTGCGCCATTATCTGGATTTCCATCGCTAGCACTACATGCCCCTGGTGGATAAGTAGCTGTGGTAAAATCAACCGTCAACGTGGAACTTTCATAAACAACAGCCCCACAAATAATATTCCCAGGGGTGCCATCATAGGTTGCAAAGCCCACTAATTTAATATTATTTGCAAACAAAAAGAATAACATAAAAATCAGTAATAAACTACCAATAATGCCAACATAAATCCTCTTTTTATCCATTAATTATCTAATATTGCTCCGTATAAAAGGATTTTGATGACTGAAAATTAATACCTCGTGTCCAATTCCGCCCATACACACTCTTCCTATGACTATATTATATTTGTGCGCTGAAAAAGAAGGATAAAGAGAATTAATAATACTAACTACAATCGCATTCCGGCCTTTTAGCAAAATCTCTCCATTCTACGCCAAAATCCATAAAATTAATTTCTGCAAATCTATTGAAATTAACTTTTCCTTTTCCAATTAAGAACTTAAATATATCCATTATTTGTAAGTTAGAAACTACTCCGGCGATAGGACCAAGACTTCCTGTTTGCTCAATGTCTTTTATTTTTTCAAGATGACTTATTGAATCGTTCTTTTTCTGATGGTCTAAAAAGCAATCAAAGCATGCAGTTTGTCCAGGCACTATAATCGGTCCAACCATGCCTAAGTGCATATTATAGCCCCCGCTTACAAGATAAGGGATGTTATGTCTTCTTGCATATCTTGAGAGTATTCTTGTTGTATCTGCCACACTGGGATTATCTGTGCAATTTACTAAGAAATCAGAACCGGCTACAAGCTCTTCTAAATCTTCATTCTCAGCTACTGTTTTCCTATAAGGAACTATTTTTGCATCATGTAATTTTTCTTTTATTACTTCAACTTTATGTTTCCCTACATCTTGTGATGTGAAAAATAGTTGCCTATTCAAATTACTTTCACTAACCACATCAGGATCTGTTATCCTTATGTTGCCTATTCCAATTTGATACAAACCATTTACTATCCATGTGCCAATTCCACCCACCCCAAACACACTAACCTTACTCTTTTCCAACTTGTTTTGTAAATTTACGGCCTCCTCCCAAGTATTAGAAAATTCAGCGATAAAGTCCAATTGTTTCTTATATCTTGGATTAAAATGTTCTCCAGAATCTATTATTAACAAACCAAATTTTTCCAAAGCGAGTAAACATGAATTGACCTGTGCTACATCATAGCCAGACAATCTCGTCATTAAATCCTCCCTGCTATCTGTTTCTTTTAAAGAAGATATAACATCTTTCACCAATTGATCCACGCCAAATCTCCTTATCATTCTACTTGATGTAAAAACAACAGTATAAACTTGATCCGATTCTTTTAAAATATAAGCAGATTCTCTAAGTTTGAGTCTTTCGCCCATAAATGGCAAAACTATAAAAGGTTTAAATATGTTTCCTATTAATGCAAATAAAAATCAAATATGATTTCGAATTATCTGACTTTATAGTCAAAGGTTTTAGGCTCTTCTTATTTGGAGAAACCCATGGTTTTGTAAATGATTCTGAAGTGCAAGAAAAATTATTAGCCCATATCAAACCAAATATATTTATTTATGAATTATTAGAAGATAAAAAAATAACGACTATTAATAAGTTTAACGAATATCTATCCAAACCAGATTCTGAGCAATTCTCTGTTATTTCCACGTTTGGAGAAATAAAACCTACAATCTCCTTAGCAAAAAAATATTGTAAAAGTATGGTAGGTTGCGATATAAAAAATATGGGCAGAAAGGATAATTCTTTTCTAAATGAGACTAATTTATCTAATAAGAAAGAAATATTTGAGTCTAAATTATTAAAAAAAAGAGAAATACATCAAGCTAAGATAATAAATAAAACATTAAATAAAGAAAAAGGAATTATATTTGTTTCAATTGGAGCTTATCATCTAAGAAGAGAATCTCACTTATTTAATACAATAAAAGATAAATTTGTTATATGTTATCCTACCATAAATGGTATTCAAAAATTTGAGCCTCAAAAAGGAATGGAAGAAGGAGATATTGAATTTATAATAACTGATAATGAAAGTTATTTAAAATAATCCTCGGGAAAGACCTTAAGAAAGCTTTTCATGCCATCAATCATCAAAGCAAATAATTTGCTCCGATTTTTATCAACTCCTAGATTGGATTCTGCCATTTGTAATTGAAACAAAGTATATCTTTTTGAATCTTTAATTACTGAAGTATTTCTAACAATGTGACTCATATCAACACTCTGGGGGATATTACCCAATTCTCTTTTTAAAAATGAAAACGGAATTGTTGCTTTAATTCTACTAAAATCTTCTAAACTAACAAAATCTATTAAATCTTCTAATGATGCCATAGAATTAGCTATTGAAAAAGCTAGCACTTCATATCTATTTGCTTGTGCCAACTTAGCAATATATCTGGCAGGTGTCCCAGCTAACGCTTCTAATATAACTATTGCCTGGTCTGGAGTAGGCATATCTGAATCAAATTGATTTCTAACTTTATCTGCGTCCACTGTTTTCTGATATTGTCTAAATGCATATTGCCTTGCGTCCACTACTCCAAATTTCTCTAATTTATCCGCTAAAAAGAAAACAATCGAGTCATACTTTCCCTTCAATATTTTAACTCTGTCTTCCCCGTACAATTTCAAAAATGTTGGTTTTCCGCATTTTTCCATATGCCTATCATCTATAATGTCATATAATGATAACCTGTATGTTTGAAATGCTTGTAATAATGCCGCTTCGTCTCTAACCTGATGCTTGTCCGCCAATTCTGTAATTTCCCAAGAAATAATCTCCGGAATGGTTACTTGATTTATGTCTGTTTGAACGGCCTCCTCAGATTCTATTCCAAACCGTATAGCCACTTCCAACTTTTTACCTTGCCATGGAAACTGAAGACCCATCAAAGCACATTCAGTTTGCTTATCAGCCCAACTATAGGGGATTTCTACTTTCATAAAAAAGATAATAAAAAATTCTAGGATTTTACATCCAATACTTAATACTAGTGCCACCACCAACTACTTTCTCGCTCAATAAAACAAGGCCGCTGTATTCTCTTCCTATGGCAGTACTAGGTTTTGCAACCGCATATCTACTTTGATCTCTTGCCAAGACACCTGATCTAGGAGACTCTGTTGCAAGTTCTTTTTCTAGGTTTATCATTTTACCTCCTTGATTCAGAATCTACACAACTATTTAATATTTTCTGTTCTCCAGCCTAACTTCAATCCCCAACTCTAAATATAAGAGAGTTCCAACAATACAACAACAGATGTTATTGTTTACTATCCAAATATGCCCAAGAATTTGATGTACCAGTATTAAGAAGAGTATTATCGATTGGAACTAATTTCCCATGTCCATCAACATATAATGTACCAACAACTTGACGTCCATGATTTTGCCATGCCGGCGTACACTGGTCAGCAACAACCGCTCTCATACTCCCATCAAGAGTTAAAGGCGCGCCTTCTGCCGGTCCCCGACTATAATAAGTCGATCTGGTAGAAACGCCAGGAACACCGAGATTCTGAGCGCCAAAAGTAGAGTCATCAAAAGTATTCCTCTTCGCACTAGGACACCAAAATACTCTCGCTGGTTTATCAATATACCCTACAGCAGGATTATTAACAGAATCTCTAATAAGTTTTCCATAATGCTTATAAACTCCCGTGCCCCCATCCCATATAGCATTACCACTTGCAGCATTGTCAACAGGCAACCTGCCATTGTAGTCATCGGCATACATGTGAGCTGCAAGCCCAATCTGCCTCAAATTATTAATGCATCCAACTCTCCTGCCTCTCTCTCTCGCTGCTCCTAAAGCAGGCAAGAGCAGAGCGGCAAGTATGCCAATTATTCCTATAACGAATAGCAACTCAATTAATGTAAACCCTTTCTTTGACACTCTTTCTCTTATTTCTTTTGGATTTGTAATTCCTTGACTAACCAATTCCCGAGCAAACGAATCAACATTTGAGCCACCGTCCGTTGAAACAGGTTTGTCAAAAACCATGATAATCAAACCTCTGACTAGAACCAACAATTTCATATCCTGTTGCGGCAGTCCCTCTCAAATCTGGAACCACAATCCCTGGATGATAACTTCTTCCCATATTTGTCCTCTCTTTCCAGCTTGTTCAAAGCCAGATTGATATATAATCATTATCAATCTTTAGTATATAATGCTTATTATTGTTACTATTATCTAGTTACTAAATAGTTTACAATTACTAACAAAAAGCTTAAATACTCCTTACACTAGAATTAATGATATCGTAATTCTAGAATACACTAGAATTACCAATATATAAGGATTAGAATATGCTACCTAGAAAAATATTTCCTGAACTGCTAAAACAAGCAAAAGATAGAAAAAGCTCCATCCTGCTTGGAGCAAGACAAGTTGGAAAAACAACACTGCTTAAATCAATTTTTGAAGAACTAACAAAAACAAACAAATGTCTCTTTCTTGACTTAGATATTTTATCCAATTATGAGAAAGTCAGTACATATGAATTAGCATTAAGCACCTTAAAAATCAACGGATATGACGAAAAACAAAAAGAATTATTCTATCTCTTCTTGGACGAATTTCAAAAATATCCAAATCTAGATAAGATAATGAAAAATATTTATGACAATCTTACCAATGTTAAAGTTTATGCTTCTGGCTCATCCTCTTTAATAATAAAAAATGAAATTCAAGAGTCACTTGCTGGCAGAAAAATAATAAACGAAATCTTTCCTCTTGATTTTGAAGAATTTTTATGGTTTAAACAAGACAAAAAACTAATAAAAAATTATATTAATTTGAAGAAGTTAAAAGGAAACAATCTATTATCTGCAACAAAAGAATATAATGAATTATTAAGAGAATTTTTAGTATTTGGTGGATACCCTGATGTGGCATTAAAACAAACTAAAGAAGATAAAATATCTGCTTTAGATAGTATATTTGATTTATACATAAAAAAAGACATTATAGATTACTTAAAGATTAATAAAATACTTGAGATGAAAAAACTAATAGAATTCTTGGCGGTAAATAATGGACAAAAAATAAAATATAAAGAGATAGCAAAATTAACATCTTTTTCATTTAAAGAAATAAAAAACAACCTAGAAATCCTAAAAGAAACTCATATAATTGAGATAATTAGACCTTTTTACACTAACAAAAACAAGGAAATAGTAAAAATACCCAAGATTTATTTCCTAGATAATGGTGTAAGAAATTATTTTATCAAAAACTTTAATGAACTATCATTGAGGGAAGATGCAGGATTTTTATTTGAAGGTTTTATTTTAACAGAACTGAAAAAAAATAATTATAAAGAGATAAAATTCTGGCAGGATAAAAATGATAATGAAGTAGATTTTATTTTAAAAAAAGATGAATTTATCGCCGTTGAAGTTAAATATAAAAAAGAATTAAAATCCAAAGACTACTTTGGCTTAAAGAAATTTATTGAAGAATACCCCAAAACAAAAGGCATTTACCTCATAAATTTAGACACTCAAAAAAAGACAAAATCAATTAATTTAATTTTACCATATTCAATACCTTAAAGAAGGGGCTCAGAATCCATATATAACACAGCCATATTCCCCAAAGCCATACTTATCTCCTTTCGACGTCCTCAGTATAAACCACAGGGGTCGGATAACTGACTGGTCTAGGACTTACATTAACATTTCCAGTATTTATATTTTGAGGGGGTGTATTTTGAGTAGGACCAAGTACTACATAACCTCCGATAGAATCTGGTGTTCCTTCTAATGCAACAACCCTATCATCTCTTGTGTTTAAGTCATACTTACCATTTTTTCCAGGAAATACCGCAACAACATTCGCATTTTCAGGCAATTCAACTTTGAAAACCTTACTAAAAAGATTTTTTGCATAATCGCTCCTCAAATCAAATATAGTAGCCTTATCAGGATTCGAACTGAGTCCAAGATGGGAATTGGGCTGTTTGTCGTCGGCAGTACGAATACCCTTTAATTCATCAGTTATAGAATCCTGCGAAATGGTACTTTCCGAACCTTTTTTACGCATTTTTCACCTCAGTTTTTTCTTTTTCAAAACTATTTCTTGCTTGTATAAATTTGTTTGAAGTTCCTCCAAGTTTATCCATAGTTTCATCTAATTTTACAAAGCCTGATTGGCACAGAATTTAGTTTTAATAGTTCAAATATGCAATGTAATGGAGTAAATTTCGTAAAGTCTAATTGTGGCAGGTAACAAAAGACTTTTTAATAGGGGTTTCGTGGTGGATGCATGGACTTATCAGAGAAGGAAACAAGAGAGAGAATTATAGACCCCTGGTTGAAAGATAGCGGTAACTGGAAAGAAGAGTATATTCTAAGAGAAGTTAATTCTGTTAAATCTGTCTTTAAAATTAAAAAGTATGAAATAAAGAAAGGCGAAGGAAAAGAAGAGGGAAGGTTTATCGACTATGTTTTGTTAGATGAACATAAAAATCCTTTAGCTATAATTGAAGCCAAAAGATTTTCTTTAGATGCAGAAAAAGGAAGCATTCAAGCAACAACTTATCAAAAAGATATAGAAGCACAAATTAAATTCGCAGTTCCTATCTTCTTAACTAATGGACAAAAATGGTTCTTCAAAGAAAAGGGTTATCCCACTCGTGAAATATCTAGTCCGTTTTCTCAAAAAGATTTGCAAAGAAGAACACAACTAGCAAAAGAAAGGCAGAAATTATCTAACATCGGAATTAGCTCTAAAATAGTTGATAGGTCAAGAAATGTCGAAGCTGTTAAGCAAATATTAGACCATCTGGAAAAAGGAAATAGAAAAGCTTTGATTAATATGGCTACTGGAACAGGGAAGACAAGAGTTGCTATAGCGATACTCGATGCTTTAATTAGAGCAAGATATATACAAAATGTTTTGTTTGTAGTAGATAGAATCTCTTTAGGAAGACAAGCCTATAATGATTTTGATAGTTATTTAAGAGGCGAACCAAAAACAATACTTAATGAGTTTGGTGATTTTGAAATGGATAAAAGAATGTATATCACAACTGTTCAAACACTAAAGAGTAAAAGAGCAGAGGGCGGATTTAAACTCCAAAACTTCACACCTGGATTTTTTGATTTAATTATCTTTGATGAAGCACATAGGTCTTACTATGATCCTGAAAGATTACTTTTCAAATATTTTGATGCGATACAAATTGGTTTAACTGCCACACCTGCTAAAGACGTGGGACATGATACTTATGATTTATTTGATTGTCCAAGAGATGAACCAACTATAAAATATGATTATGCTGAGGCAAAAAGAGACGGAGTTCTTGTTCCTTATGATGCTCAAATAATTGCAACAAAGGTTTTAGAATTGGGAATTAAAGGAATAGACTTAGACAATGAACTTAAAACAGCTTTAATAAAACAAGACGAAGACCCAGACCATTTCCAAGTCCCTGGCACAAGATTTGCTAAATATTTCACAGATAAGAAGACTAATGACTTAATTATTCAGGAATTTATGAACAGGTGCTATAAAACTGAAGATGATAAACCTTGCAAAACTATTTTCTTTTGTGTAAATGTAACTCACGCTGAAAAACTCAAAAAAAGATTTGATAAACTCTACCCTAATTTATGTGATGAAGTTTCTATAATTGTGTCTAATAAAGATAGGTATATGGATGAGGTTAATAGATTCATAAAAGACCCAAGTCCGAGAATAGCCTTGTCTGTAGGGGTATTAGATACAGGAATAAACTTACCAGAAATTATGAATTTAGTTTTTGTTACTCCTGTTTTCTCCCATATAAGATTTTGGCAAATGTTGGGTAGAGGAACAAGAAATTTAGCAGCTTGTAAAAATAAGTCATGGCTTCCTCTAAAGGATGGAATACATAACAAGGAAGACTTTAGGATTTTGGACTTTAAGTTTGGTGATTTTTCTAATGTTAAACAACACCAGTTAGAATCAATAGAAAAATCAAGGATAGTTGAGGATGTTAAAATTAAAATATTTAACAAAGAAGTTGATTTATTAAAGAAAAAATTATCCAACGATGAAAAAACTATAATTGAGAATAGAATTATTGAAGACATTAATAAAATTGATAGAGAATCATTTATTGTTAAGCCTAAAGTTGAGATAATTAAGAAAGTTGTTTCGAAAAGATTTGATTTAAAAGAACATATTGAAGACTTAAAAAAAGAAATTGCCCCCTTAATTAGATTTACTGACTTTGGTGACGGCAGAGTTCAAACTTTTATTTCTCATTGTGTAGATTTATTTAGTTTTGTTAAAGAAGGAGATACAGAGTCAATATTGCAAGAACAAGACTTCTTATTAGAAAGAATTGAGAATGTTTGGAGTTCAAATCTACAAGTTGTTAGAGCAAAGCATGAACAAATTATGAGAGTGATGCAAGATAACTTCTGGACTAACTTAACCTTTGCAGATATTGACTTCTTAATTAGAGAAATTGCCCCCTTAATGAAATATTATGAACCTGAGAGAAAAAAGATAATTAAAATAGACGCTCCTGACTCAACAAGAAGTGTTGAGCAATTTAAGATGCCCGAAAAAGAAGACCCTATTTAGAGGAAAATAAAAAATAATCCACTAATGCAGAAGATGGCTAAACAAGGGGTTACATGGAAAGAGCTTATAGAGATTGAAAAGCAATTAAGAGAAAAGAATTCTGCTTGGACAATTGAGAATATCCAAAAGAGAGAGGACTTTGTATTATTTTTAAGAGAAATACTTAATCTAAGAGATTTGCCAGACCCTCAAGAAATGATTAAAAATGAGTTTGAGAAACTAATAGTAGAAAATAACAAAGAGTATAATGCCGAACAAATTAAGTTCTTAAGGCTATTAGAGAAATTCTTTGCTTTTAATAAACATCTAACTCCTAAAGATTTGACAAATCATCCTCTCGCTGACGAGAATCCTCTCGATAAGTTTAGTTCTGAGCAACTTATGGAGATAGTTAATGAAGTTGGTAAAATTAAGATAAAATAGGATTACTTTGTAATCCCAAAGTTTATAAATGCAGTATTTCTAATTGGGACATGGTAAACACAAGAAAAAGAATAGTAACTATTAAATTTACTGATGAAGAGATGAATAAATTAGTAAAGGGTAAGGAGAGATGGCATTTTGAAAATAATTCTGATTTTATACGCTCCGCCACATTAGAAAAATTAAACTCTAGTCCCGTATCAAATATCGCTGGAACTAATGTCATAGAATACGATTCATTAAATGACTCTTTTATTTGGAAAATAAGGTTAGACGATGGACAAGAAAGAATCATATTAGAAAGATTATCATTAGATTTTATGAAAAATCTTTCGGGAAGTATGAGTTTTGAAATAAATAAGCGGAATGAAATTCTAGGCAAAAAGAAAAAACATAGTGTTGCAGTACTGAAGGGGTTGATAAAATGATGCCCCAGTTTACTAATCCTGACCAAGCTAGGGAGTATCTGATTGGAGTTTTTAAAAAGTTGATAGAAGATATTGAAAAAGCGAAGACTCATGAAGAAAAAGTAAGAATAATGAGGGAATTTGACATGACTGAATTTAATGCTGAGAACCAATTATTAAATAATAAGAAGGTTAAAGATTATCCAGAGTATCAAAAAGCAAAATCTCTTGTTTGTGATTTTTTTATTTGGATAGAAAATCAAAAAGGAGTTAATGTATTTAAAGCCAGTCATGAAGATGGATTCTTTAATGAAATGCATGGAAGCAAAACTCTTATAATTGCAATGTTGATACAGACACTGAATTTTTTGCCTCAAGAGTTGCAAGCATATTTTGTCTTGAATATATTTAGGACAACATACGAATTAAATTTTAAAAATATGACTTTAATTTTGCATGAATATCTGAAAAATCAGAATAAAAAGACAAGCGATTTTTATTATATAGATACTTTTAAAACAGAATTCAATGATTTCTCAAGAATTGATGAACTACTTGAGTATTTTAAGAATGATATAAGAAACCCTGTTGCACATGAGAACTGGTTTGTCAAAAATGGATGGGTTTGGACAAAAAATAAAGGTGTGGAGAAAAAACAAGATATGCTAGAAATATCTAAGCAGATTTATGACTTATTTTTCTTTCGTGTTGCCATGTCAACTTACCTACTTGAAAAGTATAAAGACTTTGCAAAGAATAAGAATATTACCCCCGAAGAAGTTGTGAAATTTGTCGAGGGGATTAAGGTAAAAATGGAGGAGATAAAAGATGAATGAAGGTATAAAACAAAAGATATATTTGGAAAAAGATACATTTATAGAACAGAGGTTAAATGATGTTAAAAAAAACCTTTTAGAAAGATTGGACAAGCTTCCAAGTGAAGAATTGCCTTTTATGGAGCCACATTTAAGAGCATTATACTTTGAATCTTACTTTCTTTTAGCTGAAGGATTCTATAATGCTTCTTTGGTCTTGTGTGGTATTTTACTGGAAAATATTCTAAAAGAGAAGTTGTTCATGGAAGGCATTTTAGATGAAGAATTAGAAAACATGAATTTTGGAAAGGCTATAGACAGAGCTAAGAAGATTAAGAAGTTGACAGATGACGAATTAAGTTTCTTAGAAAAGAAGAAAGAATTGTTAAGAAACCCCTATGCACATTATAATAAGATGAAGCTATCTAAGGGAGTTTATTTTCCTGTATGGAAAATTAGCAATCCCGTAGAAAAATTAATTGCATTGGATCAACAGGTGACGAAAGGAGAGTTGACTGAAGCTCAAGCAAGAAAAAAACTAATTGAAGGAGTTCAGCCAGAATTAATGAGCTCCAAAGAATTTCGTCCAATGGCTCATCTAGCCAAGAATACGTTAGAAGAAGATGGATTTGCATTATCTACATTCCTAGAGATTGACAAATTCGCAAGAGACTTCGCAGAAAAATACTTTAAACCACAAAAATGATACAAAAACAAATTCCCAAGGATTGGAAAGAAATTGAATTAGAAGAAATTTTAGATTATGAACAACCGAACAAGTATATTATTAAAAGTGAAATTTTAGTGAATAAATCTTCAAATTCGCTTCCTGTTTTAACTGCCAATAAATCTTTTATTCTTGGATACACTAATGAACAGGAAGGAATATGTGAAAAACTGCCAGTAATAATTTTTGATGACTTTACTACGGATAGTAAGTATGTAGATTTCAAATTTAAAGTTAAGTCTAGTGCTATGAAACTATTAAGACCAAAAACTAAAGATGTTGACCTTAAATTTATCTTTTTATTAATGCAAACTATTAAATTTAATTCAGCCACTCACAAAAGGTATTATTTGTCTACCTATCAAAAAATAAAAATTAAACTTCCCCCACTTCAAGTCCAAAAAAGAATAGTCTCAATTTTAGAAAAAGCTGAAGAATTAAAAAGAAAGAGAGAGAAAGCAGACAAATTAACAAGAGAATATTTACGAAGTATTTTTTATGAAATGTTTTTAAAAAATAACTTTGAGATGAAGAAGATAAGCGATATTTGCTTAAAAGTTACAGATGGAAAGCATGGAGATTGTAAAAACTTAGAGAGTTCGGGATACTATTTTATTAGTGCCAAGGATATTTTTGGAGGTACAATGCATTATGAAAATGCTAGACAAATAACTAAAGAAAGCTATCTTGAAGTAAATAAACGAGTAAATTTAGAGCTGGATGATGTCTTAATAACAAATAGTGGAAGCATAGGTAAGACTGCCATTATGACTGATAAAGAAAAGGTAAATAAAACGACCTTTCAAAAAAGTGTTGCTGTAATTAAACCAAATAAAAAATATATTGTTCCAGTTTTTCTCAGGTCTTATTTAGAAATAATGGGAAGCAATTTGGTTAATCAATCTACAGGCTCTTCACAAAAAAACTTATTACTTAAAGATATACGTGATTTTGAGATACCCTTACCACCGATTACATTACAACAAAAGTTTGTATCAATAGTTGAAAAAATTGAAAAATTAAAAGAAAAACAAAAACAATCAAAAGATGAAATAAATGTTATGTTTGATTCCTTGGTGAAACAATCACTTAATGGGGATTTAATATGACCTTTCAAAAAAATACATTTTTATGGGTTTTCATAATCTTAGCAGGAGTTATTTTAGTAGGGCAGATATGGTCGCTAGTACTTTTATTTAATACTCCTGCAAAAATTGAAAGTAATGTTAATAAGATAGAACAATCTGCTAATAAGCTAGATTCCAAATTGGCTACATTAGATAATTTAAACAACAGGGTTGCAAATATGGAAAATAATCTTATAGCTCTAACCAATAAATATCCTCCAAATCAAACAATTAATATAAACAATATGAACCAACAGGACTTTAATCGTGCAATTAACAATGCCATAAATGCTGAATTTGAAAATGTAAAATGGAAAATTAATATTAATCTTATTTTTAATTCATTATTATCTGTTACTTTTGTATTATATCTTATCTTTGGGAGGAAAAAATGAACAGATTTATAATCGTCTATTCCCCTATTAAAAATATTGAGGCATATTTAACATGTTAGACAACAACTTAAAATCAAAAATAAACAAACTTTGGGATAAGTTTTGGAGTGGAGGATTATCTAATCCTATTACTGCTATAGAACAGATGTCTTATCTTATCTTTATGAGAAAGCTAGAAGATGAAGACGAAAAGAGAATAAGAGAGGCAGGATTTACGGGAGAGAAATATGTTTCAATCTTTAAAGGACATGAAGATTGTAAATGGAGCAAATGGGTTACAAAACCAGCGGAGACGATATTGGATCATGTTAGAGATAAAGTATTTCCTTTTATGAGAAATATTGGAGATGGAGATTCTTTGTATAAAGAATATATGAAGGGAGCCAATTTTGGAATTCCTACTGCGTCTTTGTTAATAGAAGCTGTTAATATTATTAATGATATGCACATTAAAGAACAAAACCAAGATACACAGGGAGATATTTATGAGTATCTGCTATCTGAGTTAACAACGGCAGGTAAGAATGGACAATTTAGAACTCCAAGACATATTATTAATATGATGGTAGATTTAGCAGACCCACAAACAGATGATAAGATACTAGACCCCGCATGCGGAACAGCTGGTTTCTTAGTTAATGCCTACCAACATATTTTGCAGGCTAATAAGAAAGAAGGAGTAAGCAGATTAACACCAACTAAAAAGAAGATATTGGATGAAGATTCTATTTTTGGTTACGATATTGATGAAACTATGACCAGAATAGCTTTAATGAATTTAATGATGCATGGAATAAAAAAACTGAATATTAAACGAGCAAATACTCTTTCAGATGCCGAACCTAGAGTGTCAGACAATACTTACGATGTAATACTTGCCAATCCGCCATTTAAGGGAAGCTTAAATGAAGCAGAGATAAGCGAAAGATTTAGAGTTAAAACAACAAAAACAGAACTCTTATTCTTAGAGTTGATGTATTTGGCTTTGGCTCCATCAGGAAGATGCGCAGTTATTGTTCCAGAAGGGGTTTTATTTGGTAATTCTAATGCAAATAAAAGGGTAAGGGAGATACTATTAACTGATTGTAGACTAGATGCAGTTATATCAATGCCTTCAGGAGTATTCAAACCGTATGCGGGAGTTTCTACTGCCGTTTTATTCTTCACAAAGGGAGAACCGACCCAAAGGGTTTGGTTCTATAAAATGGAAGCCGATGGGTATAGTTTAGATGATAAAAGAACTTTTATTGATGGTGTCGGAGATATAAATCATATTTTAGAGCACTTTAATAATAAAGAAAAAGAGAACCCCTTGGATAGGAAGAAAAAATACTTCTTTGTTCCGATTAAAGATATTAAAGAGAAAGGCTGGAATTTAAGTATCTCTAAATATAGCGAAACAGAATATAAAGAAATAGAATACGAAAAACCAGGCGTTATAAAAAAGAAAATTATACAATTAGAAGAGGATATTTTAAAAGGATTAAAGGATTTGGAAGTTTAAAATGAATAAGTTTTCTTTTGGAAATCTAAAATTGGAACTAAAAAGGCAATTAGGTTTTAGTTCATTGAAAAGACAATTTTCAGAATTAATAATGGGTATTCAAAAAAGAGATGCGTTATTAATACTAATATTTCCCATATTAATCACCCTTATTGCATTACTTCCTTCAGCTATAAGAGAATCATTGCAACTTAATATTAAAAATCCTATTTGGTGGCAATACTTTACTCAATCATTCGTTCATAGCAGTTGGAGCCATTTAAGTTCTAATCTGTTTGGTTATTTTTTATATTCAGTATTAATTATAATTCTTGTAAACAAATTACAACTAAAAAAAGAGTTTTATAAATTGTTTATATTTCTAATTATTAGTCTTCCAATTGTAAGCTCGATTATACAAGTAAAATCTTATCCAATCCTATTAAGTTGGCTTCCAAATTTACAACATTCTGCTGGCAGTTCTGGGATAGTCTCAGCGTTGGCAGGGTTTGTAATAATATTTTGGGCTATGTATTTTACCAAAGCAAACAAAAAGATAATTTTTGATGTTAGAACCAGTTTATTCTTTGCGATATATGTTGCTTTGTTATTTCTTCTTTATTATGGGAAGGGTATTTCATATGTTATCCTTGGTGTTTTAATCCTGTTTCTGATATTTCTATTAACATTATTGGGCAATATTAAAAATGTATTTATTGAGGTGGCTAAAGAATCTAAGAAAAATTTCTTATTAACATTCTTTTTAATTATCGCGCCCATATTGTTTTTTGTTACTCCAAGAATTATCTTTCCATCATTTACTGATATGTTTAGAGAAGGGACATTTGTAGACTTCTTTATGCACTATATTGGAATTGCTTATGGCATAATCGTAAGTAGCAGTTATTTTATATTTATCAACAAAAAATGGAACAATTAAAATGGTAGATTGGGAAGAAATTAACAATACATTGAATTATCTTGGTGAAGTCTTTATTCAAAATTGGTGGAGAATTATAAGTTATTCTGCAGTTATTTTTCTATCTTTACCCATCATAAAATGGTTTATCTTATCAATCCTGTATATGGTCTTTAAAACCGATTATTTATTAGCACAATTTGGAGAATCAACAGCATTTAATTTATTGCCATGGTGGGTGGATTTACTAACCGACCCAATAGGGTCACTTATAGGATTTGTATTTATAATACTTTTAGTAACTTGCGTAATTGCTCTTTTGCAAAAAGAGGAATAGTCAAATATTTAATACTAAAAATGTTCATTTAACGATGTACTCAATACATTTAGATATTATAGGACTGATAACGGGCATAATTGGTTCTTTGACAGGCATAATAAGTTTAACATGGCATATTCTTAATTCAAGACCTAAAATAATTGTAGAATCAGTATATTTTACTAAAGAGCCAACAGTTAATGATAAGAAAGAGGGGGAGCTTCAGCATATACGAGTTAAATTTACTCTAAGAAATCTTGGAAATCGTTCCTCAACGGTAGAAGATATTTATATTATGCTTGGAAATAGAGTAGAATTTCAAAAAATGAACTTACCTACATCAGTTAAGGGAAATTCTTCTAAAATTTTGGATTATTACTTAGTATTCAAAAAGAAAGAATTTGAAGAATTATATCAGAAAGGCAAACTACATTTTGAGGTGTTAGTTATTCATACATTTGGAACTATAAAAAAGAAAGGAGATTCTGATTTTTGGACAGGTCATTTTACTATAAAGTAGAAGGATATTAACTCCCCATTATCTTTTCAAAGTCCTCCTTAACTCCTTCTAAGCTGGTTTTGGCGTAAATTTCGGTGGTTCTGGGGTTTGTGTGCCCTAATAATAGCTGCACTTGGTCTAATCGTAAGCCCTTGTTTAGTAAATATGTAGCCATGCTGTGCCTAAGAATATGTGGCGTAACTTTCTTATTTATGTTTGCATCTTTGCCTGCATCTTGCACTACCTGCTGTATTCTCCTCTTGCTAAAATTCTTACTATGCGTGCTTTCAAAAACATAACCTCTCTTCCTATTAGATAAGTGTTTTATTAGTTCTTGCTTAAGTTCTTCGTTAATCAAAACCATTCTGTCTTTTTTGCCTTTTCCTTGCACTACTTTAATTTTGTTCTCTGATAAAAATAAATCTTCTAACTTTAAATTAGAAATCTCAGAAACTCTAATGCCCGTAATAAATAAAGTTTTAATTAATAATCCGTAAACATATTTTGTTTTATATGCGGTCTCTATTAGCTTCTGAACTTCTTCATAACTTAGGAACTTGGGTAATTGGAATTGGGATGTGATAGGTTTTAATTCTAACTTATCTCTAACAGCTTTAAAGATATATTTTGTTTCCTCGTAATTAACGTGTTCTCTGCGTAAAATCCTTGTTAATTTTTTAATAATCTCTTCTTTAGCTTCCATTATTAGCTCCTTTCCATAATTTAAAGAATGTCATAAATTCTTTCATCTCATCGGTATTAATAGAAGAAGCATCATTACCAAAAACTTTCTGTATTGTTTTATCTAAATCGTCTTGGTTTAAGTGTATGTAAGTTTCTGTACTCTTAAACTCGCAATGTCTTGCTAACTTTTGTGTTTTTAATGGGTCTTTACAATTAGCATAAACTTTAGTAATAAAATAATGTCTTAAGCTATGTGTTGTAAGTCTGTATAATTTTCTATCTGGTTTGCCTTCTCTTTTATAATTATTTAAGTCATCCGCTATACCGTATATGTCATCTAATTTAGCAATTTTAGCAACCTCTCTAAAGATTTTAGGCAACCAGTTTTTACTAATATGTTGCCTTCCTTCTATCTCTGAAAAGAACAAAAAACCATCATGTTCTTCTATCTCTTTCTGGAATTTTCGAACCCATCTGGTAAGCAGTATTCGAACCTGTTCATGTAGGTGTAAATAGTCTATTGTCTTAGCTTTTTCTGTCTCTATTCTAATTGTTTTTTTATAAAAATCTAAGTCGCTTAGTTTTAAATTTACAACTTCCCCTACCCTTAAACCTAAATTAGCCATGAGATAGAAACAGGCATAGGTTTTAGGATGGAAACAGAATTTAAAGAACTTATTTAATTCCTCGTCGGTAAATCCTTTATTTAAATTCCCGTATTTTTTTGTGTTATTACGCCCGTACTTCTTTTTCCTTGTTTCAGAAACTGCGGTTATTAATTTTTTTAAACGGTCTTGGGAAAGGTCTTCTAAAACTACTGGCTTCCCTGTTGTATCGGTTAGCGTAATTCCGAAGTCCGATTTCCCAAAACCTAATGGTATAGCCCCGCCAGTTTTCACATCTCTAATAGTTCTTAATCCTTTAAGAGCATCTTCCCCATCAACAACAAAATACCCTTCTTTTCTCATCAAATCAAAGAAATCATTCCCTCCAAGCCCCTAGCTCATAGATGCCCTCTCTGCCCTTCTGAGAAGAGATGCATTCATTACGCTTTCCTTGGTTTTATCAATTGACTTTGAAGATGCAACAAGCGTAGAAGCAACTAATGTAATTCCTAAAAGACCTGATAATACGACACTGGGCAACTCAATCATTCTTCTAGCTCCAGCTGAATCGGCTCTTCCAACAAGATATCCAAGTCCAAACATTAGTATGGGGTTTATCATTTTTCCTCAGAATTGCTATCAATCTTCAGTATATAAAGCTTATTATTGTTACTATTAATTAGTTACGTCAATTAGAAACATTTATAAATTAAGGTAAACAATAAAAATATGAATGATTTGGTAAAAGCGTTACGTGATTTGGCACAAATACCTTTAGCTCCAGCAAGAATTATTGGA
>Ga0209542_10008684_pt1 | contig 18885 bp, 20 predicted proteins | sample RifCSPhighO2_01_FD_184028 | JGI IMG/M metagenome (GOLD analysis project Ga0209542, IMG submission 184028) | Soil microbial communities from Rifle, Colorado - Rifle CSP2_plank highO2_0.1 (SPAdes) (version 2) | ecosystem: Environmental > Terrestrial > Deep subsurface > Rock core/Sediment ...
GCATTTTCTCCAAACTCTCATATAAATCGCGTCTTCAAAGCAAATAATTTAAAAACATCCTTTTCCATTTAATTAAATGCATTACAAAAATATAAAAGAATTTAAAAAAGAAAAGAGAGGTCCTCTTGAACAATTTTGGCTTTTCTTGAAAGCAGACACATGGCAATCGTGGCTTGTTTCAATACTGCTTATAGTCCTATTTATCAAACTAATATTTTTCCCTGCCCTTTCTCTCTTTACAGGCTCGTCCCTTCCCCTAGTAGTCATAGAATCTTGCTCAATGTATCATGAATCCGGCTTTGAAGAATGGTGGTATAAAAACAGCGAATGGTACGAATCTAAAGATATTGCAAAATCAGAATTTCTCTCTTTTCCCTATAAAAATGGATTAAATAAGGGAGACATTATTTTAGTTATAGGAAAAGAAGAATATAACTCTGGCGAGGTTATAATTTTTAACGCAGCAGCTGCGCATCCGCTTATCCATCGCATAATCTCTTTCAATCCCCTCTCAACAAAAGGAGATCATAATTCAAACCAGCTGAACATAGAAAGAAGCATCTCGGAGAATGCAGTAATTGGAAAAGCCGCATTAAGGATACCCATTTTGGGCTGGATAAAGCTGATTTTCTTCGAGCCATTCCGCCCAGCAGCAGAAAGAGGGCTTTGCAGGTAAAAGATAACAATCCAATATACAAATCCTTAAATAAATAATAGAAAATAAAACCATATGCAAATAATACAAAGAGAGCATATTTTTTCAGTAAAATATATTGATATCGAACTTTTGAAGTTTTTAGGAAGCCAGAGTAATGAATTTCCCATACCTAGAGAAAAAATTACACAGGCATTAAATAAAATTAGGGCAGATTATGCAAAAAATAACTTGGATTTTAAGATAGATAACATTCTAGAAGAACACTATTTAATTAATGGTTGTTATATAAAATTTGGACGTTATCCTAAACCTCCTAATCTAGATGTCGAGGGAGGCATTAATTTATATTCAGAATCAGAAGGAATTTTAGAATCCCTTGTAAAACAGCTTAATCTGCCATTATAACGATAATTCCAAGATATCATGATGAAACCCAAAAACCATAAATTTAAAATACCCTCTCTTCTTAAATAATCAATGGAATTTTGTCAGAAATGCAATGGAATGATTCTTGTGGATAAAGATAAGGCTATTTGCATGAATTGTGGTTATAAACAGAAAAAAAAGCCAAAGATAGAATCCTCAGAGAAAATAGGAAAAAAAGAAACTATTGCTGTAATAAATAAAGACCAAGATAACACAAACCCTATTATAGACATTACTTGTCCAAAATGCAAAAACAAAAGAGCCTACTTCTGGACTTCGCAAACTCGTGCTGCTGACGAATCAGAAACGAAATTCTATAAATGCACGAAATGCAGCCACACTTGGCGCATCTACAGGTAATTATAAAATGGTAGAAGGATTATTAGCAGATAATGAGAAACTTGTAAGAGACTTTGGAGCTAGTCGTATCTCTGACTTAAAGGAGATTCCAGATTTCTATACTTTCAAAAACGAGCTCATTTATTCGCATAGGGATTTTGATAAATTTCTTAAGGCAATAAAAAGCGGTGAAAAATGCGCTATTGTTTCTGGATTTAATGCTTCTGGAACAATTCACTTTGGGCATAGACCTGTCTTTGACACAAATCTTTATTTTCAGAAGGAGTATGGAATTCCAGTATTTATACCCATTTCTGATGATGAGAGTTATGTTGCTGGAAAAGTAAAGAATCAAGAAGAAGCTTTAAAATATTCCATAGAATTAGCTAAAGAATTATTGGCTTATGGATTTGACCCGCATAAAACATATTTCATCATAGATCAAATATACACTAATATTTACAATCTAGCAATAAAACTTTCAAAAAAAATTAATTTATCTGAAATAAAAGCAACCTATGGCTATAAAAATGAGGACAATATTGGTTTACATTTTTATCCTTCAATTCAGTCAGCGCATATTTTATTTCCACAAGAAAAATTCGGTATAAAGCATGTTCTCGTTCCCATTGGTCCAGATGAGGATGCGCATATAAGAATTTGCAGGGATGTTGCGCCGCTTATGGGTTATAATAAACCATCAATACTCCATATAACATTTTTACCGGGGGTAGATGGGGAAAAAATGTCAAAAACGAGAAATAATGCTATATTCTTAAAAGATGATGCAAAAAGCATAATTAAGAAAGTTGGTGGAGCTTATAGCGGTGGACAAAAAACAGTAGAAGAGCATCGAAAATTGGGCGGAAATCCTGATGTTGATATTGCTTGCCAATATTTATCAAAGTTTTTCTTGAAGAAAGAAGAGTCTGAAACAATTATTGAAGATTATAAAAAGGGAAAGTTATTAAGTGGGGAAGTTAAAAAGATGCTCTCTGAAAAGTTGGTTGAATTTACATCTAATTTTCAAAAAAGATTAAAGGGTATTCAGGACGATGATGTCAAGAAGTGTATTTTAACAAATGATAAGAATCTAGACGAATTATTTAAGAAATCTCGATAAGTTTTTTGTTAGAAAATTTATTTATCCAATATTCTACTCCTCCATGACTTGTTGATTTTATTCCACCCCAGGGGATTAGAGGATTAATATCCAAGGTGTCTGAGTTTATTATCACTCGGGCAGTATTTATTTTTTTAGCCAATTTCAATGCTTTTTTTGTATCTTTACAGAATATAGCACTGCTCAATCCATGCTTGTTCTTTTTGTATATACTGATAATTTCTTCTTCAGAACTGAATTTTTTAATCCATAAACTAGAACAAAATTCAGGATTAGTAATCTCTTTATCTAATGGATTTTCGTTAATTTTTATGTCTTTTAAGCTATTTTTTAGAAAATCTACAAACTGTTCATAAACTTTAGAGTTGATTAATACACCTTTTATGGAATCACAATCTCTTCCTTCTTTAAACTTTACGTTTTCTGCAATTTTATCAGATATTCTTTTTAAGTCTCCATCAATAATAATTGCCCAATCATTGCCCCCATATTCTCCAGAATATTCAATTTCTCTTTTGTTACAGTATTCATTGATTTCCTTGCCATTTTCTTCACTACCCATAAAAAATACAAAGTCATAATCATCTTTTAGAATTTTGAAAAGAAAGTCTTTTCCAGACCCAATTTCCAGTTTTATATTCTTTATACGTCTTTTTTTAAAAAAATCTGTTAGAAAAAGGGCAATACTTTTTGATTTAGATGAAGGTTTAACAATAACCTCGTTTCCTATTATTGCAGCACATAGTGGCAAGAGTATACATGAAAGAATAGGGGTTGTTGAGGGAAGTATTTGCAAAATCTTTCCTTTTGGAATCCTAGAAATTATCGCTTTTTTATGGTAATTTGGCACAAAAACTTTCTCGTGTTGTAATAGTTTGTTTGCTTGAATAGGTAAACCTTTAAGTGCCAAAAGTGAATCTTCAAACTCTCTTTCTAAATCAGATTTCTCGATGTTTGAGTCTAAATTAACTTTGTTAATTAGGTTTGTTTTTTCTTTTTTTAGTTCTATATATAAATCTTTAATTATCTTTTCCATTTTTCGTAATTGCTATTCTAATATATTTCTCCAACTTTTTAAGATCTCCCTTGGATGTTATAATCAGTTTTTCTAGTTGTTTTATTGCTTTTCCAGAATAGATATATTCGAGAGCCTTGCCTACACCGGCTTTTAGTGTCTTTTCTTTTTCAGAGATATAAAGCAAAGCTCCTGCATTTAGTGCCACTATTTCTATGCTGCTTCTATTTGATTTGCCTAATAATATTTTTATAAGATGAAGAGAGTTTTCTTGATTAGTTTTGTGTTGGGCTATATTTGAGTATTTTCCATTTTTCAGCCCAACTTCTTTTGCAAATAAGTAATATGTCTTAATCTTACCATTTTTTATTTCAGATATTTTTGTTTTTCCTAGAGTGGATAACTCATCTATGTGATTAATTCCTTTCTCATCACTTCCCTGAACAACCAAAGCAAACTTAAATCCCATTTCTTTTAATATGCTTGCTGTAAATTCTGTATCAGAACTAGAAAGCCCAAATATCATTCTCTTGAATTCAACAGCACTTGCTACAGATAGGGCATAGCTCAATGGATTTATGAAAGGAAATTTTCCAACATATTTATTAAACGTTTTTGGGAAGTAAGGCTCAGCATCAAAAAATCCTATGTTGTTTTCTTCAAGACTTTTAATCATGTCAGTGGATTTTGCATGAATGTTCACCCCCAGCTCTTCGAGGACATCTGTTGTTCCAGAAACACTTGATTCAGAACGACATCCATTTTTTACTACTTTAACTCCCAGTCCTGAAGCGACAATGGCTGCTGCAGTACTTATATTAATTGTTTTTATTGTATCCCTACCACTTCCAACAATACCGCAGAATCTTTTAGCTTTGTTTACTCTCAAGGGCACTCTATCATATTTTAAAACAACATCCATTAACCCGGCGATCTCTTCCTTTGTTGGATTTTTTGCCTGCATAGATGCTAAAAATGAACCCATATAAACATCATTTAATCTGTCATACTTTCCATCAATTAAGTCTTTAAATACAGAAAAACTTTCTTTTCTAGTTAAATTCTTCCTTTTAACTAGATTATCGAGGGCTTTTTTTATTTTTTCCATTGTCAAGATTTTTATATCTCTCTTCTAGTTTTTGAGATATTGTTGATACAAATTGGTTATATTTAAGCTCTTTTGACATTTTATCTAACTTTTTTTTATCCATTTCCAAAATCCATAAAGCTATTTGATATAATGGATTATCGATAATTTCTAAGGTTTTTATACTGCTATTTTTTATTTTATGTCTAACTTTTTTTGCCGAATCTGACAGCAGAATGTTTTGTTCTGGCTTACTCTTTGACATTTTTTCTTTTTTTAATCCATTAAGTATCTTTAAGTACAAAAATGAAGGTTTTGGAAATCCTAATTTCTTTGAAGCAAGAATTGCCAATCTTGCATGCTTTATTTCATCTACTCCCAGAATAACTAATGTTTTCTTATAACCTTTCTGAGAAGGATAGAAGATATCTGCTAACATATTAGATAGTGCAAAAATTCCTGAAAGATTTATCTCTGAACCATAGATTTTTTTATAATCCTCGTACTCTATTTTTTTTATTATCAAATTAGCCAAATTATTTACTTCTTTATTAGAAGAGTGTAAATATATCTCGGAATTATTCAAGTTAAATTGCCATCTTTTTATGTCGGACTTAAATAAGTTAAAATCGTCTGTCACATTTATTGGAGTTTTTCTGGTTAATTCTGCTTCAGTGTCGCTTAGGGGTATGAAAATCTTTCCACCAAATTTTCCCAAATAAAATGCAACATCTAAAGCTATTTTGTTACCTAAATGAAGCTTGCCACTTGCACTAAATCCAGTAACAACTGCAAATCTTTTTTTCGTCCGAATTAAATTATATATCTGCCCAAAATTCCAATGCCCTAAAATAGTGTCTTTTTTTAGCAAATTCTTCTCATTGCTATTTAATTGTGCGATTTTATATTTGTTTATTATATTTGGATAATCTTTATTAAAAAAATAATCTATCTTATTCATTTTTTTCTTAAATCTATTATTCTTTTTAGTTTATGACCTGAAAAACAATTTTTCTCTAAACAAATGTTAAATCTAATTCCCAACTCTTCTTTTAATTTGTAGGCGATCCTGTTTTCTATTTCTTTATTAAATGATTTTGGTTCAATCATTAAAGTTAATTCTTCAATCCCTTTAATTCTTTCTATCTTTAATCTCCATCCTTCAGGGTTTACTAAATCTTTCATTCTCCATAGAACAGATTCAATTGCTGAAGGAGATAGTTTTATTCCTTTAACAAAAATAATGTCATCTACTCGCCCTTTTATTCTACTTATTCTTGGAGTAGTTCTACCACATTTGCATTTTTTGTAAGTAATAGAAGTTATATCTCCGGTTCTATATCTTATGACTGGATTTGCTTCTCTGTCCAAAGTTGTCAGGACTAACTCCCCAGTCTCTCCTTCGGGTAAAATCTCTCCAGTATTCGGGTTTATGATTTCAGGATATACATAATCCCAAGGTAAATGAAGACCACATTTGTACCTGCATTCACCAGCAAGACCCGTATTTATTTCAGCTAAACCATATTGATCCATAAACTTACAATTAAATCCCTTTTCAAAATGTGCTCTTGTTTCTTCACTATATGGTTCGCCTGCAGCTATTGCGATTTTCAAGTTTAATTCTGTAGGATTAATTTTTAATTCCTTAAATTTCTCTAGAATTCTGAAATAGTGGCTTGCAATTCCAGCCATACTATTAACTTTAAAATCTTTTAAAAATTTGATCTGTTTTTCAGTAGAAGAAACCCCCATAGGTATAACCATTGCCCCTAAATAAGTTAATGCATAATGATTCAACAATCCTCCAGTAAAAAGACCATAATCTCCCATCATCATAAAAATATCTTCTTTGCGTATACCATTACAAAACCAAGTTCTGGCTAAAACTTTATTAGAAATTTCCAAATCTTTCTTTGTAAGAAATATTGGAACAGGGTTTCCAGTGGTCCCGGAGGATGTATGGACTTCAATAACTTCTGATAATGGTAAGGTTAAAGATCCGTAAGGATAACAATTTCTTAGCTGATCTTTGGTAGTGAAAGGTATTTTTTTTATTTCTTCAAGCGAGAAAATTTTAGATGGCAATTGCACTTTCTTGTATAACTCGGACTTTTTGCATATTTTAAGTAATTTGTTAAATTTACCAATCTGTATTTTTTCTATTCTATCTTTCTGGATACATTCTATTTTTGAATCATAAAATTGATCATTCATGTTTGTAGATATTCATTAAACAACCCCTCATTTGTTTAACATGTTTTAATTTCATCTTTTTAAAAGAATTATAAAATGATTTTTGTCCATCAACAATAGTAGGAGTATCTTTTCCACCAATTACAAATGGAAAGATAAAGACAACCATCTCATCTATAAGGTTCAATAAGAATAGGTTATAATTAATTGTTCCACCACCTTCAATTAGAATATTCTTTATACCTTCTTTTTTTAATCGTTTAAGGGCATCATTTAGGTCTAACTTCTCTCCTTCAGTTTTGCATATAATAACCTTAACATTACTTGGAACTTTTTTAAATTTTAATTTTCCTTGCTTAGAAGTCAAGATTATTGTATTTGCTTCATCGTTAAGGACTTTGCTATTCTTTGGGATCTTCCCTAGTCTGTCGATAATAATTCTATAAGGTCTTTTTTTGCTTTGGACTGATCTAACAGTTAATGAAGGATTGTCAGATAGAACTGTAGAAGAACTTACTAAAATTCCTTCTACTTTTGACCTTAATTTATGAAGTTCAAGGCTTACTTCCCTGGGAATATATTTTCCAAAATTCTTGCTACTTATTCCTCTGCCTGGAGAGATTTTTCCATCTATACTTGAACCTACTACTAGAACTGTTTTGCATCTCCCCATGAGAATATAATCTTAAGAGGATATAAAAAGCTTTTTAATAGCCAACCTTATCTATCTATTATGATAAAACTATTGATTCTTGACCAGGAAGGAACATTGTATAAAAATAAGAGACTTTTATATAAAATACGAGAAAATACCCAAGAATTCTTTTGTAAACAGTTATCTATTGATAAGGAAAATTATTTTGAGTGGTATTCTAAAAACAAAAAAGATTTTCCAAACATTTTTGAAGCCTTAAGAAGATTTAATATTCCTATTGAAGAATATCATGCCAGAGTTTTTGATATTGTAAATCCTGGAAATTATTTAAAGAAAGAGAAGCTTCTTTTCAGGGTTCTTAAAAAAACAGGAATTCCAATTTATGTGGTTACTTCTTCTTCTAAAAATTATTCAAAAAAAGTACTAGGAATCTTAGGAATTTCTGGGTTGGTGAAAGCAGCCATTAGCCTTTCTAAAGAAAAACAAAATAAAATTAAAATCTATAATGAAATTATTACAACTGAAAAGCTTGCTTCAAAAGAGGTTTGTGTTGTTGGAGATAATTGGGATACAGATTTAAAAGAAGCAAAAGAAGAAGGATTTAAAACAGTTCTTATTGGAGAAAAAGATGACAAACCATTCTTTATAAGATCAATTCATAGTTTATTATCTGCAATTAATCAGTTTAATTACCCTAAAATAGATTTCTTTGATTGGAAAAAAGTAGACAAAATAATTTCTAAACTTGAGAGTGAGATAAAATTTTCTAAATTTTACCCCGACATATTAGTGGGGGTGGCAAGAGACGGACTGATCCCGGCTAAATTGTTAAGTGATAGGTTTTCTAATACTGATTTAAAGATAGTTTTTTGTAGAAGATATTATAATGGGTTCAGCAGGGAGAATCCAAAAATACAGACTGAGATGTTAGAAGATATTAAATCCAAAAAGATTTTGTTGATTGATGATGTTGAAGATAATGGAATTACAATTCAAAAGATAAGAGAAAAACTTTTAGAGCTTGGTGCTTTGGAAGTTAAAAGTGTAGTTTTATACAGCAGAGCTAAAGAGTCCAATGCCGATTTTGTTGGAATTAGTGGAAGAAATTTTGCTATTTTTCCATGGAACAAATTTCAGGAATTAAGAGAATTTTTAGACACGGAATTGCTCTCTTTTTCTGAAGAAGAAAAGATAAAAATTCTAATAAAGATGGGCTTTTTAAAAAAAGATATACTTTATTTTTTGTCTAAATGATTAACGAAAGGTTTTTAAATCGTCTCTTTATAGTGGTAATATGGCAGATAAATTAATAATGAGTGGAATGAGACCTACTGGCAGGTTGCATTTGGGGCACCTTGCAGGAGTTGTCGATAATTGGTTAAAGTTTCAGAATGAAGGAAAGTGCTATTTTGAGGTAGCGGACTGGCATTCTTTAACTGATAGGGTCGATAATACTGAACTTCAAAGGAATATAACTGAGATGACTACTGATTGGTTGGCTCTTGGGATAGATCCTCAAAAATCAACCTTATTTGTGCAATCTTTGGTACCTGAACATGCGGAATTATATGCCCTATTTTCTATGATCACGCCCATTACATGGGCTACGCATTGCCCTGTTTTTAAAGATAAGACAGTTGGGGAAGATGCTATTAAGAACCCCTCTTTAGGGTTATTAAATTATCCAGTTCTTCAGGCAGCAGATATTGCTCTTTACAAGGGAACTCATGTACCTGTTGGAGAAGACCAAGCACCCCATGTCGAACTTAGCAGAAAAATAATCAGAAGATTTAATAGTTTATATGGAAATATCTTTCCAGAGCCTGAGACAATTCTCACTAAAACCCCCAGAATTATGGGATTTAATGGCAGAAAAATGAGTAAGAGTTTAGATAACCATTTAGCCCCCCACCATACTCAAGAGGAATTAATCTTAAGAACTGGAAAAATGATAACTGACCCTCAGAAAATTAGAAAGAATGATCCAGGAAGACCAGAAGTATGCAGCGTTTATGCAGTTCATGACGTTTATAATTCCAATAGGGGAGTAGTTGAAAGTGAATGTAAATCTGGAGCAAGAGGATGTGTTGCTTGTAAAAAAGAACTTGCAGGAGTTTTATATGATATGTTTGAGGACTTTAGAGAAAAGAGGGCAGTTTATGAAACAAAACCACAAGAAGTGAGAGATATTCTTTATGAAGGAAGCAAAACAGCAAGAGCAGTTGCAATAAGAACCATCGAAGAAGTAAGAGAAGCTATGAAAGTTAAGTTTTAATTTTTATCTTCTTTGAATAAATAATTCTGTTTATAATTTTGATTCTGAAAATAATTTAATACGACCCTCAATAGAGGGGTTTGATTCACTTAAGCATTCTAGAATTTTGTTAACTATTTTTATAGAATCTTCAATTATGTTAGGCATCATTGGAAAATCAAATATTGGAATTCTGTGAAAGCGATGTAATGGATTTAAACATCTTTGATAAATAGATGTTCTTAATGCTCCCCTTGTGCCATGAACAAATCCTGAAGTGTAATTATAATATGTATCATAAATATCCTTAACACACGCATATTCGCTCATTTTTCTTAGATCTGAATTTTCCCAATGACCCAAATTTATTGGGATAAACTCTATCCACAAATCTTCATTGACTATTCTGCTAAGCTCTTCGATTTCTGCATATTTAACCTGTGCAGACAACTCTTTTAGTTTTAGATAAATTAATTTAATCTGCCCTGTTCCGTAGCTGTGAAAATCATCCCAAATCTTTGGCTCTTCTTTCTCTTTTTTTAAAAGATATTTAAAGTTAATATAATTTTCAACTAAAGATCTTAAAGCTATTCGTCCAGTCAACGAACTTGAAGCATTATAGATTATAATCTCGCTGAAGAGAGATAAACCATATAACGCAATACCAAATGAATTTTCTCTTCGAGGATTAACGTTTGTGTCTTGACATGATTTAAAAAAATGTGAAATAAGATCATTCCTTACTCTTTGAATTTCTGTTAGGTAATGCTTCTTTTGATCTTCAATTGTCCTAGAAAGCTCTTCTTGTATCTTTTTGGTTTTTTCTCCAAAGAGTTCTTCTGGAATACAGTCAGTAGATTCGTAACTTTGTTTCCAGAAATCATTAGACCATTTTGTATCTTGATTATTTGATGCCGTTTCCATTCCAATCTCCATAGCCCTAATTGAAGGTCTAACCTCTCTTTGATCTCCAAAATTTGGATATTCTAAAATTCTTTTAGCATAGTCTTTACTCGATAACTTTAATTTTCCTCCAAGTATTAAACAAAGGACCTTGATCCATCTGCAATCTGTTACTTCTTGAGACTGATGGTCAAGAGTTTTTGATACTCCATTAACAACTTTGTTCCATCCTTCATCAGGAGCTGGTTGATTTAACAGCTCCTGCCAAATATCGAATGAAGGTAATTCAGGGTATAAAAGTAAAGGACTTAGAGTATCTTTAATTTTATCTGAATATTTTAATAAGTGCTGTATAAAATCCTTAAGTTGATCTACTGACAAATTTGATAGCCCGCTAAGTGTTACATCCGAAAACTCGTTTTTCTCTGAAGCAAATTTTCCAACATAATGGAAGAAATTCAGAGCATCTTCTCGTTCAATGTTTCCAATAATCAATACTGCCCAAAGCATCTCAGGAAGTCTATCGTTTACCCAAGAAGAATGTTGCATCTTAGGGATTTGAGCCAAAGGAGGGGTTAACTTTTTCTTATATTCTTTATGATCTTTTAATCCTGTTTCTATAGGGCTATAGGTTTCTTTATTCTTAGTTAAATCCCCATTTGCCATAAAGAACAAAGAGCATAACTTATTTATAAACGGTTCGGAATTTCCGACATGTAATATACCCAAAATAAAAATGGTCCCGACGGGATTTGAACCCGCGACACCCACGTTAAGAGCGTGGTGCTCTAACCAGGCTGAGCTACGGAACCATAATTATCTTATATAAAGACAATTTAAAAAGATTCCCATTAAAGAATCTTTAATCCTCGCTTGTAAAGCTTCGGATAAAAAGATTCCAATTATCTAAAGTAAAAACCAGAAACCCCATCTAACATCTATGAGACTTATTAATTCAATAATATCCATAATACTTAGAAGTTTATCGTCTGTATCTTTATAACATTCTTAGTAAGTACCAAAAGTATTAATCAAAGAACCCTCTCTAACTCAGCTTGCTTCTAATGTTTTCAATATTTTCCGCAATTTCCTGCCCTTTCTTGGTCAATTTTATCAGCTTAATCCTTCCCTTCTTCTCAAACATCACCAATTGCAATCTCTCCAGACTCTGTAAAATCTTAACAGCATGGCTATAAGTGCAATCAACCTCTTTAGCCAAAATGCTGCCGTATCTTGCCCTACTTATCCTCTTCAATGCAACAAGCATCAAGGCCGGCTTTCTCCTGAAAAATATATCGAAATCGTCTTTCATTTTTGTCATTTGAACATATGCGTTCTAACCTATATATTAAAGCCATATTACGCCTTTTAAAGTTTTCTCAAGCTTTGTTATCTTTAAAAGTAACAAAACACCACTTATTAAATACAACAGAAAAATCCAATTTCATGCTCTTTACCCGGTTAATTTATCATAAATAGAAATATATCCTTTTGCAGCCAATTCTATTTTTCCGGCAACAAGCTCGACCTTTGAAGCGCCTGTCTTGAAAGACTCTGAAATATAATTTTTATCTTTAACCATTTTCACAGCTTCTTCAGCAGAAGTCCAGATAATAATGTCTTTCTCTGCTATTTCTCTCTTTCCAACATTAATTCTTCCGTCAATGATTTCAGCAAGGTATATCGCATCCCCAATATAAAATTCAATCTTAGGAGTATCAGAGCCAAACATAGGAGGGTGCAGATTATAAGCCCCTATACTAATTAGTATATAGGCGACAAAACTTCCATCAAATTTCTTGACAGCTTCTTCAATTGACAAGCCTTCAGCAGGATTAACTAATCTGCTTCCTCCCCCTGTCCCAGAACCCGCACCAGCCTTGCTCCCAGAACTCGTTGTTTTATCTTTGGCAAGGAAGACATAATACCCTGAAATCAGCCCAGCTATAATCAAAATCGCAAAGACAATTAGAGAGATAATAATGCTCTTCCTTATTCTTCCAGATTTCAAAATCATCTCTAAAATAACAAACAGCCCTTTTTATTATTTTGCAAATTACCAAAAATAAAATTGTAATAAGGGGTCATTACATAGCCCAATGCAAATCAAGATAATTATCTTAATTCGTCTATTGCTTAGTAACGATTTACATTCAATTATCATATATTCCCTTAACAAAACTTTCCCTAGTTAAGTTTATAACTCTAAAGTCCTAATTAGAAAAATGGCAAAAAAACTGAAAATTCTCGCAGCATCGGACATTCACGGCGATTCAAAACTAGTGAGAGAACTCGCTCAAAAAGCAGAAAGAGAAAACGTTGATTTAGTTGTGCTTTGCGGAGACTTGACCGGCTGGCTCGAAACAAAAAATATCCTAAAGCCTTTTAAAGATAAAAATAAAAGAATTCTAATTCTTCCTGGAAATCATGAATCTTTTGCAACTACGGATTTTCTCGCTAATTTATACGGAGTTAAAAATATTCATGGCTATTCTGTCCGTTATGGTAATATTGGCATATTCGGCGCAGGCGGCGGAGATATAGGTCCCGGCACAATAACAGAAAAGCAATTAATGGAAACCCTGAAAAAAGCTTACTCCGGCATTAAAGGAATAGAAAAAAAGATAATGGTCACCCACATGCACCCATCGGGCAGCCTTTCTGAATTTTCAGGCTTTCCGGGCAGCAAATCAATCACGAAAGCAATTAAAAGATTCAAGCCAGATATTCTCCTCCACGGCCACATTCACGAAGCAGAGGGAATAGAAGAAAAAATAGGCCGCACAAGAGTAATCAATGTCGGCAGAAAAGGCAAGATTATTGAAATTTGAATTGCAAACTAAAAATCTGCAATTAGCTCCACAATTCATGAACTGTTCCGTTGGGTAATTTACTCAAATAAGTCAAAAATTCATTAGCTCTCAAAGAAAATGGAGAGCATACAAAACATCCTTCTCCGGGCAGGCATTTTCTCAAGTCCTTCCTGCAGTCACTGTTCCAGATTTCATTTAATGTATTTACATATAGATTGCCATAAGGCTTAGCGCCAGGATGGCAGCTATGCCCGCATGGATAGAACTGAAAATCAGAGCCCACGCAACCCCAAAGTGCAGAAGTATAGCAGGAAACAGAATCTTTTTCTCCAAAAATTTCAGGCTTTTCCCCTTTAATTTCTTCTTCAGAATGGATGCTAATCACTTTAAATTTGGAATCTTCAAGTTCTTTTGCTCTCCCAAGGTGTTCAATAATTTTCAGGGACAAGCCATCATCAAGCCTGTCCATAATATTAATCTTAAAACGCACAATGTCTGCTCCAACTTTTTTCGCATCATAGGTTGCTCTTTCAATATCGCCATAATTATTCTTCCCAATGACAAAGCTTATTGCAATTTCAGGTTTCCTGCCCTTTCTTCTCTCGGCAAGTCCTCGCACCCCTCTAAAAATTGTATTATAATCTGCTCTAGGACCTTTTATTGCTTTAAGAGTCTCGTCACATCCAGCATCAAGGCTTAAATTCAAGTGGTCAATACAAAGAATGCTCTCAAGATTTGACCTGCCAGAATAATCAATATTCTCCAAGCCCATCCCGTTTGTAAATAACTTTACCTCCTTATTTTTCCTCGAGAATTTTTCCAGGGCATAAGCAGTATACGGATTAGTAAGAGGCTCTCCTGTTAATCCGCAAAACTTGATAGTTTCAATTCTAAAAAGGCTTCCATCTTCAAAATCATCAATCATCTCCTCCAATCTGTCAATCTCAAACTTCCCTATGCTTCCCTTCAATCTCCCGCATTCTCTTCCAATGCAATGTGAGCAGGAAACATTGCAATACGGGCTTGTCTGTATTTCTAATTCATAAGGAGGGGGATTTCCCCCCTCTAAAATACAAGAAATTCTTGCCCAATGCTTTTCCAAGAGAATCCTTTCATAATTATAAGGAGCCTCTCCTTTTTTAAGAAACTCTTCAAATTTACCCTGGATTTCTTGGGATGGGGTGTTCATTTTTTCAAAGTTTTCTCAAGCGGGCTCTGTACATTCTCCTCAAATTTTCCTAAATTCGCCTCTTCTCCATTCACAGGCAGATAATTACAGGGTCCGCTGCATAGTGCGCTTGCAAGAACTCCAGATACTACAACATATCTTAACGCTCTCTTTCCTGTTTCATAAGCTTTTTCGAGATTCATTTTGACCTCCTTAATCAAAATACGCCCCTATAGCATTTATTTTTTGCCAATATTGATTTATACATCCCATACAAAAAATAAGGAATATATCCTAAAAAAATAAATAATACTTACACTTATAATATATCCCATATTATTTTCACTAGTGTAATATATTCAAAAAGCATATAAATATAGATTTGCACCAATATATATGAAAAGAAAAATAATCAAACAGGGACATAACACTCTTACTATAACTCTTCCAACTAAATGGGCAAAGCAATTCAATCTCCAGGCAGGAGATGAAATAGACTTATTGGAAAAAGATAATGGGCTTTTTCTTACAACAGAAAGAAAATTCGAGTCTCTTAAAACAGAAATTAACATAGATGATTTGGATATTCCAACAATATGGAAATATTTCATGGCAGTATATAGAGAAGGGTATGATGAAGTCAAGGTAAAATTCCCCACGGATAAAGAGTTGGAAAATCCTTACAAGTTTTTCACGCAGCATAAGCCGGATTTAAGGTATAAAAAAGAAAGAGGAAAGAGAAGAATACAGGAATCTTTGCAAGGATTTGTTAATAGATTTATTGGCTATGAAATCGTGGAGCATGGAAAAGACTTTATTGTTATAAAAGAAATGGGCCAGATTACAAGCAAAGAATTCGACAGTTCATTAAGAAGAATTTTTCTGATAGTGCAGCAAATGGCTGAAGAAACCCTGGAAGCTATTGAAACCAACAATCCAAAAATATTGGCGCATATGCACGATGTAGACATAAATCTAGATAAATTCCAGGATTATTGCATCAGAATTTTAAACAAAATAGGAAATAAAGAAACAAGAAAAACATCTCTTTTATTTTCAATTCTCTATTTTCTCGAGCTTATAGGAGATGAATTCAAAAATATATCAGTACATATTATAAATGACTTTCCAAATATTAAATTAAATAATGTCAAATCTCTTGCCACATGTGTAAAAGAGCAAATTGAAGCGTATTATGATTTGTTTTATAAATTCAACACAGAAAAAATAAAGAAAATATCAGAAATAGACCAAAAAATCTATTTCTCGTTCAGAGAGATTTATAAAAAAACAAGCGAGGAAGAAAAAGAAATTTTTCACCATCTTAGAATAATAGGAAGATACATTAATGCCCTGATGGAATTAAAGATTGAGATGGAAGTCTAGTAATCAAAAAGTCCCTTATGTCTTGTTTGGGACTTTTGGATGTATGAGAAATCTTTTATGGATTTCTCTGCACAAAGAATTGCAGAATGCAACAGCAATTCTCTTGTGCTCAAGGCATCAAGTGCCTTGACATAATAAAACACATAATCTTTTAAACCATCCAAACAAAAAGTATCTATGAAAATACTAGACAATCTCAAGTCTAAAATCCAAGAAAAGTTTCACAATCTCGGAGTTCATATTTACGATCCCTGCTACTTCAACCATCGCGCATCAGACAGCTGGTATCGCATGGTTTACATCTGCAGTCATCCTAACTGTTTTGAGTTTACAGAGCTTACCCAAAGATACAACCCTCGAGACCCTCCAATAACCTCTGATCGAGGCACAAAAAAATGGCGGGAATTTCTAAATCATCTTTACTCTGACCCTACATTTATATCTCCAAGAAACGCAAAACCCTAGTTAAAACTTATCTCTCAAAAAATACTTTCCTAATATTGAAGCCAGACTTCTTGAATTGAACAATAGATTCACATACATAAAGCATTCATGAGTGCAGAAACATTTGCTTTTTCTTATGAATTTTCTTGCCTTATCAGCGTTTTCAGACAGCCATATTTTTTTAAAGTCATAATTTGCTTCCCTAAGGTTTCCTATTTTTGTAGGAAGAATTTCGCAGCAATTAACATCTCCATTAGGATATATAACGCCAATGAGGTTGCAAGCATAGCAAGGATTCCTGTATTTATTCAACTTTGCAACCTTATGGACCTCTTCTCTTATTTTTACGTTCATGAAATTTGAAAAATCTTGAAGAAAAAAATTGTTGTACCCTTCAAAAACATGTTTTTCATATTCTTTTTTCAAGAAATTGCAGAATTCTTCATATTTTCCCAAATCTACTTCTTTATATGTTTTATTCTTTGCATCCCCTCTAATTAACGGAAATGAAACTGAATCCGGTCTAATTTCTTCTTTGATGAATTTATAGATTTTATATATCTCATCCTGATTCTTTGAATTAAAAACGCATATTGTCCCCACATTTAGATTTTTATGCTTCTTCTTTAAACCTTTAACTTCTTCAATTGATTTGATAAGTTTATTGAATATGCCTGGGACGCCTCTTATTTTATCATGTTTCTCATTCAAATTGTCAAGCGAAAAATCGATAATTAACCGAAGCTCAGGATTTCTCTCGCAAATCTTATCAACATCTTTTTTTATCTTCTCTGTAAGAATCCCGTTTGTAGGTATCAAGAGGCTTTTAAGGTGGTTATTCCTGTAGAAAGTCTCTACGATTTCAGGCAGGTCTTTTCTGATAAATGGCTCTCCTCCACTGATGAATAAATGCGAGAAGTTGCCTAATTTAGAAGAAATTTTTTTTATTTCTCCTATAGTCAAATCATCTTTTGATTTATTTAAATCCTTCCAAAAAAAGCAATGTTCGCATCTAGCATTGCATTTGGAGGTAACAAAAAATATAAGTGCCTCAGGCATTGATTTTCTTTTGTATAATATCTTCCTCGCGTATCTAAATGCGTCATTGATTCCTAGTTTGTTGCTCTTCCTCAAATTTTCTTCTTTATTGACCATTCTTTAATTCCTCCCAGGATTCCAACAGCTATAAAAAAAAAGGACATTATCGAAATAGGAACTGAAATTAACATAAAGCCAAAGCCATAATATTTATTAGCCAGCCTAAAAAAATTAATATTTACTATAAAAAATGTCATCAATATAATTAAGGGAAATAATATGAATAATTTATTAATAAAAATCATAAGAAAGGGCGTAATTGCTAGCGACAATAAAAAAAGATTTGCCAAAAATAGCAGTGCTTTTGATTTTAGGTTGTCATATCCTTCATATTTTAGCAGGCCCTTTTTTGCTGATATATCCACCCATCCCTTGGTTTTATTATAATCGTTATAAAAAAATTTCTTCAGTCCAAATGGGTGATCATGGGTATTTTGGATAGTTTTATCAAGCATAATTCTATGGCCTTTGTTGGCTAATCGTACCCCAAACTCAATATCTTCTAACGCACAAAGCGACTCGTCAAAACCGCCAATTTCGTCATGCTGTTTTTTTTTTACCGCGCCAAATGCGCTCCAAAAAGATTCATAATTGACTCTCTCTTTGGTTCCCCCTATTTGAACGTAATTGTTGTAAGTATATAGGTTTTGAAATTTTGTCAGATTATTTTTGTATGGAGTAGTAGGGGTATAAATGCCATTTACAGCAGACACATTTTTTTCAGACATCAATTCACGTATTTTTTCAAGACTATCACTTTGAACAATTGTATCCGAATCTAAGAAAACAAAGATATCATTCTTTGCTAATTTGGTGCCGCAATTTCTTGCTGCAGCAGCACCTCTTTTCTCGCATACTGCTAGCTTAACCGGATAACTTTTAACTATCTCTTTTGTGTCATCGCTGGAGTTATTATCCACAACAATAACTTCATCATTTTCTGCTTTTGATTTTAGTAGGCTGTCTAAGCATTTTGTAATTGTTGCCTCCGCATTATATGCGGGAATTATAATGCTTAGATTATTATTTTCCATTATTTAAGTAGCACAGACGGATAGTTTATAAGATTTATGGTTTATTTTGCCATTTTTTTATTATATTTCCATTAGGACAAAGTTCGAAGCATTCTGGGCTAGCCCAAATTAGAAACTTGAGATCAACGTTGGGGGTAAAAGAAGTTTTTCAGCTAACTTTTTATTTTAATGACTGAAAAATTTGGGTTAAATTCTGGTTTCTACAAAAGAAATTTTCTTGAAAAGAAAAAAGAATTTACCTTTTAACCTATGTTGCTTGACCTGAAGCGAAGCGGAAGGCACGAGT
>Ga0209542_10008685_pt1 | contig 18884 bp, 24 predicted proteins | sample RifCSPhighO2_01_FD_184028 | JGI IMG/M metagenome (GOLD analysis project Ga0209542, IMG submission 184028) | Soil microbial communities from Rifle, Colorado - Rifle CSP2_plank highO2_0.1 (SPAdes) (version 2) | ecosystem: Environmental > Terrestrial > Deep subsurface > Rock core/Sediment ...
ATCGCTTTTACCTCCTTTTGCTTTTTTTGTAATCAAATTGACTGCTTCCAAGTGTTGAGGAATTTTTCACAAGGTAAAACTTTACAGTGTGCGACGTATCATACTAGTCCCGACTTTCTCAAGCTGAACATAACAATACTAGTAGTTGATGAAGAGCATCCAGTCCTAGGAGCAGTGTTGAACACGGATCACGACTCATGTGCAATCAATTCTGATGGGTGCAGAACTTATTCATTTTTTTTTCTTGCAAGATATTTTTCCATTGCAATCATGAGTGGTGGTTTTTCGTAGTTTTCAACGTGCGAAATTCTTAACTTTTTCGTTTCTGGCACATATGGGCTTTTTGCAGGATAACAAAAAAAGGCACTGATAATGTCCTTCGCAGCATAGCCTTTGCCGTGTAATTCTCTTCCAATATCTATTGCAGCAAGATATCTTTTTGCAGAATACCCTGCGAGAACAGGTTTTTCGAGTATTTTCCTTAAAATTTCCCCTTGGTTTATTCCAATAATGCGCCCCACCTTTCCTTTTTGTCGCACTACTCTTTCGTGGTTGAGTCCTGCGAATTGTGGATGGGCGAGGATTGCTTTTTTGACTGCTTTTTCGTCATGATACACTTCGGTTCCTTCTCGCACTACTCTTTCGTGGTTGAGTCCTGCGAATGGTGGGAAGGCGAGGATTGCTTTGATAACCTCTGCTTGTGAACAACTGTATGCTCTTGCAATGTTTTCAAACAAAGTTTGAAATTCCTCTCGAGTCTTTTCTTTATGATGAAAGTACGCGTTTTCCACAAGCAATGTGGACTCATTTTCACTCAACCCAAAAGATTCCAAAATTGTTTCAAGAGACATAGCATACACACTAAAAATACCCTATTTAAATGTTACTGTTGAGTGGTTATTATTTCTCACTCTTTCGCACTACGTCCACCTATGATTTTCCGCAGGTGGAAGATTTCCGACTTTTTAACGAATAAGTTTTTTAATCTTCAATGTTGAATGGTATTTATGAAGCTCATTCCTTTTGCTTTGCTATTACTTTCTGCTTGCACCACTGGCTTTTCCGTATTTCCTTCAATTCCCGAAGAAACAGGCACTATCCAAGCGTTCTTTTGCGACCAAGTCAACTGCACGACTATCTTAGCAAATATTTCTGCTGGGAAATCACTTGGCTGCGCGATTTATGATACAAGTCCTTCATTTCTTGCACTTAATCCATCTCCCCTAGTTGTTGATGGCGACCACCCAGTTGACGATGCAACCATAGAGAAAGGTTCTGCTTTAATGCACAACAAGTTCTGTGTCATCGGTGATGATTTGGTCTGGACTGGCTCGTGGAACCCTTCGCAGGAAATGACTATTGCGAACAACGCCGTGCTTATCCAAAGCAGGACGATTGCACACGCGTACTCCACTGAATTAAACGAACTTGCACGCGGAACGTTTCATGGAGGAACATCAGGTCCAGGACTTGTGCGTCTCAATGGCCAATTGACTGAAAGTTACTTTTGCCCTGAAGATGAATGCACCAAACACGTGCTTGGCACACTTCGTAAGGCTCAACACGCAATTCATTTCATGACATTCTCATTCACCGATGACTCAATCGGGACTTTGCTCCTCCAGAAAAACGCAAGCGGAATCGATGTGCAAGGAATATTTGACCCGCGTAAAAACAATGCAAGCGAGTATGGCAGGCTCGCTTTAGTTTCTAGCATTACAAAACTCCATCACAAGGTGTTTATCATTGATGGACACACTGTGATCACCGGAAGCTTCAACCCTAGCAGGAACGCAGACGAGCGCAACGATGAGAACGTCCTTATTTTGCGCGATGAGAATATCGCACAACAATTTGAACAAGAATTCAAACAGCTTACTTTATTAGCTCATATCTCTTAAGAATCTCTTTAAGAATCTCAAAATCAGCAGACTGTTTGAACCGTTTGAGCTCCTCATCCGGAAGCTGACGGATTACACCCAGCGCAATCTTGGCGACCTCTTTGATATCGGCGCTTGACAGCTCTGGATTTTTTTTCAGACTTGCGACAACTTGGTCTTTCTTCTGTTTCACTCGCTCAAGAAATGAAGGTTTGTCATATGTCTCAACGTCAGTGTTCAGATCTATCTGGTCAGGTTTACGCGGTGACCAGAACTTGTTAGCCACATCACGAAAATTCACCTTTGGATGCCGACGAGCGTGCAGATACCTCTCGAGTTCAACATCAAAGTCGTCCTGCTTCATAACCTTGTTTTCGGGAACTTGCTATAAAAGCTTTGCGGCCACTTCGGTTAACGGCATTTTATTACGTATTTTGAATTTTTTCCACAAGCACGTTTATATGACTTGTGACGCGTGCACGCTAGTTAATCATATCATGGCGCATTTGTGATGAATTCGTTACATTTTTATAGTGTTTCCTGATTGTTGCACAGGATGGAAAGTATCAACCAACGAGTGTGGCATTTGATGTGGGCGGACCCCGCAATCATGCGCAACTTGCAGCGTAAACTTATCAACAACCGCGCGCTCGCGAAATACCTTCTTTCTCATTACACTCTTGAAACATCATTGGATTCAGTCATTTCAAGCATCCGTAGATTTCCGATGGACGATTACAATGAAGAAAAAAAATCACTCCAAGAGATATTCAAAGACTCAGTGGTGAGCACCAGCAACAATATCGCGTGCATCACGATTCGCCAACCACCCGCAGACGTCCTGCCCCGGCTTCATGAACTTGAACTCCCAGGAGTCCGCCTCGTCACCGGGAACGACAAGATAAAAATACTGGTCAAACACGCTCTGGCCTCAAAGGTCACTGCACTATTCAAGAAAGCCGATGTTGTCGAACACTTAAGTGAGATAAGCGTCACTGTCGGCGAAGAAGCCATCGGCACCAAAGGAGTCTTGGCAACTATTGCTTCTGAAATTGCTCTTGCAAATATCAATATACATGAATTGTTAGTGTGTCCGCCACAGTTCTTCATCTACGTTGAGGAGAAGGATATTGTCAAAGCGCATGAGCGTGTGCTGTCGCTGACTGAATAATTTATAAAGTCCTTCGTCATTCCCTATTAGCAGGTAAAGAGGTGCATAATGGTTCGTGTAGCAATTAATGGATTTGGACGGATTGGACGTCAAGTTCTTCAAGCAGGGATCAACGACCCGGCAATAGAATGGGTGGCGGTCAATGACCTCACTGACACAAAAACACTTGCTTACTTGCTCAAATATGATTCGGTGCATGGCATTTCACCGTACCCTGTGCATTATGATGAAAAACACTTGATTGTGAACGGCCGCAAAATCCTCGTCTGTTCAGAAAAAGACCCTGCAAAACTTCCGTGGAAGAAATTGAAAGTTGACGTTGTGGTTGAAAGTACGGGACTTTTTACAGATGGTGAAAAAGCAAAAGTACATTTGAGCGCCGGAGCAAAGAAAGTATTGATTTCTTCCCCTGGCGCAAATGTAGATATCACGTTAGTTCATGGCGTCAATGACAAAGCGTACAATGCAAAAAAACACAACATTATTTCAAACGCAAGTTGCACCACCAACTGCCTTGCGCCAATCGTTGATGTGTTGCACAGACATTTTGGTGTAAAACACGGTTTCATGGTTACAGCGCACGCATATACCTCTGACCAATGCATTGTTGATGCATCTCACTCAAATGCACGCCATCACGATTTACGAATGACCAGAAGCGCAGCGGTCTCTATCATTCCTACAACTACGGGCGCTGCGCGGACTGTCGCTGAAGTGATTCCTGCATTGAAAGGAAAACTGGACGGGTTTGCCTGGCGTGTTCCTGTGCCTGATGGAAGCATTGTTAACTTTACCGCAGAGCTTTCCAAGAAGGCAACTGTTGAGAAGATAAACACAGTGTTCAAAGCGGAAAGCAAACGGCTTGCGGGAATCTTGCAATACACTGAAGAGCCGCTGGTGAGCCGAGATATTATCCACAACTCGCACTCGTGTATCTTTGACGCGCTTTCTACTAAAATGATTGGTGAGAAGTTCATTTCAGTTTCTGGCTGGTACGATAACGAGTGGGGTTATGCCTGCAGAGTGGTTGATGTGGTGAAGAGACTTTAGTTCCTTTGTATGTGCTGCACCAGTTCAGAAACTACTTTGTCAAACAATTTGTTGTTCAATTTGCACATTTTCTTTTTAATGATTCTTCTATGAATTGTGAATAGGCGATAACATTTAATGAAGCTTGAGAATGGAAGCTCACCTTCTTCACAATCTTTTTGCTCAATGGTGATACACTCTTCTGTTTTTTTGCTTGTTATCAAGCAACAGATGAGGTCTTCTCCTTTCACCAGTTTATTAGAGAGAACAAGCGCGGGGCGTTGTTTTGCTCCAGTCAAATCAGAGTAGGGAAATGGAATAAGAACTATGTCTTGCTGGCTATACTTCGTTCCATCGTTCATCTGCTTCATTCTCCCACTCTTTCTTCAATACGTCTTCGCTTGCTAGCATGGTTAAAATAGTCTCTTGATCCGGTCTCTTTTCAAGCGATTCAAGTCCCTCGATCCTTTTTTTGATGGCTTTACGGACAAACTCGCTCCACTTGATTTCTGAATGTTTGCGCATCTTCTTGTAAACTTCATCTTCTATGGAAAGTGTTATATTGGTCATGTTACCAAATAAGTGGGCTCACTTAATAAAGGTTTCGGTAAATTTGTGAAAAACTTTACAAGACAAAATTCCAGAAAATTATCGAACAGGTGTAATGCATGCGTTTAACCGCCTCAAGGTAGAACTTGAGAAGAAAAAACCAGTATCATCAATGGAAGCATACATTATTCGTGAGCAACTTACTGCCATTCGATAAAATGTGAGTCTCTTTAAACAATGCTTGCCTTTACAATCTTGATTTCGGTCTTTGGTTTGTCTCCAGGGTTTGTTTGAGCGCTGCCGATTTTATCTAACACCTCTTCTCCTTCAACGATGTGACCGAAGATCGCGTGCTTTCCGTCAAGCCAAGAAGTTGGTGCAAGCGTGATAAAGAACTGGCTTCCGCCAGTGTTTGGGCCAGCGTTTGCCATGCTCAAGACTCCTTTTTCGTCATGCTTAAGTCCGGGACCGAATTCATCCTTAATTGTGTAACCAGGACCTCCTGTGCCGGTTCCTTTTGGGTCACCGCCTTGGATCATAAAGTTCTTTATGATTCTGTGGAAAATAGTTCCATCGTAAAATCCTTTGTTCACCAACTTTTTGAAATTTTCAACTGTTAACGGAGCTTTGTCATCGTATAACTCAACAACCATGGTTCCCATTGTGGTTTCAAGCGCAACTCTTGTTCGTGATGTGTTTTTCATAGTTTCACCTTCTAAACTTGTATTTGTTGTGTTGACTTCTGTTGTTAAATTCAGTTCTGGGCACGCAGCGAATTCACAGTTTGACCCGCTTCTTCCGACTTCAGACCCATCGGGGCAGACTTTCGCTTCCGTGGTACAGCGGACTGACTCGGTTTGATTCGAATACGTATTTGTTGTGTTTTCGGTTTGGACTGCTTGCTGCGAACATGCCACTAGTAGCGTTAGCGCAATTACAAACATTATTTTTTTCATGTTACTGCCTCCAGAATTCGTACCATTTTACTGGTTTAATGTCCCATTGTGTATATAGAGTTTTTAGCCTATTAAAATTTGTTATTACTATTGTTGTGTTTCCAGCGTTTTTAAGTCTTTTCAGATATGCTTCAAGTCTGCTCTCTAGTTCGTGCACAGTGGGCTGACAAGCTTTTATTGCTTTTTCAATATCTTGCGTATCTTCCGGGCTATAACGTACTAGTTTTGTTATGCACAAATCCACCAGATCGAGAATATACAAATTAAAACAACTGAATTTTTCTGGTAATTTATACTTGTGAATATTAAACCCTATGAGATTCCAACTTCCTATTCCATCGTACGCGACATCTGCTGCAATTTCTTGAGAACCATCAAAATGTTCTTTGATAAATCTTGTTAACGTATCAGCAATGTTTACAGGATCCTTATCAGGTGCAGTTTTCCCTACTGAACTTAATTCCAAGTATAAGTCAATATCCTTTGAAACTTGCTTCAGACCTGCCATTTCAAGTGCTGTTCCCCCCATTGCGACAATATCGAATTTTTCAATGGGTCTTGAATAGTTGTAATACTTTGTGATAAGTCGTTTATCTAACTCTCTGAATAGCCCGGTTAATTCCTTAGCAAAAATAGCTCTACGCATATCTTACATACGATTTCCAGTGGTCCTCAAAACGTTCATGCTGATATCTTGTAACAACGTTCCACTTGATCTCGTGTTCCTCTTTTGGTTCAAAATCAGGTTCATAAAACTTCTTTGAATCTTCCGCTATCCAAATAACGACGTGCAGTGCAGGATGCAGTTTACACAATTGCTGTTCCAATTTCCTTTGTATTTCTTGTCCATTAGGATGCCCCAGTTTTGCAGCACAGTTCTTTGTTAGTTCCAAAATATATCCGAGCTTTGCACTGGCATTTTGAGATATGCTGGCTTGTTTCGTCAGATAGTCAAAATCTACGCTTTCTTCATTTTTTCCGATTAGCGCCGCTAGGGTTGAAATGAACCTTCCTGGAGGAGGACTTTCAATTACTGCAAGTATGATGTCTTCAATGCGAGCATTTTGTACTGGCTCTACACCGCTTAGTTGCACGCCATAGTACGCATACGCTTGCGCAATCTCATCTTCTGTGAACTTTCCCATATCGACGATTAACGAGAAATGCCTTTAAAAAGGTTCCTTTATTACTTCACGATTTTGGCGACAAAAAAACCTTCTGTATCGTTATCTTGTGGCCAGAGCCTTAATACTTTTTTGATTTGCGAGTTATACTTTTGCCCGTCCCATTCCATGACCGGTGTTCCTTTTTTCAAAGGTAAATCAATATCGATAACTTTTGCATCGGGCGCATTTTTCAAAAGGAAATCAACAACTCCTTCATCCTCCACTGGCTCAGTTGAACAGGTGCTGTACACTAATGTTCCGCCTGGCTTTAAGATACTCCAAGCCATCGTGATGAGCTTTTGTTGCAATCTCACCAGACGCTTGATGCTTTCTGGGTTCCACATCATGATTGTCTTTGGCGACTTTCTTATCGTTCCGGTTCCTGAGCACGGAGCGTCAAGCAAGATCTTGTCGAAAAGCATGCCTGACTTTGCAAAATAAAGCCCGTCCATTAACGTAATGACCGTGTTTGAAACCCCTGTCCTTTGCAAGTTGATACCAAGCGATGCGAGGCGATCACCCTTCACATCATTTGCGACGATTAATCCTTGGTTTTCCATCATCTGCGCCATCTGCGACGTCTTGCTTCCAGGAGCGGCGGCAACATCAAGGACAAGTTCGCCTGCCTGCGGGTTAAGCACGAGCGGTGGGAGCATGCTTGCTGCCTCCTGAACATAATAGTATCCCAGTGTGTGCTCAATGGTATTACCCACATCCAATCTTCCGTTCTTGTGCTCAATAAAAAATCCTTCCTTGCACCAAGGAACAGGGGTAAGCACCCAATCTTCTTCCAAGCGCGAGATACATTCTTTTACGCTGATCTTGAGCGTGTTGACACGAATTGATTTTCTTAAGAAAGACAACGTGAACCTCTTGAACTCAGGCCAGTCTGTTAGAGCGCTGTACTGTTTCACGAACGGTTCTTTGAATACATATTTATCGGCGTCGGGAAAGGGTTTGGGCATAGCACACGTCCTTGATTCGGTCTTTAAAAGAGTTTCCTAGAGCGGCTTGCTCACATACGGTCCATCACGTGCATAACCAAGCTTGAAATAATACTCGCGCACGCCCACTCCTGCTATGACAAGTATTTTTGTGCATTTGAATTCTTCGTGTGCAATTCGTTCTGCTTCTTCCATCAACTTTTTTCCCAAACCTTTGTGCTGCACTGATTGCCCTGCTTCACCAAGAGGAGTCGCGCTTCCATACACGTGCAGCTCCCTGATGCCTGTGCTGTTTGGAGGGATTTCAGGACGATGACTTTTAGGAACGATTCTTAGACGACAAAACCCCAGTATCAAATCATTTTTGGTATCTTCATACGACAAAAAGATTTCTTTGCCACCTGAAGCGCCATACTCAATGCGGACAAGTCTTACTTGATCCCAATCAATCTCTTGATGGCGCGGTTCGCGGCAGCGGATGCATCTGCACTTGAACCCTCTTTCGTTCATCATCTTTTCGACTAGCTGCCGCATGTTGGTGAGCTTTGGACCTGCGTCAATCATAGTGCTCGGGATATCGCGTTCTACGCGCATGACCCTGCACCAGGTTGGAATATTCTTTTTTGCTTCCACGATGATCTCTGCAGCATCTTCTGCAGACAAAGGTGTGTATTTTCCTGCTTTCCACATTCCGTGCAAACCCGTTCCCTTCATCACACTAGTAGGATAAATCTTGATTGCATCAGGGCAGTATGCAGAGTTTGTGAATAACTCTTCATAATCCTCTTTATCCATTTTTTTAGTCATCCCGGGAAGCCCAGGCATCATGTGATACCCAACTTTAAGCAAACTGTTACGCATCAGTTCTGTCGCTTTTTTCACGTCTTCAAGCGTATGGCCGCGGTGGGTGAGCTTCATCACTTCTTCTTGCAAACATTGAACGCCCATCTCAACCCTTGTAGTACCTAGGCGAAGCATCTGGTCAATATGCTCCTCAAAACACCAGTCGGGTTTGGTTTCAACACAGAGCGCGACGCAACGAATTTTAGAAGTTTCGTTACGGTCTTGTTCTGCAGCGAGCGAACTTATCCCTTTCATAGCGCGCTCTTTCTCATGGATATGCGCGGTTCTACTTGGACTTCCTATTTCACCAGGGAGCTCAAAGAACTCCTTAAACTCCTCCCAACGCACCTGCTTTCCATCGTAGAACTTATCACCAAAATCATTCATCGCCTTGAGCGCGTAGGTGATGAATCCATCCTGGTATTCGAGCGGAAGCGCCGGGAACGTCCCACCTTGCACGATAATTTCGGTTTTCTGCGGCAAGTGGCCAGTTACTATGAACTGTTCCAGACGGTTGAACACGATGAGATACGGGTCATAGTGGTTCCGGATGCCGCGCAAAGCGCTTGGTTCGTGACCGGTATAACTTTGAGGGACATCGCCAAACGCAGAATTCGGCCCACCAGGACAATAGACACATTTGCCATGCGGACACGCGAACGGAGCAGTCATCAGCGCAAGCGGAGCGACACCGGAAAGAGTTCTCATGGGTTTTGTTTGAAGAAACGCCCCAGTTTTCAGAAAAATATCGACATCAGTTGGGACAGTCTTCAAATTATATTTTTTCACCAAACGGACTTTAAGTTTTGACAAGTCTGTCTTGTTGAGCGTTCCCACTGCTGCTTTTATCTCCTCGTAAAAATCCATATCTTCGAAAGCTTTATGCTGACTTATAACTCTTACTGTTCTTAACTTTTTACGGTAGGTGGTTGATAGTCCACCAGCGTCCCTAATGAAAGATCATACGTTTGAAGCATGTTCATAACCTTGCCCACAGAGCTTGGTTGAATGCAGGGTAGTTCTGGGACCATGAGGGACCAAGAGGTTCTTTGAATCAATTGTCCTATATATCGTACGCTTTCTTTTTCAAGGGCAGCAGCAAGACTTTTGGGAAGATTCAACCAATTCAAGGGCAAGTCAAGAAGTTGAGCATCCAACTTTCCCGGCCATCGCAATGAAGGTTCAATATACTCTTCAACTCCACAGTATTTTCTTTTTGTAATCCTTTCAACTTCACCAACAAAAATTGGAATACATATTGTTCCAAGGCCACGTATCAATCCAACTTCTTCAGGAGTTTTGTGCCGTGCAAGAACAGCTCCAAGCCTACGGTAATAGCTGTGTATTAGTAATGCGTTGCGAGTACGTTCATTGAGCTGAAGAGCGTGAATTGGGGTATCAAGTAGCTCATGTCTGTTGTTGACAACTTCAATGAGGTTTTTAACCTGTTTCATCACGACAATAACTAGACTGACGCTTTATAACGTTTACTATTCCACTTCAGGAGTTTCCACTGTAAAAATAATATCGGAAATCTTCATGCGAGTCTGGTTGCCAACGATAATCTCAAGCCAAGCTTCGCTGTCCTTGAGCAGATTACTGTCAAGAATGCACGTCTCTGCACACTCATTCGAAAACTGGCCTTCATGAGTCATATACCCCTCTGGCAATGTCTCCTTAATGTCTAGTTTTTCCTTAGGCTCAATCGTTAATTCGGACGTCGCAAAACCTGTGATTTTTGAAACTTCACGGCCCTGCTTCTGCTTGTTTGAATACACAAGCCAGCGGTGCTCCCCTGCAATAAGATAGATATTGGCGAGCCCTTTTCCTTTCACTTCACCACTCAACATAAGCGACGTGAATTTCAACGGAGAATCACCACTCAGCCTAAAACGTTGGCTTTCAGAAACTTCAATGTTCAACCCTTGCGTGTAACTCTTTGATGGGACAAACCCAGTGGTGGAAGGGTCTTGCATAAGAACAAGAAGAAAGATTCCCATCACCAAAACACTAAGCACCACTCGCTCTTTTTGCATTTCACCCTCTCTTGTGAACTGTTTTTATAAACTTTTGCTTATTCCTGTGCTGGATAATCCAGACAGGAATTAGAAAATGTCAGCAGCATTTTCTTTATGATTTGACAGAAAGCGAGTGATACAGTTCTTCTATTTCTTTGCGGTCCGCATCACTGGAAACTTCTCCTTTTTCAAGCACAACCGCCCAATCATTCAAGATTTCTTTTTCAATATCGCAACGTGACTCTTCTTGAGCAAGTGGAACGGGAACCTTTTTTTTCGACGTTTTTGCAGAAGAATTTGAGCGCCTTAATTTTGAAAACAGTAATTTTGCAGTATCTTGAATGTGGTGAAAACCTGGAGCGCTCTTTTCTTTCAAATGATGGAACGTTTCTTTCACCCTGATACTTAATGGAACAGGAGGCTCAAAATGGACCTGCACGTCACCAGTCTCCTTCCAGTGACTTGTTGCCGTGTTGAGCTGGGCGAGAATCTCCTGCGAATCATCAACAGTAGGAAGCTCTGAGATATCTTCAACTAGCTCTTCCTCTGGTTCTTGCTCAAGCTCTTCTTCAATCACTTTTGGCTTAGGTTCCTCCGGAGGAACTTCAACAGCATCTTTAAGAAACTCCTTGACTTGGTCAGTGACGTGCGAAAATGTTCTTGTCATGGACGGTTTTCCCATTCTTCTTCCTCATGCTCAAGTTCCTTCCATACTGCGGCTTCAGCTTCATGCCCTTCTTTTTCACGGACAATCTCAAAACCACCGATGACAAATAACGTGAGAACTCCCCCAGCAGCAAAAACACTGGCAGCATAGCGCGTGACCACAGCAATCACTCCATGCGGGTTGAATATTGAAAAAATAAACAAAGCAGTCAGACTCACAAAACCCGTGATGAAAACACTCGCCATTGCCCTCTTTTTCAGAGGATTCACCGTGTGATGGGTGAACCGATGGCTTCCAATAATTCCGATGAGCAAAAGAATACTGATAAGGAAAATGCCATGGTCAGGGGTCTGGACAGCATTTACTTTCTTGCACTCAGGACAGCTCGCGAGCCCCGCAACATTTGATTCTGTCGTGAACGTGTACCCATCAATCGCCAGGTTTCCTTTACCGATAATCTGGACAGCAATCGCTTCAGGGACAACCCCTGAAACCTCACAAGTTTCTACACAAACATCGCTCAGATACACCGAATTAAGATTCGGAGCCAATTTTGAAGTATCCGCAACAAGACGGGTTTCTTTTCCATCAAGCAAAAAAACCCGCGCAGTCCCTGGACCATTCCAACGTCCAGAAACGGCAAACTTGCTCAGGCTTGCCTTTTCATTTAGCGGGATGATGGAGCTTTCTCCGACCACGCGATTAATCGGCTTGTAAAGCGTTGTTGCAGCAAGGCGAGCCCCATTTATACAAAGAAGCGCCGCCATAACTACTGCAGCAACCACGACAAGATTCTTGTTCATTGTACCACTGTTTTTATGAATTCAAAAAACAAATCGTTCTTCGCAGAACATGTGCCGTTACAAACAACAATTTGGTCCCATATTTTGCGTATGTTCTTGCTCTTGAACTGCTCGACTTGATCGGTCGCAAGACTCAACGCCTTTGAAAATTCAAGAAGGTGATCTCCATCATTCCAATACTTGCTCACCGCGATCGCGTTGATAAGAAGTGGACTTTCCGGAATCTCCTCTTCATATTCTGCAACGGTGATAAGGACAAGATCTAAATACGCTTCATCAGGACAGGCAGTTCCAAGACAATCAGTCATTCTGCTCCACTGGTTGATGACTGCATCGTTCTGAGTCTGAGCCACCAAATCGTCAAGGTCAGTGATAAGACGGGCCTTCTTCACCGGATCGGTCGCGTTGCGAAGCTCGATACTTTTGTAGATGATTGGCTTGACAGGCGCGTTGCTAGCCATCAACGCAGCAGCGATTACGACTCCGATGATAACAATAAGAATGGCGAGCGCTGTCACAACGTATTTACCGATACCTCTTGCAACACTCATTCTTTGCATCACATATAAAGAGGGTTATAAATCTTTTGTCTCAGCTATTTTACTAACTTTCCAATTTCTTCTCTTGCGCAACTCAAAAGCCAGTGATTCGGTTCGTACCTGTTGTTTGACAAACCCAAAATTCTTTCGAGAGGTCTTCGCATCGGATCTCTTTCCAGCAGATCTTTAGAATAGCGCTCTATCCAATAATGAAAGCGGAACACGTCGTACCGCCTGCCCTCGCCTGCAAGTTTCCAATTATCGTTTGCGTAACAGTGAACTCTGAATATTCCTGTTCCTTTTAAATCTTCATGAACCAATACTTGGCTTCCATTTGGGCCTGTTTGGTTGCCATCAACTAAGCCAAACTCTCTTTGTAGAATGTCACAAGCTTTATCAAATATTCTCTCTTCAACAGGAAAACCGAACAGCTTGGATAGAATAATTTCCATTACTTCTTCGCAGCTTCAGGCTTTGCTTCACCAGGTTTTCCAGGAGCAGCTGCGCTTTCAACAGGCAAGAGTTCCTCGATAATCGTGGTCGGAACCTTGGCTTCGATAAGCTTTGCCTTAGTCGCACCACGAGGCTGGCCTGCCATGCTTTCGATAATCTTCTTTGCAGTCGCCATGAAATCTGCCTTTCGCTTTTCGATATCGGCAGCAAGCTTTTTCTTCTTCTCTTCAATTTCCTTGATTTCCTCAGCAGAAAGTTCAGTCTTCTCTGCCTTGATTTCGGCATCATACTTGCCCGCGTCAATATCTGCAAGAGTTTCAACCGCGCGCTTGCCCTCAATCATCACACCCATGCTGTTGCACGTGCCCGCGATTTCTTTCACTCTCGCAAACGTATCCTTGCCTGAAAGGCCATCGACCTTCATCTTAGAAATCTTGATAACTTGTTCAATCTTAATATCGGCAATCAAATCCGCCAACGGATTACCGCTACCCTTTTCGATGTGGGCTTCCTGCTTGATAAGCGCGCTTGCAGGAGGGGTGCCAACAGTGATGGTGATGCTTTTATCTTCGTCAACAATAATTTTGATAGGAACCTGGATGCCCTTGAACGCGCCAGTCTTTTTGTTAATCTCTTGGATGACCTGGCCGATGTTCACGCCCAGAGGTCCAAGTGCTGGACCCAATGGCGGTGCTGCTGTAGCCTTCCCGCCTTCAACCATTGCTTCAACTGTCTGCTTTGGCATGATTTTAAGAGCGATACGGGTCCTTTAAAAGCTTTTCGCCTGATAATTATGAAAGACGCCGGCGGCGGGATTTTCAAAACCGTACGGGTGAGCGAATCGGAAGGTTTTTGAACCCGCAAGCCATTACTGGCACCAGGTGCTCAGCCTGGCGGGGCAACCAGATTGCCCTATCGCCGGCGTATTTTTCTTTTTGTTCTTTTGGTTTAAAGAGTGTTTCTGAGAAAAAGTTGGAAAGTTTGCAGAGCGACTTGGAAGATTTTCAGAAAATTCGCTATTTGTTGAAATTCAGGACTTTTTTGCGCTTTTAGGCAAATACACGGGGTTTTCCGAATACGCGTCACCTGGCTGGTACAAAGAGCTTAAGCCAGTAAGTTGGTTGAAATCTTTTTTGATGTCCGCAGGGAGATCCCTTGTCGTACTTCCACCAACCAAAATTCTTTTTGGCAAGCCATTAACTTCTTCGTGAGAAAAAAGTATTCGTGAATATCCTCTCTTTATAAGTTCAGTTAACGCAGTTTTAGGATTCACTGAATTGGGAGAGGGTAATTTGTGCACTGCTTCTACGTCCAAATCAAATTCTTAAAGAAGAATGTAGCTCATACTTCTCCATCCTCCCCACCAGCTAAGGAGTCAGGAGCAGGCCCTTCAGATTCCCTGCGGATTACTTTGACGGCATCCATTTTGACGGTAATCGGAATCGGGACAGCGGCGCCAAGCAATTCGACAACCACTTCTTCTTTGGTTCGGTCGATACGGGTGACCTTTGCGTTCTCGCGCTTGAACGGACCGGAAATGATTTCCACGATGTCACTCTTGCGGATGTCAACCTCGCGCTTGACCTGCTCGAGCATGTGTTCGATTTCAACGTACTGGATTTCTTTTGGCAGAATCCCTCGTGCGTATGGAACGTTAAACGCGGCTTGCTCTGCGCTCTGGCGGTCAAGCGATTCAACAAAAATATAGCCACGCATTCCGTGTGGGCGGATGACTGAGTAAACAGGTAATTTCTTTTTCTTGATGTTGCTCCCGATGAAATCCAGCACCTGGTCTTCGCGGTTTGCAGTGGTCCTTAATGCAAAAATGTGCGTAGAAACTCCTTCATCCTTCTTTACTTCCTTAGGAACTTCCTTAATCTCCTCCTTTGGAGCTGGCGCTTCTGCACCGGCAATAATCGGGATGCCTGTTGGTTGTTCTTGACCCTGCTCAGATTTTTCCATTGTTAAACCTCGTTAGAATAATATTGTATATTGTCTAGAATATAGAGGGGGTTTAAAAGGTTTTCTGTTTCAAACTTTAAAAAAGTTTGATCAAATTACTCTTCAGCTCGGTTCGAGAAGCATTCTATTCGTGCTTCGTTACGCTCACGCACAGGTCAGACTCTTCTCTCACCTCGCAGATGTCGTGCAAACCGGTCTAGATTGAATCAAGTTGCAGCAACTTCGCAATATCAACTAACTTCGCCAACTGCTCTACCTTCACATTTTCATCTTTCTCCTTAATGTTTACAAGAATTGCTTGCATTCCCAGTTGAAGTGGAATCACTGCATCAGTCATGGCACGGTCGCCGATGTATAAGAAGTTCTCGGGGCGCAAAGAGAGGTTTTGCTTTTGGAAGTGCGCCATCCATTCCTTGAACGCAGTGCCGTCGGACTTAGATACACCGCCGGCGATGATGCAATCAAACCAACTTATGGGAATCTGAAGCGCTTCAAGCTTTTGTTTGCAGACTTTATGCGAAGAACCAGTGATGATGCTCAAGCTTCCGTACTTTCCTTTCACGTGCTGCAAAAGTTCCTGAACTTTCTTGTCAGGAACAAGGAACTTCGCAATGTCCGCGTTCTCCAAAGATTCCTGGATGATTCCTTCAGCGTTAGGAACTCCTAACTTGATCAGAGTTTTTCTGCCACTGATTGCAGGATAATGCTGGCAGAACATAGCCTTTCCTTCCTCAAACGTACATTGCTTATGTTCTGCAATTTTGTGATTGATATACTCCTGAATCGCAGTATCAATTTCGGGAGACTTCGGATAGAACGTCTGGTCTAAATCAAAACCGATCACTTTTACTTTTTTGATATCCATTTAGCGCACCGGAACATAAAACATCGCGAGATTTCCCAACGGAAGTCCCAATGTTTTCTTATATTGCGTGGTAAGATAATTGCACGCCTCAACATCCTTTGCAAACTTTTCCTTGTTTCCATCTGTAAAAACTGCGGTCGCGTGTAATTTTCCCCCGCGCTGATTGCATTGGAAGAACGCAAGGTTTCCCGGAACGGTTTGGGTTTTTGGGTCAAAGGTTCCTAAAATTGGATTGTTATGCATATCTCCGCGCTTTTTTAGGTAGTTGGATGCTTTTTCGACCAGATTTTTAGAGTTGTAATTTTCTGCAGCAATAATTGCCGGATGAGTTGGCATAGCATTTCGCTCTTCCAATTGCGCTTCATACACACCGATTCCCTTCGTTGGGAAATTCCTGCTTAAGTCAATAGGTCCGATTGATTTATCGAGTTCTCCGATTGGTTTTGCTGGCTCTGCGATGAGCTTCTTCGCCTTTTGTTCTTCGGTCAGGAGAAGCATGTTGCCGCGGCTTGAAAGCATGAACATGTCTCCAAGCTCAAGACCGAGCGCTTTCGCGATGAATTCATCATACGCATCACGCAATCCAAAAATATTCTCAGGATACGCGTTGACAATATTGTGCGCCCGTGCGATATGAAACGCATGCAGTTTGTTATCAGCAATAAAATAAATATCGTGCGTAAGACAAGGGTCGTGCGTCCACTCGACTCTTGTCCTCACCACGTTTCCTTGCGCGTCTTTCACCTCGCTTTCAGTGTGTGACATGTCTTCATTGTAATCGAAGCGTTGGATTATTATTGTCTGGTTGGGATTTGCCTTCAAGGCATCTACGCATTTTTGGAGCTGGTCAAAGCCAAAGTGCTCTCTTGTGCGGTTCCCATACGAATATTCAGCATCTGTTTCTTTTTGCAGCAGTTGCTGTTTGTACTGCTCGCGCATTGCACTTGTGTTCAACGTGCCTGACGCGTATATTTCTGGGAAATGTTTGAGCGACTCGCCGGATTTTCGATAAATCGCAAGAATGCAGGCGTCCCGCATTATCCCTTTATGAGTGTCCGCATGCGGAGCAGTGATTCCTTTGGTGTAGAGCGCGGTAATGATTTTTTGATGGACCGCAAGGAACGAATCACCTTCCGCTACAAGCAGGGGAAATTCTGTCTTGTTGAGCTTGAATAGATTCCGGAAGTCCTGGAAATAGCTGTAACCAGATGCTAATGCGATCGCCGCTCTTCCTGCTTCGATTCCGACATCAGCGCGGTGAAGGAAAGTCTGCTCGTATTCCTCAAAGCGGTTTTCCTTCACGAGCTTGTCGATGATTGGAGCGATATGCTTTGCTCTGAGTTCGAACACGGACGTGCAGGTGTCGTGTGCCATGCTCTGCACAGAAATCTTGTCGTCTTTGATACCTATTTTGTAATAAAATAATTTGTCTGCCTTGAGGATGGTTCCGGGCGCGAGCAGGATTTCTTCTCTCACTGTTTGTTCACAGGTTGAGTTGACAAGTGATGAGAACTTCACGTCACTTCTCAATTCCATCTCTGCACGTGAGAGCTCAAAGCCAAGCAATAACTGTTCTTTTGGCGTGAGCGAGAGTTTGTGCTTGTTGAAATGTTCCATGATTGAATACGCTATCAAGAAAGAATCAGGTCCTTTGATGGTAAGATACTGGTTTTTGATGTCGAGATTCACCACAATGTTTTCCCCTTCCGCCTTGACTTCGAACGGAACTTTTGTTACGCTATCTTCTCCTTCAAGCTCAACAATCGGAGGCTGCAAATGTTGGAAGTCCTTCGGGTCAAGCTCGATCGCGGTGACGCCTGAAGATGGCTGCTTTGCAATTACGCTGACGAGTTCGACCAATGAGTCGTAATAGATTTCTTTTTTCTCCAAAATTTTCTTTACGCACTCATACACTTGTCCGGGAATATTAGGTTTGAGCCAGTCCAGATAGTTTTGGATGATGTCCTTGGACGCTTTGTTTCCAAACAAGGGGAGCACTTTGAAACGCTTTTTGAAGTTTTCAAGCAGATGCGGCGCAACGCTTGGATACTGATGAGCAACCCCGCGGCCATGGGTGATAACATTTCCTGGTTTTCCATTAGCGTATCCATGCATCAATGCAGACAACAGATTTGTGCTTGGGCAAAAGCTCTGGGTCTCTTGACCAAAGAGGATGAGGTATTCTATTGTAGGGTGGCTTAAGCAGTTGAGGATCATTCGCTCCGCTCCATCGCGATTGACCACTAAACTTCCTAATGCGGTGATGTCTGAGCGGCAGTCAAGCGGGATCTCATTACTTACCATTCCTGGAGCAAGCGTGTTGGTACAGATCGCTATTTTTCCTTTCTTGCCTTCTTCAGGCTGGAGAAGGAACGCTTCGATGATGGGGAAGGGCATATGTGCTTGTGGGACGCAGGTATGATAAAAAGATTGTGGAACTCGTGTTTTCTTTTTACCAATGTCTATTTTTCACCACCGAAATTTATTTAATGGGACTTTTGGTTTCTTCATGTATGAGCAGTTCACATCTTCTTGTAGCGCATGATATTGATGATTATGTTATTGATGTCAATGATGCACGTCGCAAATCCGCAAAAATAGAATTTGGAGTTCAGATTGAAGGCCTAGTCGGCAAAGAAAGCATCGCCAAAGCAATTGGTGCGAGCCCGAAAGATTTCAAAGAAGGTGGTTCACTGTATGATAAGTTTAGGTCCTACCAACGGCGTGTCTATAATGATTCAGACACAAACAAGAACTGCCAAGAGGTTCCCGGCGCTGTTGAGGGCCTTAAAACACTCCGCAAAGAAGGGATTGATCAGTTTTTATCACTTCACGTGAACCCATTGCATACGGCCTTGCGCGTGAATGGCTTGAAGCACGAGGTGTAGGAGAGATTCCTGCTTATCGTGTTACATACTCGGTGGGAGATAAAGGAGCAAAAGCAGTAGAGTGTGCAACAAGGCGCGTTAGCTTATTTGGCGATGATAGTCTGGAAGAGCTTTCGATTGTTGCACAGCGAAAAGCAGCCCCTCATATCCT
>Ga0209542_10008686_pt1 | contig 18883 bp, 20 predicted proteins | sample RifCSPhighO2_01_FD_184028 | JGI IMG/M metagenome (GOLD analysis project Ga0209542, IMG submission 184028) | Soil microbial communities from Rifle, Colorado - Rifle CSP2_plank highO2_0.1 (SPAdes) (version 2) | ecosystem: Environmental > Terrestrial > Deep subsurface > Rock core/Sediment ...
CAATTTAGCCTAGAAGTCAATCGGACTGGCCCCGTCGTCTAGCGGCCTAGGATATCTGGTTCTCATCCAGAAGATCGCGGGTTCAAATCCCGCCGGGGTCACAGAGGCTTAAATATGAAGGTACCAGCGGCATAGCGGTTGACCGGACCAGTGTCAATGGTTGTTGGAAAAAGCAATGGGCGGTTAGGCATAGTTCCGTATGAGCTGAGCATACTAAATCTCGAGTTTCCTACAAATGTTATCATCCCCGTACCAGGATTTGGTCCAGCACCATTATTGACCGTCCAGAGAGGTTGATAACCTAAAGAATTGCCATTTCTTTCTTCTGGCTGTTCACAGCCTCCGCTTGGTATTTGTTGGCTATAACCTTGTGCAACTATACTTCCCGGGAATAAACCAGTTGCGGCAGAGATTATAATGGGAGTATCTAATTCCTTAAACCTACTTCCCGCTATAAGTGATCCCTCACCGGGATTAAATGTTACAAATCTAAGCAGTTGTTGTGTGGTTCTGTTAAATACTCCAACGGTAATTGCCCTGTTGAGCCCATCTTGATTGCTATCAAATACCCCTAAATGGGTAATTTTAATGTCCTGAGTCACGTTAAAATCCATACCTAACGGCCCACCATGACATTGATTTCCCACAGTACCCATAGGGACGGCGTAGGCAATTATTCCATCAGGGGGAAGAGGAGTTGGCGTAGCGGAAACAGGTGGAATTGGTGTTATCAATATAAGACTTTTTGCTTCCGATGTGGTTGTAAAGGCCTGCTTATTCTGAATTTTGTTAAGGGTGATAAGACTTGTAAATACAACGAAAAGGATCGCCAACAGCAGGAAAAATACAAGCTGCTTTTGTCTTTGGGTGAAATGAGGGACTGTTGTTTCTACCATCTCATCTCAGTGTAGTAGTAGTAGTTTGTCAAGTCTTTTTTTGTGGCAGGTTGTGCCACAAAATCAGTCTAATTATCGCATCGCCAATTTACATGTAGGAACCTTCCCCTTCAAGCACAAGTTGGTGTTATAGCTTATATGCTATAATCTCCACATTCTATGGCCGAGACTCCCAGACCAGAAGATAAAATAGCTGCTGTCAGAAAAGGAGAAGTCGGTTAAGCGTGGAGAGTAACTAACGGTCTTTTGACGTATATAAAGACAACGCCACTGAGGATAAAATAATTCCCCCTCCTAAAAAAGTACTCATTGTAACGGCTTCACTAAAAAATAAATACCCCAGAACAATCCCAAATAAAATTTCCGTTAGAAGAATCATGCTTCCGACCTGTATGGATATGTATTTAAATCCGTATATTAAAAGTATTCCTGATGAGACTGAAGTTAGTGCAAAGACAAAATTCACCAACCACGGAAGCGTTAAGCTGGGCACTATCCATTGCTCTTTAAGAAGGGCGGATAGTAAAAAAGCCAGAAAAAATCCGGCGGTAAAATCGATAAAAACTAATTGAATATTAGAATACTTATCAGATAATTTTTTTGATGTCGAATACCATGTTGCATAGGCAAACCCGCTCAGTAATGCTAAAACAAAGTAGTAGAAGTTTATCTGAACAGGATTAAAAGAGTAAATTATATAAACACCCAGTAAAGAAAAAATGAGCGACGTGAGTTTAATTTTAGTAATCTTCTCTCCGAGAAATAAGCTTCCAATTACATACCCACCGACTAGTGTCCCGGTATATGAGCCGAAATAACTAATGCCGATGGCAATATTATTAAATGCCAAATAAATAGTGAGTACGGTAATAAAACCCGCTCCAATTCTGATGAAAAACCAGCGCATGTTATCTTTCCCAATTGTTTTCCAGCTACCCCTAGCCACCATGATAATGAAAAGCATTACAGACAGAAATAAATATCGTGTCCACATTTGGAAGAAGAGGTCAAAGTTTTGTCCTAGGAAACGGGATAACACTCCCCAGGTTCCATACATAAATGCCGCAAACAATAAAGCAATGGTTCCTTTGGAAGATGTATTCACTAAAATTTAGTATAGCAGAATGAGACCCCGGGGGTGATTTTGTGGCAATGTCTGTCCAGGAGCATTGTCTACCGACATGAGATGATAAGTTCGTGTTGGGGAAGGTCTTTGAGATTAAATTCCAGATCTTTGCCCGAGATGTCCGTTCCATCAAAGCTAACATTGGTGCCTGGTGGAATAATGAAGTTAGCGGAAATCCCCAGAATCGTCACGCGAACGTTTCCCGTTGCATCAGTATTGACACGAGCGGTAATCCCCGGCATTGTTGCCGTTGCCTGACCGCCATCAGTAATTACCTCACTAGGAATCGAAATTCCCGGCAGTTTAAATGGCAGTTTTGGTGGTGGCTGAATGCTGTCACAGCCGTTATTTTTTATCACTATGTCTACCGTGCTAGTACGGAGATAGATAATGGCCGCTCCGACAAGAACCACTCCGCCAAGAAAGATTGCTTTAGTAAGAATGGCTAGGATGCCAACAGGCGACATGGCGACAATCGCTTTTCCCAGCTGACTGCGGAGTAGTTTGCAAGCTTTGCTAAGACCAGCGCTGGTATCGCTATCAAGCTTTGCCGCTTTCTTTAGTTTCTCGCTAAGACTGTGTGGAATTTCGTCTTCAAATTCTTTTAGTATTGGATCAAGCTTTTCCTTGATAAACTTCTCCCATTCTTTGGCATTTTTGAAAGTACCACAGGCTCGTTGCAGGTTTTTTTGCAGAGAAGTAAAAGCAACCACCAGTTTCTTCTTCTTTTTCTTTTTATCCTCCGATATCTCTTCTGCCATTTTATAAATTATACCATTGAATTCTGTATTTTGTCCTGTAGAATATGTGAATGCAAAGAAAGGGGGTGATCAATTAATGAAACTTTTTTCCGCCAGTCTTTTAGTTATGTTCGCAGTCTGTTGTCTTTCGGGAAGATCAGGAGTGCTTAGTTCACTAAGGACAAGAAATGGTACTTCCATGCCGTCAATCCAGAACGCCAGATAATTTAATTTATATTAGGGCTTATAGATAAAGGGCAGTTCGCCACCAATGGTTTCGGTTCTTTCGTGCCAGTCTTCTAATTCCGAAAGAGCCACTTCTCCGATATCTTGGCGAGACAAATAATGTTGCAAATAGACACGATCAATGGGATCGGCGACGCTAGCCAGTACTTGATAGTCATTAACAGCGGCAAATAAACTGGAGCGGGCCTCTTCCGATACCTTTCTTCCTAGACCAAGAACGAGTGAAACCAATAGTATATTACCCTTTGGATCAGACTTACGGATCAGATCCTCAGGCCTATAGGTCCGAATCATGAGTTCTGAAAGTTTAAGCCGATGGGCACGAGCCAATGCCACAGTTTCACTACGACCCAGTCGGCCGCTCTTTCTGACCACAAACGACAATTGTGGCAGGCCTATTTCGCCGGTATGAGGCAAACCGTAGCTTTCATAAATTTGCGCCATTTCCGTCTGAGTTGGGGTTACTACTGAATAGCCTTTTTTGAGCCAGAGTTCTCGGAGATCTCTCTGAGCCGCCACAGGAATTTCCCCAAATATTTCTCCCACTCGTCTAATTGAAACCTGCCCACGCGCCGGGTCATCAACTCCAAGTTCATCTCTAATGATCTCTCTAGCGGTATCATCATCGGGAGCGTTGATAATGCTTTGAGATAAATGCGCCATTTCTGCAAAGTGAGGCGCCAATGCCGAAACTTCGCCTCCTTTAACTCGAGATGCATGTCGAACTAGATCAGTGGCGATTCTTTTTGAAACTTGAAAAGCATAAGCAAATTCCGTTGGTTTTCGTGGCTCCATATCAAAGATTATCTGCGCCATTAAATGCTCCGGATTCTGCAGTAGATGTCGGCTTGTTTCTTGCCTTCTATTTCGCACCATCCGATCCGCCGCCAGACCAACGCCGATTGTTCCCAATAACCCAAGAACTCCGATTACTCTGGGGTCAGTTATAGCATCACGATAACTTCTGCTTCTCTCATCCTCTGGAGCATTCATAGTTAATTGCGTAAACTGATGACTTTTTTCTCGCCGGTGGGGCGGTAGAACCAGAAATCGTCAATGGGTAACGAGACTTCAAAGGGATCTTCTTTTAGTTGTTTGATAAAGTCATCAATAGAACGAGCTTCCATAAATGGGCCCATGAAAAAAGCGCGACATAAAAGTTTTTCGCCTTCCTGCTCGATGGGAAAGACTCCCATGATACTTTGTTTGCGATCCCCTTGTTCCGCTTCCATCACCATTTCCTGTTGCGCCTCCGGATCGCGCGGATCCTCGGAAAGCCCGTGATCATTGCTCGGTAGGAGAATATGTGTTTCCTCAGGGAGCGCTCTTTCTTCGATAAAGTTTAGTGTCTTTATTTCAATTGATTCAATGTCCCTGGTTTCACGTCGATAGTGATCCTTGATCATCTGAATGCCTTCTAGAAGTTTCTCGAAAACGAAAAAGTGGGGTGTTTCTACCGTGCCATCAGCAAAATTAATGGTGGCGTAGAAAAGAATTGACGGGGCATTTTCCATGCGGTTATTATACCACTCCGTTTTGGAAAATGGGCAAATTGCTATAAGCCTGCTCCCGTTAAGAGAATTTTAATAATTGATTGGTAAAATTTCGCTATGAAAAAAGTTATAAGTTCAACCAACAATCAGACCTGCCCGGAATGCGGCTCACCCCTCGGGGAACCCGAAATCACTCCCAACGGCAAACAGGTGCGGCGCTGTTCCAATGGCTCCTGGGACAGTAAAGCTCGAAAAGTGACTGGCTGTGCCTATGCACAGTGGTCCTATCCTGAACCGGAGAAGCTTGATGAGGATTGCCCCAAATGTGGCGAACACCTGGTACTCATAACCACGAGGAAGGGAAGACGGCTCAAGCGGTGCAGTACCGCAGGCTGGGATAAGGAAACAAAAACGGCCACTGGTTGCGATCATGTTCAATGGCTTTGATCAACAGTAAATTCCTCGTTTAGCTTGGGAAGAATAACATTCTTTATGTTCAATTGACTATCAATTGATTTTGCTAAGTCTTGTCGGGGAATGTCATCGCCATGAGTCAGGAATACTTTTTTGATATTTTGAATATGTTTTAGCCAGTGGAGCAACTTGGGCTCGTCGGCGTGCGCGCTCATCGAGCCCAAGTTGCTTACCGTTGCATTGACTTTAATTTCTCGGTCGTTAATAAAGACACTTTTCTTTCCTTCCAGAATTTCTCTACCGATAGTTTCAATCCCCTGATAGCCGACAAACAGTAATCGGGTGGTTTGTCGCGGCAAATAGGTGGCGGCATGATGGAGTATCCGCCCGCCCGTCATCATGCCGCTCCCGGCAATAATCACCAGCGGCCCCTCTTTGTGATGTATCTTGCCGCTTTCTTCCCTAGTTTTAGTTACTCTCAACCCCTCAAAACTAAATGGGTCGTCCCGCCTGGCATGTTCCGCCAATTCATCACCATAATATTCCCGATAAATTTTGTACACCTTGGTGACCCGACTGGCCATGGGACTGTCCAGATAAACTGGAGTATCACGACGAATATTATTCTCCTGCTTCAAATGATCCAAAATATGCAGCAGTTCTTGCGTTCTTTCAATAGAAAAGGCAGGAATCAGTAATACCCCGCCCGTTTTTTCAATTTCTCTAATTTCCCTTTGCAGAAAATCATGAGGTTTTTCCGTAGTATGCGTCCTCCCGCCATACGTTGACTCCATCACAATTACTTCAGCGTCATCGATTAATTCTGTCGGCCGCAATAAATCCTGAGGCGAATTTCCGAGGTCACCACTGAAAACTAGCTTCTTAACGCCGTCGTCAGCGCTCTCATCTGTTATTACCACGCTAGCGGATCCGAGAATATGCCCGGCATCCTTAAATACCACGTTATAGTGGCCAATTTGAAACGGCTGATCATAAGAAACGATTTCGGCATTAGTCAGCAAATCCAGGACATCTTCCTCAGCATACATCGGCGTTACTTCAGCATCATGCTCGGCAATATGCGCCGCATCAAGCAAGGCGATTTCAATAAGATCCTTCGTCGGCTTAGTCATAAAAATCGGCTTATTGAAACCATGTTTCGCCAAAATCGGTAGGCGGCCTGAATGATCAAGATGAGCGTGCGTCAATATTACCGCTTCTAGATTTTGAGGATTAAATTGTAGTTCTTGATAGTTAAGCTTAGTAGTTTCTTTCGGCCCCTGGAACATCCCCATGTCGATTAGGAGACCCGGATCATCAGTCCTCGACAAAAGATAACACGATCCTGTTACTGTTCCCGAGGCACCAAGAAATTTTATCTTCCTCATGGCTATTGATTTAGTATACTGTATAATGATTTGAGGAAGGGGGTGATCACATGAACTACACAAGAAAACTGGTTATCTACATAATATCAAACTTTCTTGTCTTATATCTCGCGCACGTCTATGCTTCTGGTTACGTCGTATTTGGAAGATTGGAAATAAGCCCCATTCAAGCCGTGTTAACAACCGCTTTCGGCGTTGGCATTGCGATCATGCTTCTTGACCTGATGGTCTTCGATTTTAAATTGAAGATCCCCGCTGAGAAGTATATTTTTGCCGAAGTTTTAGTTAACATTGGTGCCTTATACCTTTTGGCTAGAACACCGTTGCAAAATTCCGTCGGTATTGGTATCGTCGCTTTTTGGGTGGCGATCATTTTAGGGTTTGTTTTAAGTTTGGTACAGTACGCAGTCAAAATGGCCACTGACAAGAAATAAATCCTATTCCGGGAGAACATTTTGTTCTTTCATGCTAGTGTAATTTTTGTCGGCAACGATTATGTGGTCAATCAGATTGATTCCGAGAATCTTTCCGGCATATTTTAGTCTTTTGGTCAGGATTAGGTCTTCGTGAGACGGGCCGGAATCGCCTGAGGGATGATTGTGCACAATAATGACTGAGGAAGCGTTGTGTTGTAATGCCGGCCCAAAAACATCCCGCGGATGGGCGATACTGGCATCAAGCGTACCGATGGAAATTGTTTCCAACCTGATTAGCTGCTGTCTCACGTTAAGCAGCAAGGCCAGAAAGTGTTCTTTCCGTTTATTTTTTATAAAGGAGACCAGGTGAAATACTTCCTTGGGGGAAGTTATTGTGGGAATCTGAAATGCTTCTTCGGCTCTTCGAGCAATCTCCAGAGAAGAAATGAGAAGCGCCGCTCGCGTTTCTCCGACACCTTTAAGGCTAGACAGTTCTGGAAAGGGTAATCGCGCTAATTCGACAATTGTCCTTTTTTGAAGCAGTCGCTTGGCGACATCGAGGGCATTTTTTCCCTCATAGCCGGTTCTCAATAAAATAGCGAGAAGCTCGTGGTCAGTTAATGTGGCGGCGCCCGAGCGCACTAGTTTTTCTCTCGGGCGCATAAAAGTTGGTAAATCTTGAATCTTCATGATAAGATGGTATATCATACATTACCAATGTTAAAAAACTCTTAACTACATGGCCGATTCTCCTTTGAAAAAGTTTGTCTATGGATTGGGAATTTTCCTAGTCACTGTTGTGGCTCTCTGGGGCGTTTGGCAACTGGTCGGGACAAAATCAAAATCGCCCGCTACGCAAGTCTTCTCGATTCCTCTTTCTGAAAAAGACTGGAGTAAAGGTAACAAAGCGGCCAAAGCCACCTTAGTAGAATTTAGTGATTTTCAGTGTCCGGCCTGCAAATCTTATGCTCCCCTGGTGAAACAACTGATGGAATCACATAAAACAGATGTCTACTTTGTGTATAAGCATTTCCCATTGAGTGTTCACGAACATTCAGTTGAGGCCGCCCGCGCTGCTGAGGCGGCCGGCCTCCAAGACAAATTCTTTGAGATGCATGATATTCTCTTCGAAAAACAAGATGAATGGGAAAATTCAAAAAAAGCCGTAGACTTATTCGCTGGTTATGCGCAAAAACTTAAGCTTGACCTTCCCAAATTCAAAACCGATATGAATTCAGCCGTAGTGAAAGCGGCCGTCCAAGACGATCTAGATGCTGGCAACAAAGTTACTGTCGACGCCACCCCGACCTTCTACCTAAATGGGAGAAAGCTGGAAAGCCCCCGTTCTCTGGAAGAATTTGAAAAGGTAATTCAAGAAGCGCTTAAATAATCTAGCCGCGCTATGTCACATAAAAAACTGGCTCTGTTCATTGCTCTCTCCCTTTTGTCAATTGTTTCCGGGGCGGTTTTTGGTTTGATTGATCTTTTTGGCTTTATCGATGGCCGACACGCCCTTAGTCTCACCCTGCTAATCGTTTCTGTTTTACTTATCTATCTAATTACAATTGTGGTTTTTATACTCAATTTTGCCGAGCGCAAAAGAACCTGGCCCTTTTTTGCAGTGGCGGCCTTGTTATTTTCCACGACTTTTTTTCTCATGAGCTTGACGTTTCAACTCACCATCGCTTCAGGAATGATTTTCCTTGCCTTCCTTTACTACGCTTATGTTAATAGCGCCCATCGTTCTCATTTATTCATCGCTTTTTCACCAAAGGAGATCTTCTTCCCAATTATTAAGACGAGCTTTGTCTATCTTATGGTCATCCTGGCGCTATTAGCTTACACTCAATCCCGTCAATTGATTTCTCAACATAGTTTAGTGAGTCCGGTGATGGTGAAAATTATCAGTCGCCCCATGGTATTAACCCTTAACAAACAAATTAATTCCCAACTTCAATCAGAACTGGGAAGCCAACTTCCATCCCAAATGAGCGCTGGGGAAAAGGACCGGTTAATTCGTTCCGTTCTTAAACAATCAGTCGAGGCCATGGCCCAAAATGAGGAAGGCCGAATCTATGGATTTAAGCCAGAGGAAATTCCAATTGAAAACGCTATTGTTTATGATAGTGGGGAGATTGATCTCACCCCGGTAATTGACGGGATGTTGCCGCAGATTGCAATCCGGCTTAATGATGAAATTCAACGATACGCGGTTTTTGCTCCTTTTGTCGTGGCATTTATCGTTATATTAATAATTCAACCGTTTATCTATCCTATCGAACTAATTGAGGCACTATTAACTCTGGTTATTTTCAAGGTCATCCTCCGCAGTGGTTTTATTAAGCTTACCAAAGAAACTAAAGAAGTCGACGTCATTCAGTTTTAATTCTCAGCTACCCATAAAGGTATCGATAATCTTTTTAGCTTGCTCATAAGGAAGAGCGCCTTCAATTAGCGCTGATTTCCCGGTTTTCATGTCATATACCACTGTGGTCGGAGTGGCGGCGATTCCCGCGGTCGTCCCTTCATCCAACTGCGCCTGAACCTTGTCTTTATACTTGGCGCTATCAATACAATCCTGGATCGCTGCCTTATTCAAACCGAGATCGGCGGCGATATCGGCCAACCCAGAAATTTCTACTGCCGGCATTTTGGCAAAAACTACGTCATGAAATTTCCAGAAGTCATCTTCACTACCAAGCGCAGCGACACACTCGGAAGCCAAGGCAGCGGGCATGGCTTTGGGATGAAACGAGAGTGGGAAATGACGGTAGACTAGACCTAGTTTGTCACCATAGTCCTCACCCAATTTCTTGACAGTAGGAGCAAAAGAACCACAGAAAGGACATTCAAAATCAGAATATTCCACTAAGACGTATTGGGCATCCTTACTCCATTGCCAGTGGTCTTTTTTAGGGTCGGGTTTCTTAATGGTTAATTCACGAGGTGCTTCAGGTTGGGTAGTGTCTCCAGTGGCTCCTGTAGTCTCACCTTGAACCCCTTGTGTCCCCGATGTTCCAGCAGATCCACCTTTTTCTAAAAGATTAAGTCGGGTATATAGGTTTCCAACCACGAAACCAAGCACTAGCCCCACGCCAAGAATAAGAACGACATTGCTCTGAAGTGACTGCAGTGGTGATTTAACCATAGAAAAAATTTAATACTTGTAATGAATAATACACTATAAAGTAAAAGGGAAATTATGTCAAGCGGCGAGTGCGACGACTGATGCTACCGTATTGGGGATATATATCAGGGTACTAAAGCCAACATTCGGCTCGCTGATGTCTCCGGCGTAGTCGGCAACATCACCCACGCCGCCATGATCTTTGTGACCGCTAACGATAGAATGCATGTCAACAGTCCAATCACTAGTCCTTTCCCAGGTATCAACCGCATCCATCTCCAGATCGTGAAGATTGCGCCATCGGTTCATGACAATGTATGGCCGCATGGTCATTCTTTCCCCCTTATCTGTTGCTAAACTAAGGTTGTCGGCAAGCAGAGGTAACAATACCCCGATTTGGCTCACCGGGCGCATATCGAATCGAGACGTTCTTGGAACCGCGCCTCGATAACTACGACCACGAGCATAGCTTATTTCTTCACCAATAGGGTCAGCACTACCATCGGGCAGGGTATAAAGTTGCTGGCCCTCCTGAAATTCTGGCCTTACTGTCCGATCCATTAAGTACCAGCCATCGGGAATTTCCCCAGCACAACAAGGGAAAATATTGCCATCGACTAATTGCTTTAAAAACCAGGGACTCATCGTACGCCAGTCATGAGGAAGTGATCCCTCGGGCAGAGCTAATGCCCAACTAGGCACCGGGTCATACATGTCGCCATATCGGCTCTGCACCCCTTCCAGAATTTCTAAGACTCTTTCCGGTGCTTGCAGTCGCAATGCCTCCAATGGCAATCTATCGGAAAGTCGTGGTACCATGACGGGAGAGAGAGCGTCGGGAGAGGCTTGGAAGGGAGATGCTGCTTCAGTCATTTGAGATGAATTCTACTATATGGTCCCGTTATTTTCAATCTGACTTAGTTTTTTATCGTAGCTCCATTGCCGTCTTCCGACTTATTTTTACTGATGTAGAGGAATTTTGATTGGGGGAATTGGAATTTTTTCTTGGGAAACATCAGCGCTTCCTTAAGTACTTCGTCAACATGATCGACAAAAACTATTTTCAGATCGTCTAAAACATCTTGAGGGATGTCCTCGAGGTCTTTTTTATTATCACGGGGAAGAATAATCGTTTTGATGCCGGCGCGGTGGGCAGCGATTAGTTTACTTTTAACCCCACCGATTTCCAGGGCGCGACCGCGCAGGGTAATCTCGCCCGTCATTGCCACATATCGGTTAACAGGAATATTAGTCAGGGCGGAGACCATGGCGGTCGCAATTGCCAAACCGGCTGATGGCCCGTCCTTTGGTACCGCTCCCTCAGGTACATGGATGTGAATTTCCAAGCTACTATAAAAGTCTTTGGGAATTTTGAACAGTTCCCATCTTGATCTGATATAACTAAGAGCCGCCTGACAGGATTCTTTCATTACGTCTCCTAGCTGTCCTGTTAGCGTAAGCTTCCCCGATCCAGGCATAATTCCCACTTCAATAGAAAGAATATCGCCCCCCACTTGTGTAACGGCCAGACCAGTAGACACCCCAATGACATCTTCACTATCAATTACCTGTGAAGAGTATTTGAAGGCACCAAGATACTTGGCGATGTCGGAAACGCCAATTGATTTCTGTTTCAGATTATTTTCCACCGTATCTCTTGCCACTTTCCGCATGCAAGAAGCAATTTGCCTCTCAAGCTCGCGGACTCCCGCTTCCCGAGTATAGCGCTGAATGATAAGCTTCAAGGCGTTTTCTGTTACGGTAACTTTCTTGTCGTCAAGTCCATGAGCATTAACCTGCTTGCCGACCAGATAATCTTTGGCGATGTGGAATTTTTCCTCTTCAGTGTAGCCGGGAAATTGAATAGTTTCCAACCGGTCGCGCAACGCACTGGGGATAGTGTCAAGTACATTGGCAGTGGTAACAAACATTACTTCGGAAAGATCAAAAGGCACTTCCAGATAGTGATCAGAGAAGGCGTGATTCTGCTCCGGATCAAGCGCTTCTAGCAAGGCTGATGACGGATCGCCGCGATAATCTCTGCCTAGTTTATCGATTTCATCAAGCATAAAAACGGGGTTCTTCGTTTTCGCCTGGCGAATTCCTTGAATCATTCTTCCGGGAAGGGCGCCGACATAGGTTCTGCGGTGGCCGCGAATTTCCGCCTCGTCACGAATGCCGCCCAGAGATACTTTAATAAATTCGCGACCTAAAGCGCGCGCGATGGACCGCCCCAGAGAGGTCTTGCCGACACCGGGCGGTCCCGAAAAACATAGAATTGTGGGTTGTTTAATATTTTTATCTTTGCGAGTGACATCGGCTTCGCTTAATTTCTTCAGTTTCATTACCGCCAGGTACTCAATAATTCTTTCCTTGGCCTTTTTAAGTCCATAATGATCTTTATCGAGAATTTTCTGCGCCTTCTTAATATCAACTTCCCCCTTACTAACCTCGCTCCAGGGAAGATCGACTAGTACTTCCAGATAAGTGCGGATATAGGAGGCCTCGGGATTATACTGTGACATTTGCGCCAGCCGCTTTAATTCCTTCATCGCCTTCTCCTCGGCCTCTTTAGACATGTTGACTTTCTTAATCTTTCGTTTCAGCTCAGTAATTTCCCTATCTTCAGAACCATCGGAACCCAATTCCTGTTCGATAGTCTTCAGCTTTTCCCGTAACACAGCGTCTTTCATTCCCTTTTCGAATTTCTTTTGCGTTTTTAGGTGAATATTTTTCTCGATTTCAAGGATTTTCACCTCTTTAGAAACCATGTCAGCTTCAATTTTTAGTCTTTTAAGCAGGTCTGTTTCTTCAAGAAGTTCCTGACGATCCGGCGTTTTGAGATCAAGAATCATCGCGACCTGTTCGGAGAATTGTTTGGAAGAAGAGCCACTCATGATATTCATCAGGAAAACGACGTCAATTCCCTTTCCTAAATTAACCGCTTTCTTAAGCTCGGCATTAATATGACGAACTAAAGCATTGATTTCATCGCTTTCATCAGCCAACTCAATCATTTCCTCGACATCGGCGCGCATGTAGGGTTCGTCTTGAGTATAGTTAACAATGCGGACTCGGCTTTCGCCTTTGATTAAGGCACTGATTTCCCCCTTATCGCCTTCCAGTACTTTTTGCACATGAGTTAACACGCCCACCTCGTACAAGTCCTCCTGTTTCGGGTCGTCAAACCGGGAATTGCGCTGCATTACAATAACTAGCTTCTTGTCGTCTTTAAGACTATCCTGAATTGCCTTAACGCTTTTGTCCCGTCCAAAAAGGAGCGCGTTCTCAGTGTCGGGGAAAACGATACCGTCGCGGAGAGCAACAATGGGGTAGTTTTTTTTCATCTTGTTAGCAGTATATCAACTGCTCTGCTAAATGTCAAATTGTAAATTTGGCCTCAATAATCATTATTTAGTTATGCGGGGAAGAGCTTTTTTCCATTTCTATCGGTAACTGATATAGCTGCCGTCGGACAGCTACGGGCGGCGTCAAGTATCGATTCCGGGGAAGCGGTATCAGCGGTATCGATAACAATCGCCTTGGCTTCGCTATCGAGGACAAAGACTTCCGGGGCAATAGCGACGCAGGTGGCGGCACCGATGCAGAGATCGCGGTCAATTTGGATCGTGACGCCATTACTTAGACTCACCGGTCCAGAGGGTTTTTCAGGATCTTTTAAATTTGACATCTATGTCGTTAGTTTGTGTAGTGCTTCAAGCGGCAATAAAGCACACTTGAGCCGATTTGGGGTTAACTCAATATGTAACAATTTCAGGATAAAGGATTGGTCCAGTTTTCGCAAGTCGGCGACCGTCATGCCCTTGATATTTTCGGTGAGTAACGAAGCAGAAGCGACAGCAATCGCACAACCAGTTCCTGAAAATTTGATGTTGATTAGTTTGTTGTCCTTAATTTCGGCGGTAAGAAAGATCTTGTCCCCACAGACAGTATTTATCGCTCGGGATGACTTACTTGGTTTGTCTATTTCCCCAAAATTCTTCGGATGTTTGTAATGATCTAGGATTATCTCTTGATAAATACTCATGTCAGTAGTTTTTGAACGCGCATTAATGCGGTAATGAACTGGTCCACGTCTTGCTCTGAATTGTAGAGGTAGAAACTGGCGCGGGAGGTGGCATGCGTTCCTAAACGTTCGTGGAGCGGCATAGCGCAGTGGAAGCCAACGCGGATGGCAATGTTAGTTTCATCAAGAATATGAGCGACGTCGTGAGGATGACAGCCTTTGAAGGTGAAGGCAAGAACGCCGATTCGGTCTTGATAGTTTTGGGGACCGATGATAGTGAGACGATCACCAAAAGAGTCGCGGAGTTGTTCCATAGCATATTTGGTGATCGCTTGTTCGTGGTCGTGGATGGCATCGAGGCCGACGGACTGGAGATAGTTGATCGCCACCTTGAGGCCGATGACGCCAGCAATATGAGGAGTCCCGGCTTCAAATTTATAGGGGGGCTCGCGGAAAACCGTTTTGTCAATATAAACTTCTTCAATCATGTCGCCGCCATAGTTAAAGGGAAACATTTGCTTGAGGAGGGGCATTCGGCCCCACAGTACCCCGGTGCCGGTGGGGCCACACATTTTGTGCGACGAAAAAGCGAGAAAATCGCAATCCAGATCTTTAACATCGATTTTCATATGAGGCGCGGCCTGAGCTGCATCCACGACAACAATAATATCCGGATTAATTTTCCGGGCCGCGCCCACAATTTCCTTCACCGGATTGATCACTCCCAAAACATTGGAAACATAAGTTAACGCCAGAATCTTCGTCCGCCTCGAAACAATTCTTTCCAAATCAATCTTCCCCTTCTTGTCCCTAACGTCCAGTTTTCCTTCATTGTCAATATCGATAATTTTCAGGTCGGCGCCCACTTCAAACGCCAACTGTTGCCAAGGCACGAAATTAGAATGATGTTCCATGATAGTTATCGCCACTTCATCTCCTTTGTTGATGATCTGCCGGCCCAATCCGTAAGCCACCAAATTGATCGCTTCCGTGGTGCTGCGAGTGAAAATCACTTCGTCCTGATTGTCCGCACCAATATATTTCGCGACGGTAGTTCTCGTTTCTTCATATTCCTCCGTCGCCTTCTCTGAAATCTTATAAATTCCCCGGTGAATGTTCGCAGTGTATTTCGTGTAATAATCAGTGATGGCGTTGATAACTGCCTGCGGCTTCAGGCTTGTAGCAGTGGAATCAAGATATACTAGATCGGGAAGATTGCGGAAGATGGGAAAGTCCTGTTTGATCTTTTTCGTGTTTAGCATACTATATTATACCGATCCCGGATCGGCGAGGCTAGCGATTTTAATAAATATTTCATCTGTGAATCCTGCCACAATTAGTTTTTGGGCTTCGGCCCCGTCCAGACCTCGAGCCTGCAAATAAAAAATCTGCTCTTGGCTGATTTTACCAGTTGTTGAGCCATGAGTGCAACGGACATCGTTAGCGAGAATTTCCAGAAATGGTCGGGAATCGACAAATACTTTATCCGATAAAATCAGATTTTGATTCTTTTGATACGCGTTCGACTTTTGCGCTTTTTTTTCAATCCGGATTAAACCTTCATAAAGAAACTTGGACTCGCCGAAGAACACTCCTTTAATTAGCAAATCCGAAACAGAATTCCCCACCACGTGACGCTGGATGGTGTTGAGGTTGAAATGGTCTTGGTCCTTGCCAATGTAGAGACCGAAAATATAGACTTCAGAATTTTCTGATTCAATATCAACACTAAATGTTCCCGAATAATTTTCCAGAAGAAAAACATGCCGTCCCGATTTAGTGATTCGATATGAACCTTTAGAATTTTCTTTAACTTTTATAAGTTTAACCATATGCTGATCTAGCCAACTGATCCCGTCATTTCCAGATTTATCAAACGATTCAATTCGATGGAATATTCCAGGGGAATTTCCTTGGTTACTGGCTCGATAAAACCGTTAACCAGCATGCCTTCGGCGTCGCCTTGGGAAATTCCCCGGGACATCAGATAGAACAGTTTTTCTTCACCAATTTTCTCCACTGTGGCTTCGTGTTGGATGGCGACATCATCATTCTTGATTTTCATATAAGGGTAGGTATCAGATCGGGAAGTCTCATCGAGTAAAAGGGCGTCGCAAGAAACGAAAACTGTCGAATTATCGGCATCAGGCGAAACGCTAATTAATCCTCGATAAGAAGTTCTGCCACCGTTTTTGGAAATCGATTTGGAAATAATTCGCGAAGAAGTGTTGGGCGCAAAATGGAACATTTTGGCGCCAGCGTCCTGGTGCTGACCTTTACCAGCAAAGGCGATGGAAAGGACTTCGCCTTTGGCGCCTTCACCCATGAGATACACGGAAGGATATTTCATGGTAATTTTGCTGCCAATGTTGCAGTCAATCCATTCCATTACCGCGTTTTTATCGGCGCGCGCCCGCTTGGTCACCAGATTATAAACATTGTTACTCCAGTTCTGGACGGTGGTGTATCTAACGCGCGCGCCCTCCTTCACAAATATCTCTACGACAGCAGCGTGCAATGAATCAGTGATGTAGATTGGAGCGGTACAATTATGCACCGCAAACCCTTTCACCAGGTATGACTGGGTCCCTTCAACCTCAAGGTTGAATACATGGTCGTCATAGTCTTTCGTGGTAATTTTCTTTATCGGAACAATAAAATAATCTGCCGTTTCCCTAACCTCGCTCCACTTTTTTGGATAGGTGAATCCAACAATATATTGATCTTTCCTGAGAATTTTCCTTCCCAAAATCACATCTGGGCCGCCTTTTCGGAGTTGAATACTGGCATAAATTCCCAACCTAGCGAGAATTTCCTGAAGTTGAATTGCTAGCGTTTGCGAAGCGGTCGCGGCTCGAAACAATTGGCTTTTACTCGTTGGCTTGACGAAGAGATTACCATCTCCCCCAAAATAAGCTTCGAAGAAAATGGAAAGCTGAAAGTCTGGAAGATTGAGAATTTCTTGACTCAGAGCTTTCTTATGGGCATACTTACTCGCATGCTGAAAACAAAAATCATGTAATGGGTGCGAATAGACCATAATCCTCATCGCATGTTTCCCTTTTTCCTCAAAAAGCATCGCCTTTTTCCCAGTGATTTTCTTGATTAATTCCTGGACTCGCTCAATATAGTAGTGTTCCTTAATATTGAAAGTAAAAGCTACGATATATTGCTTAAGCTTCTTATGATAGGATAATGATCCTTCAGCAGTATAAAATCCAAGCAGCTCGATCTCTTCATCGGAAAATGATTTTTGATCGACAATTTGACTTTTTACTTTAGGGAAAATAATAAAATCTCCTTTTGAAAGCTGATTTACAGGAATAAATTTCGGAGATGCTGTCGCTAGTTTTTCCGAATCGACCTCTTTAAGCCAGTCTTTTTTCCTGCTCTGTCTTTTTACGAGAACATCATCTCTCCTTATGGTTAATACTGGATGTTCTCCTGTTAATGAAAATGCGTTGTATGGCGAAAGAGGAGTGATAGTGTGAATTTTTCCTCTAAATTTACGCGTCATTATTTTTGATACTTTTGATAAGTAACCGGAATGAGTCATCACCAGATCACCTGGCTTAACAGTTTCGACATGTACCCATGAATCGCCCGTAGAAATCTTTTCTCCAACAGGAAGGCAGCCCTCAATATAGTGCACGTTACTACCTTCCTCGGCGATGATGAGAGTACGCTCAAACTGCCCAAACCGTTCCGAATTAATTCGGAAATAGGCTTGAAGAGGTAGCTTTACATCCACTCCTTTGGGAACGTAGACAAAGGAACCACCGGACCAGGTGGCTGAATTCAGAGCGGCAAATTTGTTGTCATGCGGCGGAATTAGAGTCCCGAAATATTCCTTGACGATGTCAAAATGTTTTTGTACCGCCGTATCCATGTCACAGAAAATAACTCCTTTTTTGCTTAGTTCTTTCTGAACGCTTTCGTAGACGACTTCAGAATCATACTGCGCCGAAACGCCAGCGAGAAAGTTTTTCTCCGCTTCCGGCACCCCGATCTTATCATAAGTATCCTTAATTTCGGCCGGAAGCTCCTCCCAAGATTTTTTCTGGTTATCAGTTGCCTTAGCGAAGTAAACGATTCGATCGAAATCAATATCAGACAAATCAGCGCCCCATTCTGGCATCTGCTTTTCCAGAAAAATCTTGAAGCTACGGAGCCGAAAATCTAACATCCACTGCGGCTCATTCTTAATTTTAGAAATTTGCTTAACAATTGCCTCATTGATCCCCTTCTTCGTCCGAAACACGGAGGTATCCGGTTTCGAGAAACCATACTTGTAGTCAAAATCCAGATTATCTCGCTGTTGGGTTTGTGTCATATTGCTTCGTAACCACTTTTCTCGATGGTTTTTGCTAAATTGCTTTTTCCGGCAAGAACTATTTTTCCACCCTTCATTATCAAGACCTCGTCGGGGATCACATATTTCAAAATCCGGTTATAGTGCGTTATCATCACGATAGTTTTACCTTGCTTCTGTAGTCCACGGATAAATACTGAAATCGTCCGCATCGCGTCGACATCAACGCCAGTGTCAATTTCATCAAAAAAAATAATCTGGGGATCGAGCATTGCCGCCTGAATCACTTCCATTTTCTTTTTTTCACCACCGGAAAAGCCTTCGTTTAATGACCGAGAAAGCATCGACTCATCAATCTTCAACTGTTTGGCATATTTTTTGACCTTCTGCCGAATAGCTAATGGATCCAATTTCCCATCAAGCGCATATCTCATTAGTTGATAGATATTAACGCCAGTTAGGGATAATGGTGTTTGGAATGACAGGAAAATGCCGCGCTTGGCCCGCTTGTGCGTCGGCTCCTCGCCGATATTTTCTCCGGCAAAAATAATCTTTGATTTGCCACTAATTTTATATATTGGATGTCCCATTATCGTCGACGCCAGCGTCGACTTCCCCGAACCATTGGGACCCATAATCGCATAAGTTTTCCCTTTTTTAAAGGTAAAAGAAATATCGTGCAAAATCTTCTTCCCAGC
>Ga0209542_10008687_pt1 | contig 18883 bp, 17 predicted proteins | sample RifCSPhighO2_01_FD_184028 | JGI IMG/M metagenome (GOLD analysis project Ga0209542, IMG submission 184028) | Soil microbial communities from Rifle, Colorado - Rifle CSP2_plank highO2_0.1 (SPAdes) (version 2) | ecosystem: Environmental > Terrestrial > Deep subsurface > Rock core/Sediment ...
TGGTTGAATGCGGTGGTGCCTGCCATTGCATTTATGCTATCAACACTGACAATGCCATTCTTCAAGAAGCTATGGCTGAAAAATAAAGGAAGGTCTGTGCGGGATAGTGAATAAAAAGTAGCGTTGTCATGGAACATGACAACGCGCAATCCCGCGATGCCGAGTTTGTGCGAGGCATGTTGCGGGATAAGAAGTGTCGCGGTGCATAAATTTACGACTTGCGATGTCGTAAGATTAGAATATGAACATAAGCATCATAAAAGAGCCGATGAAGGTAGATGAATTAAAACAGATTGCGAAAAACGGGTTTGGCGACTTCGTAAAAGCGGTGGTGGATGTTGAACTTGAACTTATGGCGATAGGGGGAGAACTTCACGCTGATGAAGAAATCATACTTTCCGAACAGGGCTCAAAGCGAGAATATATGTGGGGTATCAATATCTATCCCGATCAAAGAGAAGAAACATGGATTGAGTTTGATTCAATGATTAACATCAAGCCGCATCTTGGAAATCGTTCTCGGGGCGTGGAAGATATTGGGGTTCAGAAAAAAGTGAGGGCGATAGTAGACAAGCTTATTTACCGCTAATATGATTTATCATAAATCGCTCTCGGAAGGGGGTTGGCAAAAACTCTCCTTAATGGAGCAGTTGGGAAATATCGGAAGCGAGATATCAAGAGCAAAGAATTGGCAGGGGAGGAATGAGTTGTATTTCCAAAACGCGGTCAGTCGCGCCCTTGAACTCTTTGATCTCACGTTGGAAGACCCTCGATGGAAAGGGAGGCGGGGGGAAATAGCGAGAGCGCGCGAAGTATGCTGTGACGCGTTTCTCGGGGGCAAAGAATATAATTCCTCGTTGGCAGACCTAATCCCTTATTTTGACGCCTTCGCCCGCGTCGCCCGCGCAAACACACAATGAAAAAACGGGTATTTATCATTCACGGCTGGGAAAGCTCGCCGGAATCAAACTGGTTTCCGTGGGCGAAAAGAGAGCTGGAAAAACTCGGCTACGAGGTAACGGTTCCAGTGATGCCGACTCCGATGTTTCCAAAAAAAGAGGAGTGGGTGGAATACATAAAAAAGTTGGTCAGAGCGCCCGATAAGGAGATGCTTCTTATGGGTCACAGTCTGGGCGTCATTGCCATCCTTCGGTATCTGGAATCGCTGGAAAACGAAGAGAGGATAAACAAGGCAATTCTTGTGGCGGGTTTCTCGGAATCAATAAAATTTCCCGTCGTAGAAAACTTTTTTCAACCCCCCCTAAATTATGAGAAAATAAAAACAAAAGCGTCGGACTTTATTATCATTCATTCCGATAACGACCCGTATGTTCCGCTCATATACGCGGAAACAATGAAGGAAAAACTAAACGGCAAACTTACCGTTATTTCGGGAGGCGGCCACCTGAACTACGAAAACGGCACGTTTGAACTTCCTCTCATACTTGAAAAAATAAAATAATAAATATAAAAAACTATGCACGCATGTAAAGGATTTTTCATTGGATGTATGGACTTTCGGTTGTGTTCAACCGCGGTTCCAAAATTTTTGGACTCGCTCGGTCTTATGGGAGACTGTGATAGTTGTGTTGTCGCGGGCGGAGCAAAAGATCTTGAACAGCTGGAAAAAATGCTGTCCCTCTCAATCCGTCTTCATGGCGCATCTCGGGTAGTCTTAACCGTTCACGAAGACTGTGGCGCGGGCGCGACAAAAGACGACCTTGCCGTTGCCGCGAAACTGGTAGAAGAAAAATTCCCGTCCTGCTCCATTGAGCGCTACTTCTTAAAACTTAACGGCACATGGGAAAAAATAAAATGAATAAAACGATAGGAAGCCTGTATGTTGTTGCGACTCCCATCGGCAATCTCAAAGATATCACTCTTCGCGCGCTGGAAACGCTAAAGAAAGTTGATATAATTTTTGCCGAAGATACTCGCGTAACGCAAAAACTCCTTAATCACTACGAGATAAAAAAACCCGTCAAAAGTTTTCACGAGCATTCCAAGGGAAACGTTTATGAATCAATCGCGGAAGAATTAAAAAACGGAAAAAACATCGCCCTTGTAACGGACGCGGGCACTCCCGGCATCTCCGACCCCGGCGCAAAATTAATATGTTTCATAAAAAGTCATCCGTCATTGTCATCCGTCATTGTGTCGCCGATACCTGGAGCATCGGCGATAATCACCGCTCTTTCCGTCTCTGGTCTCAATGCTGATCAATTTACTTTTCTCGGCTACCCGCCTCACAAAAAAGGAAGACAGACCTTCTTCAAAAATCTAAAAGAAATCAAAGTAACGCCGATTGTCCTCTACGAATCCCCTCACCGTCTTCAAAAAACTCTGAAAGAAATTGGAGAAGTCTTTGGAATGCAAAAAGAAGTTATTGTTGCGAAAGAACTGACAAAAATCCATGAAGAAGTCTGGCAGGGAAGCGTGAAAGAAGCAGGTTCATATTTTATAAATGCCAAAGGAAAAGGAGAGTTTGTGATTATAATTCCACACACCACACAAACATCAGAAAAATAAAAAAAAGAAATACCACCCACAATCCGGGCGGTATTTCGCGCGTCCCTCCTCTCAACTGTATGAGTCGTAGGGCGCAACGAACTCGTCTCGAGGAATCTCGAGAGGCCTCCCGAGACGAATCGTGAAGGCAGTGATTTTCATCCCAGGGTTGCTGACGAACGTAACCTCGTCAGTTTTGAGACACTCGTTGCCATAAACGAACTCTTGGAGTTCGCTGATGGACAGAAATGAAACCGAACATTGCCCCTCTCCATCAAGCTGGTAGTCCGGACGGGCCATGACACCACCTGGAAAGCGGATAAACCGCCCCCTGGAGATGTCGCCAAATCTCTCAAGTAAAACCACAACCATCGCCATGACTTACCCCTTTCATAGGTATTCTGTCTGAAAGCATACTATAAAAAGGAAGCTGGAAAAGCAAGAACTTCTCCTTATATTCGCCCACAATACATAAAACAATAACATTCTGATAGAATGCTGAAATGAAGCGTATTGTGGATATTTGCGGAAGCGTGGCGGGACTTGTTCTTTTAGCCACGCTTACTCCGTTTATTGCTCTCGCGATTATACTTGAAGACGGCTTCCCTGTTTTTATAAGGCTTCGGCGGGTAAGCGGAGGAAAGATAATTCGCGTATACAAGTTCCGCTCTATGGTAAAAAACGCGGAAGCGTTAAAAAAAGACTTGCTGGAAAAAAATGAACGAAAAGACGGCCCATTCTTCAAAATCAAAGATGACCCGAGAATCACAAAAACAGGAAGGATTATCAGGAGATGGCGTCTTGATGAGTTCCCACAGTTTATAAACGTCTTAAAAGGAGAGCTCTCACTCGTGGGCCCGAGACCTCACGAGCCGGAAGAGATGTTCCACTATCCTCCGAAATATCACAAATTATATCTTGCGAAAGCGGGCATAACCTGCCTCTCCCAGATTTCGGGCGTTCCCTACGTGCCTTTTGAAAAAGAACTTGAACTTGACCTTCATTATCTTGAGAAACAGTCTCTTTGGCTGGATATGAAGATTATCGCGAAAACCATAAAAATTCTTTTAACCAAGCACGATGGAATATAAAGTAGCCATTCTCCACGATTATCTGAACCAATACGGCGGGGCGGAACGGGTGCTGGAAATTCTTTTGGAAATATTTCCAAAGGCCGACATTTACACGCTTTTTTACGACGAGCGTCGGCTCGCGGGAAAATTCAAGGCAAACATCCGGAAAACAAGTTTTTTGGACATCCCTCTTGTAAGAAACAACCATCGCCTTTTCATTCCTCTTATGTCTCTCGCGGCAAGTTGCCTCAAAAGTCTTACGAGTTACGATCTCGTAATATCATCATCTGCCGGATATGCCAAGGGATTTAATGTCAAAGGAAAAAAACGCCTTTGTTATTGCCACACTCCGCTTCGGTACGCGTGGGAGGAAGAATACATGGAATCCCAAACAGTCTTTCCAAAGCTGATGGTAAAAACAATAGGAAGATTGGTAGCGAAAAAACTTCAAAAATGGGATAAAAAAACGGCAAAGAGTTTTGATGGATATATCGCGAACTCAACATACATCGCGGAAAAAATGAAAAAGTATTACGGAATAGAGCCGGAGGTGATATATCCGGGCGCGGATGAAAACACCTTCTTTTATGATGAAAAAGAAATACGGGAAGAAGCGTATCTCATGGTCGGAAGATTGGTTCATTACAAACGGTTTGACCTTGGAATAAGAGCCTGCGAGAAGTTGGGAAAAAATTTAAAGATTGTGGGAACGGGGCCGGAAGAGGAGGGGTTAAAGCGGATAGCAAACCCAAAACACGTTGAGTTTGTGGGACGCGCGGACGATGAGAGGTTACGAAGTCTGTATAACGGAGCAAGAGCGCTTATTTTTCCGCAAACGGAAGATTTCGGTCTCGTCGCGGTGGAGGCGCAAATGTGCGGGCTCCCTATCATAGCCTTAAAAAGCGGAGGAGCGAAAGAAATTATTGAAGAAGAAAAAACGGGAGTATTTTTTGAAAACCAGAATGAAGATTCTTTAATAGAGGCGATTAAAAAATTTGAGGGAAAAAAATGGGACGGAGCGTATATAAGCGCACGCGCGAAACGCTTCTCTAAAAACATATTTAAGGATAAAATGAAAGAAATAATTAATAGATATTTGTAGTTTCGGAGCGGTTACCACATTCGTATTTGTAGCAATTTGTAGACCTGTGGTGAGCCTGCCGAATCCATTCGGATAACTTGTGGTGAGCGAAGTCGAACCATTCGTAGTTTCGGAGCGGTTAGGTAGTTTCGGAGCGGTTACCACATTCGTATTCGTAGTAGTTTGTAGATTCGGATAATTCGTAGTTTCGGAGCGGTTAGGTAGTTTCGGAGCGGTTAGGTGATTTCGGAGCGGTATTATGAAGGAAGTTCCAAAATACAACGTGGAGGATGTTTTGGTGGACGTAAAGCGTCCCGGGTTTGAGTCTATAAAATTGGGGAGGCGGGAAACGGTCCTCGCCCCGTTAGAGAGTCTCACTGCTCGTAACGGGGAAAAGAAACGCGCAAAAGAACGCGATGTTTCGCTCTCTCTAACAGGGTTCGCCCCGTTAGAGAGTCTCACTGCTCGTAACGGGGAAAAGAAACGCGCAAAAGAACGCGATGTTTCGCTCTCTCTAACGGGGTTCGCCAAAGAAGGAATAGTCATTGAGAAATCAAAAAGAGCGGGAAGAGGTTGGTGGATAGGAGGAGGAACAATGTTCGCGGTTGTCTTCCTTATTGTGGCTGTGGGTATGATTGGTCTGCAAAGCGTGAAAAAAACAGCCGCGGAAAAAGGAGAAAGGGTTGCGAGTAACATATTAAGCTCCGTGGATTCTCTGAAAAACCTAAACCCGCAACAGGCGGAACAAGCCTTGTTGGAAAATGAGTATGAACTGAAAGACATAAGCGGGCTCATAAACGGAGGAGGGGGAATCCTTAAAAGTTTGGGAAGTATATTTCCGGCGTTGAATTCGGGAATGAATCTTGTAAGCGGAGTTTCAAATTTGAATGATGGATTTTTGGAACTCACAAAATATATAGGAGAATTGCAAACACAAGGCTTTACCTACTTTCAAAAGGATGGAAAAAGACTCGTCCAAATACTGAAAAGCACAAAATCGCTTGTGGAAGGAATGGCAACGGAGGCCGCGACCATAAAAAACACGACCTCGCGTCTCGGAAGTGTCTCAAACTCGTTTAAGAAATTTGATGGTCTGCTCGGCGCGACATATCTAAAACAAGTTTCGGAACTGCATGATTGGACGTCCGCTCTTGAAAGCCTCATTAAACTTCTTGATTCAAAAGAAGAACGGCGCATTCTTGTGATGTTTCAAAATCCCTCCGAAATGCGCCCGTCGGGCGGTTTCTTGGGAAGTTATGGGGAGATAATAGTGGGAGAGGGAGAGATGAAAAAACTGGAGGTGCAGGATATTTACTGGCCCGACCATCCGAAAAATTTTACGAGAAAAATAATTCCGCCCGAACCGCTTCAGGGAATCACGGACTCATGGGGCGCGAGAGACGGAAACTGGTTTTTTGACTTTCCGACATCGGCAAAAACGGTCTCCGAACTGTTGGAATCTTCAAAGTTGTATAAAGACCAGGGTGTTACGTTTGATGGAGTAATCGCGATAAACACGCATGTCCTAGAAAGCATTCTTCGGGCGGTGGGCCCGATTGAGATTCCGGAATACAAGCTGGTCATTGATGAACAAAACTTCCTCGCGGAACTCCAGCGCGAAGTAGAAGAGGGTAAGGACAAAAAAGAGGGAAAAAATCCGAAGAAGATTCTAAGTACGGTCGCGCCAACCATCATAGAGCGTCTGAATAGCTTGGATGAGAAAAAAAGAGAGGAGCTGGTCGGAGAAATCGGGGAGCATATAAAAAAGAAAGATATTATGATTTCCATGAAAGATGGGGAGCTCGCGGGCTTTCTGAAAAAGCGGGGGATAGACGGCTCGGTGTATGATTTGCCCTACAACTTTTGGGGAAGCTATATCGCGGTGGTTGGAGCGAATATCGCGAGCGGAAAAAGCGATATTTTTATTGATGAGAAAATAAGCGGAAGGATTGACGTCTCAAGCGACGGAAGCTCGTTTGTAAATCTTTCGGTGGAAAAAACGCACAAAGGGCAGAATGAAAAGGATTATTGGTACCGCTCGGAAAATAAATCATACATGCAGATATTCACGAATCAGAATTCGTCTCTGATTAATATGGAGGGCGCGTGGGATAAGAAGCTCCCCCAGCGCTTGAGTTATGAGGCTCTGGGATATGAAAAAAACAAAACGCTTGAAGAAATAGAAAAAACCGAAGTGTATATAAACGACATGAAAAGCAAGGTTTCCGAACAGTTCGGAAAGACCGTGTTTGCTTCCTGGTTTAGAGTGAGTCCGGGAAAAACGGTGGTCTTGGAGCTAAAATATCAGACAAAGGGAGAAAAAAACTTCAATATAGAAGAAAAGAAGCCGTATATATTAGTGTTTGAAAAACAGTCAGGGAGCCGCGCGATAATAAACATAAAAATAACTGCTCCTTTGGGATATATCTGGCGGGAATCAAACGAGCCAGTGTATGTCTTTGAACGCGAATATCCCGACGCCAGGGAAATAGTTGAGCTCCATCTTATAAAAAATTAGAGAATCTAGTAACTAGAATCTAGAAGTAGGAAAAGAATCAGCTTCTAAATTCTAGATTCTAAATTCTAGATTCTACGTTTATGAACATACGTAATTTCGTCATTATTGCCCACATAGATCACGGAAAATCCACGCTCGCGGACAGGTTTTTGGAAGAAACGGGAACCGTTGAAAAGCGGAAAATGAAGAACCAGCTTCTTGACCAGCTGGAGCTGGAGCGTGAGCGCGGTATTACCATCAAAATGGCTCCTGTGCGGATGCTCTGGCATCCGCACAGGAGCCATTCTGAGCGAAGCGAAGAATCCCAAAATCGAAACAGTTTAGAAATTAGAAATTCGAAATTAGAAATTGCAAATTCAAAACAAGAAATTGTTTTGAATTTGATAGATACTCCCGGTCACTCCGATTTTTCCTATGAAGTTTCCCGCGCCTTAACCGCGGTGGAAGGCGCGATACTTTTGGTTGACGCGACGCAAGGAATACAGGCGCAAACGCTCGCGAATCTGCGGGCGGCGGAACATGCCGGGTTAACAATCATCGGGGCGGTAAACAAAATAGACATGAATCCGGACGGAATAGAAGATTTGATGATTCAGCTTGCCGAGCTTCTACATTGCGACCCGGAAGAAATTCATAAGGTTTCGGGAAAAACAGGCGCGGGTGTGGAGGAGCTCCTTGAAGATATCGTAAAAAAAATCCCAAGTCCGCGTCATTCCGCGTTCAGTCCGCGCGAGTCCGCGACAAGCGCGCCAGATCACGCGCTTGTAAAAGAAAAACTCCCATCCCGCGCCCTCGTATTTGATTCTTTCTACGATAATCACAAAGGAATTGTTGCTTCTGTTAGAGTGTTTAACGGAACATTCAGAGCGGGAGAGGATGGTTATTTCGCGGCATCGCGCGAGAAGTTCAAAATGAAGGAAGTTGGCGCGTTTACCCCCGAGCTGAAAACAAAAGAACAGCTGGAGGAGGGGGAGATTGGCTACATAGCAACGGGCATTAAAGATCCTGAAAAGGTAAAAATCGGAGATACCATCATTAGCGCGAATATGCACAGATTTGCTACGCAGATAAACGCAGATAATGTCCGCGAAAATCAGCGTTTCAGTCCGCGTGAATCCGCGAGCCTGGCTTTGCCAGGCTACAAAGAGCCGATGCCTGTTGTGTTTGTTTCTTTTTATCCCGACGACCCGGATGAATATGAGCTTCTAAAAAATTCCCTTCAAAAATTGCGTCTGAACGACTCATCAATCAGTATTGAGCCAGATATGAACGAAGTGTTGGGAAGGGGATACAAAGTCGGCTTCTTGGGAAGGCTTCATTTTGAAATCGTCGCCGAACGGCTAAAAAGGGAATTTAATGTTTCAATCATCACAACCTTCCCCTCCGTCGCCTACAAAATAAAACAGAAAAAAGGATGGATACATATCGTAAGCGCGAGTGACCTTCCGAGTGAGTATGAAGAAATATGGGAACCGATGGCAAAGATAGAACTGATTATGCCACGCGAATACGTGAATAACTTCTTCGGTTTCCAGTCAAATTTCCGTTTTGGAAATATGGAAACGGAAACAATGCAACAGAGAACGATTATAAAAGCCGAAATGCCTCTCTCCGAACTGATGAGCGATTTTGACGACCAGCTGAAATCCGCGACCGAAGGGTATGCCTCTTTTAGTTACGAGCTTGGAGAATACAAAAAATCAGACGTGGTGAAAGTGGATTTCTTGGTGGCGAGTGAAATCGTGCCGGGGTTAAGCAGGTTCTTTCATCGGAGCGTGTTTGAACGGGAAGCAAGGCAGATGGTAGAGCGTTTAAAAGACCTCCTGCCTCAACAGCAATTCACGCAGGCGGTGCAGGCGCAGGCGCTGGGAAAGATTATCGCGAGAGAAACAATTCCCGCCATGCGGAAGGATGTTACGGGTTATCTCTACGGTGGCGACAGAACCAGAAAAATGAAGCTTTGGAAAAAACAGAAGAGAGGGAAGGAAAGGCTAAAAGAACGCGCCCACGTTCACATCTCGCCCGAAATCTTCCGCGAATTATTAAAGAAATAAAAGAAATATATTCCCCCGCTAAGCGGGGTCACGAGATTAATTGAGATTCGCGGAGATTAGTTGTAATAATAAGTTTCTACAAGTCTCACGAGCGAAGCGAGTAAATCTCTACTAATCTCTAATAATTTCTACGAATTTCATGAGTCCCGCCTTGGCGGGACGAGTATATTTCTATCGCTTCCCATTTCCTCATTTTTTGCTTATTCTAAAACAATGTCCTGGTGGAAAATGCTTATATTGGGGCTGATAAGCCTGCTCCTGCTCGCGGGTCTTTGGAACTTGTATCGTGAGAAAACGGGGCTGGAAAAAGAGGCAAAAACATTAAAAGCCGAACTGGAAGGAATAACGCGAGGAGTAACGGCTCTTGAAAAAAAGGTGGAGTATTTCAAGAATCCTGAAAATCTTCTAAAAGAAGCAAAGTCCCAGTTTAACTACCGTGCTTCAGATGAAAAATTAATTATCATAGTTCCAAGCGTGACAAGCACGGAATAAAAAACAAAAACTACTTTGCGAGTACAAGCGGGCTTGCCCGCCGAAGCTCGTGAAGCGAAGGCGGGCGTAGTTCAGTGGTAGAATAGTAGCTTCCTCCCGTTTTGTATGAGCGAAGCGAATCTACAAAACGCAATCCCGTGAAATTTTGCGAGATTAGTTCAGTGGTAGAACACTTGCTTCCCAAGCAAGGGACGCCAGTTCGATTCTGGTATCTCGCACAAAAGAAAGCAAAATTGAAAGGGACCAAGCTTGAGACGAGAGTTCGATTTTCTTCGCCCGCACCAAAATATCAATGAGCGTATGACCTACTCAAACCTTATCGTAACCGGCTCAATCGCAAAGGATGAGATTATGGACTTCCCTTACCGGTTTGAAGATTCTTTTGATAAAGAAAAACTCCATCAAATAAACATTTCATTTGTGGTGGAGCGCCTAACGCAACAGCTGGGCGGTACGGGAACGAATATCTCCTACAACGCGACGCTTCTCACAAAAAAAACCGTCTCGCTCCTAAGCGCGGTTGGAAAAGACGGGAATGAGTTTTTGGAGTTTTTGAAAAAGAAAGGCGTTAAAACGGATGGAATCATTGAAGACAAAGACTTATATACTTCAACAGGAAAAGTTATAACGGACATAAAAGGCAATCAAATTTGGGGCTTCTATCATGGCGCTTCAGGGCAGGCAAAGAATATAAAAATTCCAGAGGAGGCGGAAAACGGGGGAATTGTTGTGATATCCGCGAACCACTCCGACCCCTTTCTTCACTTCCAAAGCGAGGCAATAAGGCGAAAACTGCCCTATCTGTACGACCCGGGCATGGTGTTAAGCTGGATAAAAGACAGTGATCTTCGCGAGGGCATAGAACACGCGACGTGGCTTATTGGGAATGATTATGAGATAGCGCAAATTCTAAAACGTCTTGAAATGAAAGAGGAGTACCTTAAAGAAAAAAAAGTTATCCTCATTCGCACGCTTGGTGAACATGGTGTAGAATACACTGACGCCGAAAAGACGATAAACATGCCGGGGTACAAAGTGGAGAACGCCCTAGACCCGACCGGAGCGGGAGACGCGTGGCGAGGAGGCTTCTTGGCGGGCATGCTTGAGGGAAAAGAAATGAAAGAGTGTCTCGCGTGGGGAAACGCGCTCGCGAGCTTCGCGGTTGAAACCTACGGCACCGTAAATCACGCGCCGAGCGTGGAAGATGTGACAAACAGAGCGAACACGCTAAAGGTTATTAATAAAATTTCTAAACCGTAAAGATAAATCTCTAAATAAAAACAAAACTCAAATTTCAAAACGTTTTTGAGATTCGTCCGTCAGTTGACGGATTGAGATTGTTTAGAAATTAGAATTTAGAGATTACATAGAGCATGAAATACGATATCAAAAAAATCTCTCTCGCCAAAGAAGGAAAAGACCGGATTGAGTGGGCGGGGAACCAGATGTCCGTGCTTCGCCTGATTCGTGAACGATTCAAAAAAGAATCGCCGTTAAAAGGCGCGACGCTTGCCTGCTGTCTTCATGTGACATCCGAAACCGCGAATCTTATGATTGCTTTAAAAAGCGGGGGAGCGAAAGTAATATTGTGCGCCTCAAATCCCCTCTCAACAAATGACAGCGTGGCGGCGTCTCTCGTGAAGGATTATGGAGTTCCGACCTTCGCGATAAAGGGGGAAGACAACGCGACCTACTACAAGCATCTACATGCCGTTTTGGACGAAAAACCAAATCTCACGATGGACGATGGCGCGGATTTAGTAAGCCTCATTCACCAAAAAAGAAAAGAGCTTTTGGGAAGCGTGGTAGGCTCAACGGAAGAAACGACAACAGGCGTCATTCGCCTGCGCGCGATGGAAAAACACGGCAGTTTAAAAATCCCCGTCCTCGCCGTAAACGAGAATCTGACCAAGCATCTTTTTGACAACAGATACGGTACGGGGCAATCAACCATAGACGGAATCCTGCGGGCGACAAACATCCTGCTTGCGGGAAAAACATTTGTCGTTTGCGGATATGGCTGGTGTGGAAGAGGGGTGGCGATGCGCGCGAAAGGCTTAGGGTCGCGGGTGATTGTAACCGAAATTGACCCCATAAAAGCGCTGGAAGCGAAGATGGACGGTTTTGAGGTGATGCCTCTTTTAGACGCCATAAGTCAGGCGGACATCGCGATATCGGTAACCGGAAACAAGCATGTTATAGACGAGGCGCATATTAAGAAAGCGAAAGACGGCGTCATTCTCGCGCAAGCGGGTCATTTTGATGTTGAAATAAATATCCCGTCTCTAAAAAAACTCGCGGAGAAAGTAAGAACAGCCCGCCCGATGGTGGAGGAGTATGTGATTGGAAAAAAGCGTGTCTATCTTTTAGCGGGAGGACGCCTGGTAAATCTTGCCGCCGCGGAAGGCCACCCAGCCTCCGTGATGGATATGAGTTTCGCGGGACAGGCCCTCTCCGCTGAATGGATGTGGGAAAAGAGGGGAACGTTGGAACCGAAAGTCTACGAGCTTCCCGCGAATCTTGACGTGAAAATCGCCGAGCTGAAGCTTCAAAGCGAAGGAATAAACATTGATAAGCTGACGAAAACGCAAAAAGACTATCTCTCCTCCTGGGAAGAAGGAACGTAGACGAGAGACTAAGAGATTTATAGAGACTAATAGAGATTGATTGTAACAATAAGTCTCCATGAGTCTCGCGAGCGAAGCGAGCAAGTTTCTATTAATCTCCATAAGTCTCTCGTTACTCCATTCCTTTGTTTTGAGTCGTGAGCCCTTACCATGAGAACCTTTGAAGAACTTTACAATCGCCTAAATACTGCCCAAAAACAGGCCGTAGACGCGATTGAGGGGCCGGTGATGGTTGTAGCGGGGCCAGGCACCGGAAAGACTCAAATTTTAACCCTCCGCATCGCGAATATCTTAAGGCAGACCGATACGAACCCGGAAAACATTCTCGCTCTTACCTTCACCGAATCAGGCGTGTCCTCCATGCGAAAACGCCTCGTTGAGATGATAAGCACTCCTGCCTATTCCGTCTGCATCAACACGTTTCACGGATTCTGCAACGGAATGATAGAGCAATACCCGGAGGAGTTTCCGCGCGTCATCGGTTCTCAAAACATTACGGAAGTTGACCAGCTTCGTCTGATAGAAGAAATAATAGAAAAAACTCCGTTAAAGGAATTAAAACCGTTTGGAGACCCGCTCCACTACGTGAAGGCGATACTGATTTCAATAAACAAACTAAAAGGGGAGGGAATAAATCCGGAAGAGTTGGCGGATATATTAAAAAAAGAGACAAAAGAATTTGAGCGGATAGAAGACCTTATCTACGAAACGGGGGCGCATAAGGGAAAAATGAAAGGGAAGTATCAGGACATTGAAAAAAATCTGAAAAAAAACAGAGAGCTTCGGCTGATATACAACGCATATGAAGAAGAACTCCGAAAAAGAAAAATCTACGATACTTCCCACATGATTATGGAAGCGATGCGGGCGTTGAAAGAAAACAAAAATCTTCTTCTCGTGCTTCAGGAACAGTATCAATATATTCTTGTGGATGAGCATCAGGACACGAATAACGCTCAAAACAAAATTTTGGAGCTTCTCTCAAGTTTTCATCCCAATCCAAATCTTTTTGTCGTCGGAGATGAGAAACAGGCAATCTATCGCTTTCAGGGAGCCTCTCTGGAAAACTTCTATCATTTCAAACGCCTATATCCCGAAGCGGTCAAGATAACGCTTGAAGAAAACTACCGCTCGCATCAGCTGATTCTTGACGCGGCGGAAAGCGTGATTTCAGGAGAAAAGCGTCTGCGGGCGAAGGGAGAACATCTTCCAAAAAAGATAAACATAAGGCGCTTTGAAACGCCGGACGATGAAATATACGGCCTCGCGAAAGATATTGAAGAAAAGATAAAACAGGGCGCGCGGGGCGGGGAAATAACGGTGCTCTATCGTGAAAATAAAAATGCCTCCCCCATCGCCCGTTTGTTTGAAAAAGCGGGACTCCCCTTTTCTATTGAATCTGAAACAAATCTTTTGGAAGATGAAGACGTAAAGAAACTCATTCTTCTCTTTCAAACGGTGGAACATATCGGAGATGATGAAACGCTCGCGAAAGCTTTGCACATAGACGTGTTTGATATAGAGCCGATTGATATATGGAGCCTATTAAAGCGCGCGAAGGAGGAAAAAATAACAATATGGAATATCATAACATCGGAAGAAAAGCTGAAAGAAATGAAGCTGGAATCGGCAAAGAATATCCATGCCCTTCACGAGAAACTTTCACGCTGGAAAAAAGTCTCAAAAAACAAAAACTTGCTGGATGTGTTTGAAATAATTTTAAGAGAATCGGGTCTTTTAAAACACCTCCTTTCTTCGGAAGACCCAGTGGAAAAAATTGAAAAAATAAACAGTCTCTTTAGCGAGGTGAGAAATCTCGTGGAACGCCACAGAAACTACTCACTAAAAGACCTTCTCTTGTATCTTGAATCTTTAGAGAATAATAACATTCACATAAAGAAAAAATCCCTCGGCGGTAAGGGAGAAAGAGTGCGTCTCATGACGGCGCACAAATCAAAAGGAATGGAATTTGAATACGTCTACATGGTGGGCGTGGAAGACGGGCGCTGGGGAAACAAAAGAGTTCCAAGCCGTATTCACTTGCCGGACGCGGTATACGGCAACATGGAGAAAAAAGAGAATGATAAAAATGAAGATGAGCGCAGGCTTTTTTATGTCGCCCTGACTCGCGCGAAAAAGGAAGTTACTGTTTCTTACGCGAAAACGAACGAAGAAGGCAGGGAGCAAGTCCCCTCGCAATTCATAGGAGAAATAAGAGAAGAGCTAAAAGAAGAAGAGTCCGGAGAAGCGCACGAACAAGCCTTCAAAAAAGAGAAAGAAATACTCTTCGCTCCAAAACAATTAAAAGGAGTTGATATAAAAGACAAGGAGTTCATAAAAGAAGCCTTTATGAAAGGAGGACTCTCGGTAACGGGATTAAATAATTATCTTGAGTGCCCGTGGAAATATGTGTACGTCAATCTTCTTCGTATTCCCAAAGCAAAAAACAAGCATCAAATGTATGGGAGCGCGGTTCATGGAGCGCTGGAAAATTTCTTTAAAAAAATAAGATACGAAGAGCCGGAAAAAGACTTCCTTCTGCTTCGGTTTGAGTATCATCTTCAAAAAGAGCCACTAAAAGAACAAGATTTTGAGGAGGCGTTGAAAAGAGGAAAAAACTCTCTTGAGGGGTACTACGACGCCTATGACGGAACATGGATAAAAAACACGATTTCCGAGCTGAATATCAAAGGCGTCATGCTAACCCCCGAAATCCGCCTAACCGGAAAAATAGATAAATTAGAAATAATAAACGATAAAAACGAAGTGAATGTTGTGGATTACAAAACAGGCGACCCGAAAACACGGGGAGAAATTGAAGGAACGACAAAAAACTCCGAAGGAAATATCTTTCGCCAGCTCATTTTTTACAGCCTGCTTCTTAACCGTTATGCTGACGGGAAGTATGCGATGGCGCGGGGCATGATAGATTTTGTGGAGCCGGACAAAAAAGGAAGATACAAAAAAGAAGAGTTTGAGATACAAGAAAAAGAACAAAAGGAACTGGAAGAAACGATAAAGCGCGTTGGAGAAGAAATTTTGGAAGGGAAGTGTTGGGAAAAGGGATGTGAGAAAAAGGAGTGCGAATTCTGCGCCCTGCGAAAGTAATAAACATATGCAATTCCAAATGGAAATAAAAAATGAAAATATGCAAACAATGATTCGCAGGTTTGGATATACTCCTCTTGGATATACGGAACGGGGAGAGATGAATTGCGTTCGCCCTATATCTCGGGATTACCCGCGCTTTCACCTCTATATCAAACAGCAGGGTACAAAATATACCTTTAGTCTTCACCTTGACCAAAAAAGACCTTCGTATGGAGGAGTTACTGCTCATAGCGGAGAATATGAGGGAGATGTGGTGGAGGACGAGGCGGGGCGAATCAAAGAGATTACAAAAGAATATGTATGAGCGAACCTCTCTTCTCGGAACAAGAAGGGAGAGAGCAAGGCGCCTTATACGTGTCTTAAAAAAACTCTTCCCAAAAGCGGGAATGATGCTTCAATACAACACGAATTGGGAGCTTTTGGTCGCGGTAGAGCTCTCGGCGCAATGCACGGACAAAAGAGTGAATCTGGTAACAAAAGAACTCTTCAAAAAGTACAAAACGTTGGAAGACTACGTGCGGGCGGATAAAAAAGAATTTGAAAAAGACATAACATCAACGGGGTTTTATCGGAACAAGGCAAAAAATATATTAAAAGCGGCAAACATAGTGAAAGAAAAGTATGGAGGAAGCATTCCAGATTCCATGGAAGAAATACTTACTCTTCCGGGCGTTGGAAGAAAGACGGCAAACGTCGTTCTGGGAAATGCTTACGGTATCGTGCGGGGGATTGCGGTAGATACGCACGTGCGGAGATTCGCGCTCAAGTTTAACCTGACAGATTACAAAGATCCGAAACAGATAGAAAAAGACCTTATGGCAATCATTCCTCAAAAAGACTGGTTTAAGTTTACCTATCTTGCGATTGAATATGGGAGGCAGGTGTGTCCCGCGAGAAAGCACGCCTGCGAAGACCACCCCCTAACAAAACTCTACCCAAAAGCAGGCAAAACCTGGCCCAAGTCAAAGTAACTCTAATGTTTGGAGGTAGAACCTCCAAACATTAGGAATGTCTATTTTTTGCCTCAAGTGAGGGTTCTGGTTTGGTTCAGCGGAAGCTCTCGGAAACAGCGCGTTCTTATCTCAAGCGAGAGACATCTTTCTTTTGTGGCACATCTAGACACTCAATCGTTCTCATTTTTCAAAGGCTATTCACGAGTCGCCGTACGGGATGTCTAACCCCCCACAAAAAAAGGATTTCTGTGATTGGTAAGCGGGATGCCTGCCCCGTGATCCCGCTATTAGCGGGATTCTTCGGGGTCTCGCAGGCGTGGCGAGCTTGGTCTCCCGCAAAAGCGGGAGTCGCCACGCCGAGGGTCAAGGTTGTCGATTGCCGCAGGAGCAATCGAACAACCGGTCCCGCGAAGCAATCACAGAAATCCACACAACCATACTTATGCACAGCACAACCCTCAATCCGTCAAGTAAAAAATGGTATAATGTAGATAAATAAAAGTAATCTCGGGGGTCGAGATTACAGAAAAGAAGATGAAAAAGAAAAAACAAGCTTCGGAATACATAAGCTTAAAAGACGCGGCAAAAATATCCGGATACGCGCCGGATTATGTTGGTCAGTTAATTAGAAAAGGGAAGCTTCCCGGGAAACGGGTATATTGCAACGTGGCGTGGATGACGACCGAAGAAGCCGTGGAAGAATATATAAAATCCTCAAAGCAAAAAAAGGAGGAAAAGGCTTCGTTTAAGGAAAAATCCTTCGCGACAATTCGTCAATTAAGGCTTCGGATGGTCTCGGAAACAAAAATGGCAACGCTCGCGAAGTCCGCGCTCTATGGAGTGGTGGTTCTCTCGGTAAGTATTTCACTTATCTTATTTTACATTCTTTCTATTACGATTGATAAGAAGATAGAAAAAAGCGCGCTCAAAAGCACGAAAGAAAATAGGGCGTCTCTGGTTGAAAATCTCCCAATTCTAGATTCTAGTTTCTAGCTTCTAAGTCCTAAAGCCTAGTGCTTAGAGCCTAACGTCATGAAAACGATCAAACAAAAAAACAGCAAAACATTTAAGAAGAAAATTGCTCTGTGTTTAATTACGGCAATATGCGCTCTCCAACTTCCGGTAAATAACGCGACAGCGGCAACGGGCGTGCCAAAAATGCTAAGTTATCAGGGAAGGCTTTTGGATTCAAGCGGAAATCTGTTGGGAGGAGCGAATGGAACCGCCTACTGTATGAAATTCTCTCTCTGGACAGCCTCTTCAAGCGGAAGTAGAGTATGGCCCACAAACGCGCCCTCCACCTCAACGATTACGATAACAAATGGAGTTTTTAATGCCGCGATTGGCGACACCTCCATAGGAGGAGACGCGCTTGATTTTAATTTTCAGACAAACGATGAGGTGTATCTTGATATCGGAATTGGTTTGCGGGTGGGAACGTGCGCGAGCGGAGGAGACGAGACGATGGAAACGCTCGCTCCCCGCCAAAGAGTATATTCCGCAGGATACGCGATAAACTCGGATATGGTGGATGGATATCACGCGGTGGAACAAGGAACAAGCACGCAAATCGCCGTTCTCTCAAACGGAGCGCTCATTTTGGGCTCAAGCACCGCCGCGGTAAGCGCGACAAGTTCAAATACGCTTACAATTCAAGGATACTCAACCGGAGATATCAATTTTTTTAGCTCCGCGACAGGAACGCTCTCAAAAGCAGGAACCCTGACTATCGCGGGGCTCCTTCAATCAAGCGGAGCGGGCAATAATTATCTCACGGGGAACCTCTCTATTGGAACCTCAACGGCTCCGACAGGAGCAGTCGCTCTCTTCAACGGAAATATCTCAATTTTGGGAACCGCCTCTTCTACAGGCCTTATAGTAAGTGGAATTGCAACTACTACGAATCTTACCATCACAGGGCTTACAAATGGATTTTTGAATGCAGGAACAAACGGCGTGATTACCACTTCTTCCGTGGCAGTAACAGACTTCACTTCTCCAAATATTTCTCAATGGACAAATAATTCTGGGTATATCACGACATCTAGTATTTCCGAAACAATCACAGGTATAGATTATAACAACACAACTGGCGTATTTTCTCAGACTTCAGGATATGAAATTCCAACAACCGCTTCCACTTCTGTTTGGAACGCTGGAGGAACTAGTTATTGGACATTAAGTGGAACAAATTTGTACCCGAATTCTGTCACATATAAAATTGGTATCGGGACAACAACTCCCGCGACATTTTTCACGGTGGCGAGCTCAAGCTCAAACTTTTTCAATGTTACAGATACTGGCAATGTCGGTATCGGAACAACAAACCCGCAAACAAAACTTGATATCACAGGAACCGCCTCTTCTACAGGCCTTATAGTAAGTGGAATTGCAACTACTACGAATCTTACCATCACAGGGCTTACAAATGGATTTTTGAATGCAGGAACAAACGGCGTGATTACC
>Ga0209542_10008690_pt1 | contig 18878 bp, 18 predicted proteins | sample RifCSPhighO2_01_FD_184028 | JGI IMG/M metagenome (GOLD analysis project Ga0209542, IMG submission 184028) | Soil microbial communities from Rifle, Colorado - Rifle CSP2_plank highO2_0.1 (SPAdes) (version 2) | ecosystem: Environmental > Terrestrial > Deep subsurface > Rock core/Sediment ...
AAACAATACGATGATATTTTTATTAATTTATTAGAATGTGTTGATCTTAAGACACAACATCAGACTTCAGAGTTTTTGTCAAAGAAAATTGGATTAACTCAAATTAATACTGAGCATTCAGAAGAAATAACTGATCTATTAGATAAATACTTACTGCCTCATCTAGGAATAACTCCGCAAGACAGGATGTCTAAAGCTTATAACTTATGTAAATATATTAAAAAATTCTTAATGGTAAGCAAGGATAATTTATCTGTATTTGAAAAAGATCACTACATGAATAAACGTTTAAAATTAAGCGGAGAATTATTAGGAGATTTATTTAGGGTTAATTTAAGAGCATTAATACAAGATATGTTATACAACTTCCAGAGACTAGTTAAAAGAGGAAAGTTCCAGAGCATAAGAATAATAATAAGAGATCAATTGTTAACATCAAGAATCAAAAGCGCAATGGCAACTGGTTCATGGGTTGGTGGAAGAAAGGGAGTTTCTCAAAATATAGATAGAACTAATTTTGTCGCAACAACTTCACATTTACAAAGAATCGTTTCGTTATTATCAACATCACAAGAAAACTTTGACGCAAGATCATTACATCCAACACATTGGGGCAGAACATGTCCTATAGAAACACCAGAAGGAACTCCAATTGGATTAAGAAAAAACTTAGCTATGATGACTAAAATTTCACAGGAGGAAATGCCAGAAGATAAATTAAGAAAATTACTTGAAGGAGCAGGTTTAGAATCAAGATGATAGATGTTTATTTAAATGAAAAATATATTGGAAAAACTGAAAATGCTAAAGAGTTTATTAAAGGGGTAAAGGAAAGAAGAAGAACAGGAAAACTCCCAGGAAATTTAAACATAATGTATGACGAGGAATATAATGAAATTTATCTTGAGAGTGGAGGTGGAAGAGCAAGACGTCCATTAATAATTATTGAAAACGGAAAACCTTTACTTACAAAAGAACATCTTGATAAATTAAAAAATAATGAGATAACATGGGACCAATTAATTAAGTTAGGAGTAATAGAATATTTAGATGCATTAGAAGAAGAAAATGCTTTAGTTGCTTTATATGAAAAAGATTTAAATGAAAGACACACCCATCTTGAGATAGATCCTATAACAATATTAGGATTAACAACCTCTATAATTCCATATTCAAACTTTGGAGGATCTTCAAGGTTAATAAGAGGAAGTAAAATCCAGAAACAATCTCTAGGGCTATACGCAAGCAACTTACATATTAGAAATGATACAGATGTAAGCTTTTTACACTATCCTCAAAAGCCAATTGTAAAAACATTCATGCATGACTTACTAAATTACGAGAAACATCCATCCGGACAAAATATTGTAATTGCATTAATGAGTTATGAAGGATATAACATGCAGGACGCTATTATAATAAATAAAGGAAGTATACAAAGAGGATTTGCGCGTTCAACATATTTTAGACCTTACGAAGCAGAAGAATTAAGATATTCTGGCGGATTAACAGATGAGATATGCATTCCAGATAAAGAAGTTAAAGGATATAAATCAGAAAAAGATTATAGGTTACTTGAAAAAGATGGTGTAGTTTATGCAGGAGCTGCTGTAAATCCAGAGGATGTTATTATTGGAAAAACAAGTCCTCCAAGATTCTTGTCAAGTTTAGAAGAATTTAGTTTAACTGCATCTACAAGAAGAGAAAGTTCAAGTGCAATAGGGCATAGCGAGGGTGGAGTTGTTGATATGGTTACAATTACAGAGAATGAGGAAGGCAATAAAATTGTAGATGTTAAGATTCGTGAACAAAGAATTCCTGAGATAGGGGATAAATTTGCATCTCGTCATGGACAAAAAGGAGTCATAGGGATGATTGTTCCTTATGAAAATATGCCCTTCACATCTAAAGGAATTACACCAGATATAATTTTTAGTCCACATGGTATTCCAAGCAGAATGACAATAAGTCATGTTATAGAAACTTTAGCAGGAAAAGTCGGAGCATTATCTGGAAAATACATTGATGGGACAACATTTAGCGCAACATCAGACAAAGAATTAAGAAAGATGTTATCAGAATATGGTTTTAGAGATAGTGGAACAGAAATAATGTATAACGGAATGACTGGAGAACAATTTAAAGCTAAAATATATATTGGAAACATGTATTATTTAAAATTAAAACACATGGTTGCAAACAAATTACATTCTCGTGCATCTGGAAGAATCCAATTATTAACAAGACAACCTATAGAAGGAAGATCACAAGGTGGAGGTTTAAGAGTAGGAGAAATGGAGAAGGACTGTTTTGTAGCACATGGTGCAAGTTTATTGTTAAAAGAAAGATTTGATTCAGATAAAACGGTAGTTTATGTTTGTGAAAGTTGTGGAATGACAGCTATTCACGATTCAACTAAAGGAAGAGATTATTGTATGAAATGCGGAAGCAATGTTGAAGTAACTCCTATAGAAATGAGTTATGCATTTAGTTTATTGCTTAATGAGCTTAAATCAATGATAGTTTATCCTAAATTAATCTTGGAGAGTAAGTATTAAAATGAATGCCGAGTATATCTATAAAAGAATTGGAAAAGTTGTCTTCGGTGTATTATCTCCAAAAATAATAAAGAAAATAGCTGCTACTAAAATAGTCACAGCCGAGTTATATGATAAAGAAGGTTATCCTGTAGATGGTGGATTAATGGATATTCATTTAGGTGTTATTGATCCTGGATTAAGATGTAAAACTTGTTCTGGAAAAATAAAAGAATGTCCTGGACATTTTGGTTATGTTGATCTAGCAAGGCCAGTTATACATGTTAACTATGTTAAAAAAATATTAATTGTTTTAAGAAGCATTTGCGGTTCATGCGGACACATCTTAGCATTGGAAAAAGATATCCAAGATAAAGGATTAAGAGGATTATCTTTATTAAAATATTTGAAAACAGTAAAAACATGTCCCCATTGCAACACAAAGAAATACCCAACTAAATTAGAAAAACCAACTACATTCGTAGAAAATGAAAGAAGAGTAACACCAATTGAAATAATTTCAAGATTTGAAAAACTAACAGATGATGAAGTTGAATTGCTTGGAATGAATCCACGATATGCTCGTCCAGAATGGATGGTGGTAAGCATACTTCCTGTTCCACCCGTTACAACTCGTCCTAGTATAACATTAGAAACAGGAGAGAGAAGTGAGGATGACCTTACACATAAATTAGGAGATGTCGTAAGGATAAACCAAAGATTATTTGAAAATATTAATGCAGGTGCTCCTGAAGTTATTGTTGAGGATTTATGGGATTTATTGCAATATCATATTACAACTTATTTTGATAATGAGACTGCACAAGTTCCTCCTGCACGTCATCGTTCCGGTCAACCACTAAAAACTTTAACAGAAAGAATTAAAAGTAAAGAAGGAAGATTTAGGCATAACTTAGTTGGAAAAAGAGTCAACTTTGCAGCACGTACTGTCATAAGTCCAGATCCTAAAATTGATTTTAATGAAGTTGGTGTTCCTTATGTTGTTGCGATTGAATTAACAATACCAGAAAGAGTTACTGAATGGAATCTTAAATGGGTTAAAAAGTTTGTTGAAAACGGTCCAGGTAATTATCCTGGAGCAAATTATATAATATTACCAGATGGAAAAAAGAAAAAAATAACAGATGACAGCAAGGCACAAATTTTAGAAGAAATTAAACCAGGGTACGTTGTTGAAAGGCATATTATTGACGGAGATGTTTGTGTATTTAACAGGCAACCTAGTTTGCATAGAATGAGCATAATGTGTCATAAAGTTAAGGTTATGCCTGGAAGATCATTTAGATTAAATCCAAATGTGTGCACACCCTACAATGCCGATTTTGACGGAGATGAAATGAATTTGCATATTCCTCAAACAGAAGAATCAAGAGCTGAAGCTGAAATTTTAATGCAAGTACAATCTCATATTATAACTCCTAAAAATGGTTTAAACGTCGTAGGAACATTATTAGATGCTGTAACTGGTAATTATATTTTAACAAAAGAATTAAGCTTTAAAAGAGAAGAAGCAATTCAATTATTATATAACATCGGAATAAAAGATTTTAGCAAATTAAAAGGAAAAATAGTAAATGGAAAAGATATTTTCTCAGCTTTATTCCCAAATGATTTTGATTTCATCGGAAACTCAAAAGATGATAAGGAAGTTGTAATTAAGAACGGCAAATTAATAGAGGGGTTTATTGATAAGGCAACAATTGGAGAAGATAATGGAACTTTAATAAGAGCAGTTTATAAAAAATATGGGGAAGATGTTGGATTAAAAATTATGGGAAGCATATTCAAGTTAGGTGTTGAAGTTTTATTAAAAATTGGATTTACAACAGGAATAAAAGACACGGATTTGTCAGAAGACATTCTAAAGAAAAATAAAGAAAAAGTAGATTCAACTTTTGAAGAGATTAATAATTTAATTAAGCAATATAAAAACGATGGGCTAGTAGCATTGCCAGGAATGACTCTTGACCAAACTCTTGAAAACATGATTTTACAATTATTAAATAAACTAAGAGATAAAATTGGAGAGATGGTTTATGAGGGTGTTTTAGATGAAAATTCAACTGTATTAATGGCAAGATCTGGTGCACAAGGTAATTTCCTTAACTTAGCACAGATGGCAGCTTTGGTTGGACAGCAAGCTTTAAACGGCTCTAGAATAAATGTAGGATACAAAAACAGAACCTTAAGCTTATTTGAAAAAGGAAGCTTAGATGCGGGAACACGTGGTTTCATTAAAAATTCTTATAGATCTGGAATAAATCCTTCTGAATACTTTTTCCATGCAATGACAGGAAGAGATTCACTGATGGATACTGCGTTGAGAACTCCAAAATCAGGATATTTATACAGAAGATTGGCAAATGCATTGCAAGACATAAGGGTAGAATATGATGGAACTGTAAGAGATGCTAATAAAAGAATTATACAATTTTTATATGGTGATGATGGTTTAGATGTTAGCAAGACAGAGGGTGGAATTATTAATGTTAAGAGAATAATTAAGGAGGTCATGGCTAATGTTCATTGATGATGTTCCTAAGCACCTTGAAGAAGAAGTAAAGAATTTAAGTAAAGAATTTAGAATAGGAGATAAGAAGAAAGAAGTTCTCAAGAGAGTAAAAGATGAATATGAAAATGCAAGAATTAATCCTGGGGAAAGCATAGGAATTGTAACTGCTGAAAGTTTTGGAGAACCAGGAACACAGATGATTTTAAGAACATTCCACTTTGCGGGTGTTGCTGAAGCAAAAGTAACTTTGGGATTGCCAAGATTAATTGAGATATTTGATGCCAGAAAAGAACCAAGTACACCAAGAACAGAAGTTTATTTGAAATCTGGATTTAGCAAAGATAAAGAAAGAGTTAAGGCAGTTGCAGCTCAATTAGTAGAATCAAAATTACAAGATATTTCAACAGAGTTCTCATTAAATTTAACTTTAGCAAGAATTGAAGTTAGCCTAGATAAGAAGAAGATGAGAGATTTAAAAATTACAGAAGCACAATTAGAAAAGATTTTGGGTGAAGAATTAAAAAAAGTAAAAGTAAGCATTACGCAAGATAAGGTAATATTAAAACCAGGCAAAGAAGATTATAACTTGAAACAATTATTCCAATTAAAAGAAAAGAGTAAGTCTGTGCATATTAAAGGTGTTAAAGATATAAGTCAAGTTTCTCCTTTGTTTAATGGAAATGAATTTGTAATATATTGTTCTGGTGCTAATCTAAAAGACACATTAAAGATAGAAGGGGTTGATGGAACGAGAACAGTGACAAATGATTTATTTATGATGGCAGAAGTTCTTGGAATAGAAGCAGCAAGACAAGCGATAATAAATGAATCAATAAGTGTTATAAAACAACAAGGCTTGGATATTGATATAAGACACATTATGCTTTTAGCAGATGCAATGACAATAGGTGGAAAGATAAAAGGTATAACAAGATCTGGGATAACAGCAGATAAAGAAAGTGTTTTAGCAAGAGCAAGTTTCGAAACACCTATAAAACATATTGTGAATGCATCTTTAATTGGAGAAGAAGATAAACTTAACTCTGTGATTGAAAATGTAATGGTAAATCAAGCTGTTCCTTTGGGAACTGGATTACCAGATTTAATTGCAAAGGTAAGAAGCAAATTAGCTAAAGGAAAATAAGATGGAAGATTTAAAGAAAGCATTGCAAGAGAATAAGATTATAATTGGAAAAGACCGAGTTTTAAAAAAATTAAGAGTTGGAAAACTGGAAAAAGTATATCTTTCATCAAATTGTCCTGAAGTTTTAAAAGAAGACATTAATCATTTAGCGAAAATACATAAAATAAAAGTCATTGAAACAGGAAAAGATAATGAGCAATTAGGAACTTTTTGTAAAAAAACTTTCTCAATCAGCGTTCTTGGTTATTAAAAAAATGTTACTTGATAAAGATACAATACAAAAAATAAATTTCTTTGAAAACGTAACTAAAACAAAAGTTAAAGATTTTCTTGAGAGAGAAAATAAGTTAATCTTTATAATTGACGAGGGTGATTTAAAGAAAATCCTTGATACAAATGGGAAAAACGTGAAAAAAGTCGAGAATATGATGCATAAAAAACTAAAAGTAATTGAATTTAGCAAAGATCCATTAAGATTTACTAAAAGTTATATATATCCTATAAAACCTGTGGGGATAACTTTAAATAATGAGGTTATTGAAATTAAAGTTGAAGATAGAAAAAGTAAAGGTTTATTAATAGGAAGAGAAAGCAAAAATTTAAATGAACTTAATACTTTAGTAAAAAGATATTATAATTTACAGGTTAAAATAGCTTAAAAATGGGAAATAAAAGTAAAGGACTCGGAAGCGGAAGAAAACTTCGTAATAGACGCAAAAGTGATAAATGGCATGATTTTTGGTATAAGAGAAGAATGTTTAATTCAAAAGCTAGATCTGATCCTTTAGGTGGAAGTCCAATGGCAAAAGCCATTGTTCTTGAAAAAACACAACGTGAGGCCAAGCAACCCAATAGCGGGATGAGAAAGTGTTTACACCCTAACACAAGAATAATGTTAGATGGTTCTTATATAAAAATTAAAGATTTGCCTCAACATGAGAATAAAGCCTTATCTTTCAATTTTGATAAAAAGGGCATAGAACCTACAAAAATAGCAACTTATATGAAATTTAACACAAAAAAACAAAACGACACCGTTTACAAAATAAAAACAAAAGAAACAAGCAGGGAAATTATAGCGACACAAGATCATCCATTTTTTACAAATAATGGTAAATTTGATTTAAGAGATTTAAAAATAAATGACAAATTGATGGTTCATCCTTATGAATCTGTCGAATATGAAGCAAGTGATTTATTTCTAGTTAACAAAAACGATTTGGAACAAATTGCTCCATTTAACACTAAACTTTCCAAAGTATACAAAGAACTCGAAGAAAAAAGTCTATTGCCTTTCAAAACCTCAAATAAAAATATTGCGAAAATAACAAGAATGATTGGACATTTATTCGGAGATGGGGGGATTTATGAAGATAAAGCTAAAAACTCCTTAAGATATAAAATTGTATTTACTGGTAAAAAAGAAGATTTGGAAGAAATTAGAAATGATATTAAAGATTTAGGATTTAGCATGTCTCAAACAATTGAAAGTTTTAGTAAAAGTTATATCCAATCAAATAAAGGAATAATGGTTATAGAAGGAAAATCTTGTCAATTTAGAATAACAAATAAAAGTTTAGCTTTATTACTTATTGTACTTGGAGTTCCAGTCGGAGATAAACCTCTTTTAGATTATAGTGTTCCTAAATGGTTAGATGAAGTTCCAAAATGGATTAAAAAAGAATTTTTAAGAGCATACTTTGGTTCTGAAATGAGAAAACCATCAATAAGCAAATCAAGAAACCATACCACTCCAATAACACCTGATTTTGGCATTAATAAATTAAAAGATATTTCCATAGATAATTTTGCAGATTCTTTAGCCAAGCTATTGGAAGACTTTAATATAAAAATTAAGTCGATTATTCCAGTTAATGAGTTTATAAGGAAAAGTGGAGTCAGAACCATACAATACATAATATCTTTATCGCATGATTTGGATTCACTATTAAATTTATATGGAAAAATTGGTTTTGCTTATTCCAAAGAAAGAGAAAAAGCAGCTTGTTACATGCATGAATATTTGTTAACAAAGAAGCATATTATAGAAAAAAGGATTAGTGCATTAAAGCAAATAAAATTACTAACAGTACAAGGAAATTCTATAAGTAAATCTGTTAAAATGATAAATTTAAATGGCTTAACTCAAGAAAGTGCAGCATATTGGTTAAGAAATAATATAGAAGAAAATAAAATTAAAATACCAAATAAATATTTAAAAAGTTTTGAAGAATGGTGTCAAGAAAATACCTTAAGTAATGGTTTAGTATACGAGACAATAGAAAGTATAGAAAAAGTTGAGTTAGAAGATGTAAGAGATATAACTACAGAAAGTGAAAATCATAATTTCTTTGCAAATGGATTTTTAACATCAAATTGTGTTGTAACTCAGTTAATAAAAAATGGAAAAAAAGTTACAGCTTTTGTTCCAGGATATAATGCTATTAAATTTATTAATGAACACGATGAAGTTATTATAGAAGCAATTGGTGGAAAACAAGGAAGAGCTAAGGGAGATATTCCTGGAATTAGATGGCAAGTTATTAAGATAAATGATCAAAGTTTAGATGCTTTATTAAAAGGAAGAATTGAGAAAGGTAGAAGATGAACTTTAAAATATTTAATGTGTGGGATATTTCCGGGATTCAAGTTCAAGATCCTGGGTTAAAGGATTATGTTAATTTAAAGCCCATCTTAGTTCCTAAAACAGGTGGAAAATATGCTAAAGCAAGATTCTGGAAAAACAAAAGTAGCATTGTTGAAAGATTAATTAACAAATTGTTAATTCCGGGGCATAAAGGAAAAAAACACAAGACAACTTCTGGAAGATTCGCTGGAAAATCACTGAAAGCTTCAAAAATAGTTTATCAAGCATTTAAGATTATAGAAGAGAAAACTAAAAAAAACCCAATTGAAGTTTTTGTAAAAGCTTTAGAAAATGCAGCTCCAAGAGAAGAGATAACAACAATAGAGTATGGTGGAGCAAGATATCCTCAATCTGTTGAATGTGCCCCCCAAAGAAGAATAGATATTACATTAAGGCAAATGGTTCAAGGATCTTATCAAAAGTCTTTTAATAAAAAACTAAAGATGAGTGATGCTTTAGCTGATGAAATTCTAAAAGCATATCAATTAGATCAAGGATCCCAGGCTATTGCAAAAAAATTAGAATTAGAAAGACAGTCTGATGCTTCTAGATAATTACTTTAATTCCTTATGTATGCACATTATGTATAGATCTTCGTTAATTTCTGGATTGAAAATAGTTGATTTAACTTTATCATAAAATCTAAATCCCAATTTTTCATATAGTTCTTGTGTTCTTTTACAATTAGATGAAACAACTTCACCATAATAATGATTTAACCCCTTTAATTTAAGCATTCTCTCGTAAGCATCTAATAACTGCGCTCCAATTTTAGATCCACGAGAATTCTCTTTAAGGTTTATATGTAGATGAGCTGCTTTTAGATGTTTTGGAAGTTCAAATGGGGTTTTAGTCAAAGAATGTCTCACAAATTTTCTACTTCTTTTATTATATTTTAAATATCTAGATAACATTTTAGCAATAGATTTTATAAAGAAAGGTGCTGTTTTTACTTCAAAATTTTTATTGAGATAGCCTGTTAAATAGCCAACAACTTCTCCATAGTCTTCAGCAACCAAAACATGTTCTGGTTCATATTTTAAATAAGGACCAATGATCAAATCTGCAAACATTTCCCTATCTTCAAAAACGGAGTCTATTGGTTTACCCCAAAGCCCAGTATCACAACAGATCTTTCTAATAGAATCTTCATCTTTTTCTTCATATCCTCTAATTTTAATTTCCAAATTATCCATAAACCTATTTAATATTTTTACTTTTTAAACCTTTCTATTTAATAACCATTATAAAATAGTAACATTTATAAGGGAGTAAATCTTAATGAAAGTAAGTATTTTAACGGGGGTTAAATTTAAAATGAATATAGTATGTGAAGAATGTGGAATGATTTACACAGCAAACGAAGTTCCAGAAGGATTCGTATGTTTATGTAAAAGCAAAAAGTTTGAAGTTCCTAAATAAGATGAGGAAACGATCTAAAAAGGGGTCTGAAGGGTTTATAGAAATTGAAGTTGAAGTAGATGGAATAGATAAATATATTCCAAGAACGCTTGATGATAAAGTTACTGGAAAGTTAAAAGAACTGAGCAGAGATGATTTTGATGTTTATATTAGAATAGTAGAAGAGGCTAGAGAAAGAATTGATTATCATACAAAACATAATTATTTTTGGTTTAAAAAACACAATCTAAACCTTGATAATGAGGGCATTGCCCTCCTAAAAATAGCTTATGCAATTGCTGTTAAAGGAGGTTATATAAAAAGATGAAAGAGAATAAAGCTAATTTGGAAGATTTTGTCCCATTAATGCTGACTGAGGAACAAGTTGATTTAATAAAAAGGCTAAATGGAACTTCATTATACAAAAATGTAGAAAAAGAAGCATTTGATTATCTAAGCGATAGAGAATGGGTTAATAAAAATAGTGAAAGGTTAATGATAAATTATCTCGATATAAAAAATTTTGATGTTTATAGGGTTATGTGGGGAATCATAAAACAAAAAGATTTGTTGTTTAGAGAATAGAATGTATTCCATATCCTAAAGAAACTTTCTCTTCTTCTTCCAGAGATTTCAAACGTTTTTTAAAATAATCTATATATCCACTGTGGTATCCATTTAAAATTACGTTTATCTGTGATTTTAAAATATCATATTCTTTCCAATCTTTATGATTGATTTTAGCTAACATTTTATTAGCTTTTTTAAATAAGGAAAGTAATTTTTCTTCTTTATCTCCAACATAAAATATGCGTAAAGCTATAGAATCTGGTATTAAATTAAATATTTTATCTATTAATGACATTTTAATGAAAAATGGTTAAAGTTTATAAATATTTCTTTAAGTTTAAACAATTTTAACAAGATGAATGAGAAAGAAAACTTTAAATACCATCTAAAAACACAAAATTTAAGATTAAATGAGGAGGACAATTATTAATGGTAGAAATAATAGCAGAACAAATTCGTGATTTAATGGACAATCCAGAGAAGATTAGAAACATTGCTATCGCGGCTCATATCGATTTCTCTTTAAGCAACTACTCTTAAGAGACGATAGCATGGCAAGACCACGTTTAGCGACAATTTACTTCTTGGAGCAGGTATGATTTCTGAAGAGCTCGCAGGAAAACAATTAACTTTAGATTTCCATGAAGATGAAAAAGAAAGAGGAATTACAATAGATTCAGCTAATGTAAGCATGATTCACACTGTAGATAATGAAAAATATTTAATTAATTTAATTGATACACCTGGACATGTTGATTTTGGTGGAGATGTAACAAGAGCTATGAGGGCAGTGGATGGAACAATAATTTTAGTTGATGCTGTTGAAGGAATAATGCCTCAAACAGAAACAGTTGTTAAACAAGCTTTAAGAGAGAAGGTAAAACCAGTTTTATTCATAAATAAAGTTGACAGGTTAGTAAGAGAAGTTAAGTTAACACCAGAGAAAATTCAAGAAAGACTTACCCAGGTTATAACAGAAGTAAATCGTTTTATTAATAATATTGCGCCAGAAGAATTTAAAGAAAAATGGAATTTAAGTGTGCAAGATGGAAGTGTTTGTTTTGGTTCTGCATTTCATAAATGGGCTTTAAGTATTCCATACATGCAAAAAAATAATGTTAGCTTTAAAGATGTTTTTGATGCTTATGCAAAAGACAATCCAGATGAAATGGCAAAAAAAGCTCCTTTACACAGGGTTGTTTTAAACATGGTTGTTAAACATCATCCTAATCCAAAACAAGCTCAAGAATATAGAATTCCAAAGATTTGGCATGGTGATCTTGATTCAGAAGAAGGACAAGCATTAATGAAATGTGATCCTAAAGGACCAGTAGCTTTTATTGTAACAAAGATTGTTATTGATAGACATGCAGGAGAAATTGCAGCCGGGAGATTATTTTCTGGAACTGTAAGACATGGTGCAGAAGTTGAAATGATACTTGCAAAAAGAAGAGTAAGGATACAGCAAGTTAATATTTACAAAGGACCAACAAGAATGCAAGTTGATAGCGCAGTTGCAGGAAATATAATCGGATTAGTTGGATTGAAAGATGCTTATGCAGGAGAAACAGTATCAAGTAAGATAATAACTCCTTTCGAGGCTATTAAACATATTTTTGAACCAGTTGTTACAAAAAGTATAGATGCTAAAAGACCTTCTGATTTGCCAAAACTAGTTGAAGTTTTAAAACAAGTAAGCAAAGAAGATCCTAGTATTAAAATTGAGATAAATCAAGAGACTGGAGAAAATTTAATGTCTGGAATGGGAGAATTACATTTAGAAGTTATTGAAAACAGAATTAAAAGTGAAAAGGGTGTTGATGTTGTAACTGGAGCACCAATTGTTGTCTATCGTGAAACAATACAAAAAGAATCTCCTGAAGTTGAAGGAAGAACACCAAATAAACATAACATCTTCTTCTTTAAAGTAGAACCTCTAGATGAGAAGATATTTGAAGCAATTAGAAGCGGGGAATTACCTGAAACTGGGATAAAGAAAAAAGATAAAACATTATGGGAAACCTTAGTTAAATTAGGAGTTGATAGTAAGGCCGCTAGACAATATAGGGATATATTTAAAGGAAATATTTTAATTGATGGAACTAGGGGAGAGGTTCATATTGGAGAGGTAATTGAGTTAGTCATAGAGGGTTTTGAACAAGTTATGAATGAAGGTCCATTATCTAAAGAACCTTGTATGAGGCTAAAAGTTACTTTGACAGATACTAAGTTACATGAAGATGCTATTCATAGAGGTCCAGCGCAAGTTTTACCAGCAGTAAGGGATGCAATTAGAGAAGCTATGTTAAAAGCTCAAGCTACAATGTATGAGCCATTACAAATACTTGAAATAGATGCTCCTTCCGAGTATCTTGGAGAGATCAGCAAATTAGTAAGTAATAAAAGAGGGCAGATGTTAGAAGTAGAGCAAAACGAAGCTTATATTAAAGTTAAAGCAAAATTGCCTGTAGCTGAGATGTTTGGTTTAACATCTGATTTAAGAAGTGCGACTAGTGGAAGAGGCTCTCATTATGTCATAGATCAAGTATTTGAGAAACTTCCATCTGAAATACAACAAAGAATAATTACCCAGATTAGAAAAAGGAAAGGGTTAACTGAGAATATGTAGTTAAACTAAATAACTTTATCAGAGGCTTCAAGAATAGCTGAGTTAAGCATGTTTGATATGGAGAAATACCTAGTTGATCGGGGGTTTAAATCTCAATATTCAATTAAAGATCTAAGAGAAGAACTCAAAAACATATAAGCTAAAATAAATTCTTAAGAGTAGAAATATTTATATATATTTATATTCATAATATCAATCCTTCAATTTCTTTTAACTTCTTAGGATTTAAACTAACTTCCAGCCCATAATGCGTTGGTTTAGACAATAATATTTGTTCTTTAAGCAATTCATCGATAGCTTTTCTAACCTCTTTTGAGGGCCTTAATTCATTTGGCAATCCCTTTGGCAGATTATTAATGTTTGTATGTTTATGCAACCATATTCTATGCCTGTATAATTTTCTGACTATAAATTTTTTTATTGTTAAACGTTCATCCATAACAACTTCTAATAAAGAGTTGTTATTTAAATAACTTTCGTTTTATGAACTAAGACTATTAAAATGGAAATGTTTATATATTAGTTAATTTTCTAGCATATTAATGGAAAACACGGAAGAGAGAAGTGTATTTTTAGAGTATTTCGGAGACTATCCCTTGATGAGGGTATTAGATTTTTTGATAGTCAGCAGAGACATGGATTACAGCATGACGGAAACAGCAAAAAATTCTGGTGTTGGATGGACAGCTTTTTTAGATATATGGCCCAAATTAATTAAAAAAAATATTGTCTTATTTACAAGAAAAATTGGAAATGCTAAATTATATAAGCTAAATACACAAAACCTATGGGTAAAAGAATTAATAAAAATGGATTTTTTAATAACTAAAATAGAGACAAATAAGATTTTAAAGCAGAAAGAAATAATTGTGTAAGCATATTCCACTTATCAAATAAAGCTCAAAATAAACTTCTTTTAAATTTTTACGAAATTTCTTTATAAATCTTTCTATTAAAATTTTCTATTTTGTGTTTATAAGCCTTAAAATGCTTAAATTATAGCATTTCACAGTAAAAAGATTTTTATACTTTAAGATATTTTTAATCATAATCTTCAAGGGGAAAATGAAAACAGAGTATAAAGCTGAAAGTATAATTGTATTAAAAGATCTACAAGCGGTCAGGAAGAGAAGCGCGATGTATGTTGGAGATACTTCAACTAAAGGTTTACATCATTTAGTTAAAGAAGCATTAGACAATTCCGTGGACGAAGCATTAGAAGGTTATTGTAAGAATATTAAACTTATAATTCATCCAGATAATTCAGTAACGGTTGAAGACGACGGGCGTGGAATACCAACGGAAATTCATCCTGAAGAAAATAAACCTGCAGTAGAAGTTGTTATGACTGTGCTGCATGCGGGAGGAAAATTTGATAAAAATACCTATAAGGTTTCTGGTGGATTACATGGTGTTGGAATTTCTGTAACAAATGCCTTATCTGAATATTTAGAAGTTGAAATTAAAAGAAAAAATAAAATTTACAAACAAAGATATGAAAAAGGTAAAACAGTTTCTCAACTAGAGGTTATTGGAGAGACAAATGAAACAGGAACTAAAATTACTTTCTTGCCTGATAAAACAATTTTTACTACAACTGAATTTGATTATGATATCCTTGCAAATAGAATTAAAGAACTAGCATTTTTGAATAAAGGTTTAAAATTAAGTATTAAAGATGAAAGAACTAATCACGAAGAAGAATTTCATTATGAAGGTGGAATAAAAAGTTTTGTTGAAGAATTAAATAAAATTAAAAATAAATTGCATAAAGATGTTATCTATTTTGCAAAAGAAATAAAAGATATTAATGTTGAGTTAGCGTTTCAGTATAATGATTCATATTCAGAAAGCGTTTTTGCATTTGTAAATAATATTAACACAATTGAAGGTGGAACTCACTTAATGGGTTTTTATACAGCATTAACTCGTGCATTTAATGATTATATTAAAAAAAATAACTTGCAAAAAAATGGAGATAAGATTAGCGGAGAAGATATTAGGGAAGGGCTTACAGCAATAATTTCATTAAAGGTTCCAGAGCCACAATTTGAAGGACAAACTAAAACAAAACTTGGAAACTTAGAAATCAAAGGTATAGTTGATAGTTTAGTTTATGAAAATTTAGTAATATTTCTAGGAGAAAATCCAAGTGTAGCTAAGGCTATAATCTCAAAGGCATTAGATGCTTTAAGAGCAAGAGAAGCTGCAAGAAAAGCTAGAGAACTTGCTAGAAGGAAATCTGTTTTAGAATCTGGAAGTCTTCCTGGTAAATTAGCAGATTGTCAAGAAAGAGATCCAAGTAAAGCTGAGTTATTTATTGTAGAAGGAGACTCCGCAGGTGGTTCGAGTCGCCAAGGAAGAGCTCGTGAATTTCAAGCTATCCTTCCATTAAAAGGAAAAATTTTGAATGTGGAAAAGGCAAGATTGGATAAAATATTAAGAAGTAATGAACTTGTTAATTTAATTTCAGCAATAGGGACAGGGATAGGAGAAGAGTTTGATATTAAAAAAGTAAGATATCATAAAATTATAATAATGTCAGATCGTGACGTCGACGGTTTGCATATCCAAACATTATTGCTAACATTTTTTTATAGATATATGAAACAGCTGATAGAAAACGGGCATATTCACATTGCTACACCGCCACTATATAAGATAACAAAAGGGAAACAAACTTTTTATGTACAAGATGATAAAGAATTAAAACCACTTTTAGAGAAATTTGGGGATGAGTTAGAGATACAAAGATTTAAAGGGCTCGGAGAAATGAATCCTGAACAATTATGGGAAACTACCTTAAATCCCGAAAATAGGATATTAAAAAAAGTCGCAATAGAAGATGCTGTTTTAGCTGATACAATATTTAGCACATTAATGGGAGAAGAAGTTGAGCCAAGAAGAAATTTTATTATGCAACATGCTAGTGAGGTTAAAAATTTAGATATCTAAAATGATAAAAGCAATAATATTTGATTGGGTTGGAACATTATATCAATTTGGTGGAAAAGGATTATTTCCTTATTCAGAAAAAGTCTTGAAAGAATTAGAAGGAAAGTATAAATTAGCAGTAATCTCAAAAGCGGTTTCTGACAATGTCGAGAATAGATTAAAACAAATTAATGAAATTAAAGATTATTTTGAAGTAATAGTTGCAGACATAGATAAAACTCAAACACAATATATTGAATGTATGAAAAAATTAAAGGTTCATCCTAAAAATACTTTAGTTGTAGATGATAGAGCAGATAGAGGTATAGAAATTGGAAATAAATTAGGATGTAAAACAGCGTGGATTAAGAATGGAGAATATTCAAACATAATTCCAAACGAAAAAACTGGAAAACCAACTTATGTAATTAATTCAGTAGAAGATTTATTAAAGATATTATAAAATGTCAGAACAAATTCAAACAAAATTAATTGAGGAAGAAATGAAGTCTAGTTATATGGACTATGCTATGAGTGTTATTACAGCTAGAGCTCTGCCAGATGCAAGAGATGGATTAAAACCAGTTCATAGAAGGGTTTTATTTGCAATGAATGAACTTGGGTTACAATCTAACAAACCAACGAGAAAATCAGCGAGAATAGTGGGTGAAACTTTAGGTAAATTTCATCCTCATTCCGATGTTGCTGTTTATGATGCATTAATGAGAATGGCCCAAGATTTTTCTTTAAGATATCCTTTAGTAATTTGTCAAGGCAACGCGGGTTCAATTGATGGCGATAATCCCGCAAGTATGCGTTATACTGAAGCAAAGCTGTCTAAATTAGCAGAAGAAATGTTAGAAGATATCGATAAAGAAACAGTTAATTTTGTTCCAAATTATGATAATTCATTAAAAGAACCAAGTATACTTCCTAGTAAGATTCCTAATTTATTGATTAACGGAAGTTCTGGAATCGCTGTCGGTATGGCAACAAATATTCCCCCACATAATATTAATGAGATTATAAACGCAATAAAATTAGTTATTGATAATAAAGATGTTGATGTAAATGAGTTAATTCACGTAGTTAAAGGACCAGACTTTCCAACAGGTGGAATTATTTCTGGGAAACAGGGGATTATAGAAGCTTACAAAACAGGAAGAGGAAAAATACTTGTAAGAGGAAAAGCAAGAATAGAACAAAAAAGAATTATTATTGAGGAAATTCCTTATCAAGTGAATAAAACTTTGCTTATAGAAGGCATAGCTGAATTAGTTAAAGATAAAAAAATTGAAGGAATTTCTGATATTAGAGACGAAAGTGATAGAAAAGGAATGCATTTGGTAATAGAATTAAAAAGCAATGCAAATGCTGAAGTAATTTTAAATCAACTTTATCAAAATACTCAATTGCAACAAACTTTTGGAATAATAATGCTTGCTCTTGGGGATAATAAGCCGAAGATATTAAATCTGAAAGAATTAATTGACATATTTGTTAAGTATAGATTTAATGTTGTAACTAGAAGAACTAATTTTGAATTAAATAAAGCAAGCAAACGCGCTCATATCTTAGAAGGATTGAAAATTGCGTTAAAAGACATTGACAATGTAATTAACTTAATTAAAAAAAGCAATAATGCAGAAACAGCAAAACATGGATTAATTTTAAGTTATACTTTATCAGAAGAACAAGCTTTAGCTATCTTAGACACAAAATTACAAAGATTAACTAGTTTAGAGCAAAACAAAATTAAAGAAGAATATGATAACTTATTAAAATTAATTAAAGAATTTACAGAGATATTACAAGACCCCCTAAAAATTTATAATATAATTAAAGAAGAGTTGGATGAAATTAAGAAGAAATATGGGGATGAAAGAAAAACAGCAATAGAAGATAGCCATAACGAATTTATAAAAGAAGATTTGATACAGGAAGATAATGTTGTTGTAACATTGACTTATTCTGGTTACATAAAACAAACTCCTTTGCAAGAATACAGGCAGCAAAAAAGAGGAGGAAAGGGATTAATTGCAACTAATATAAAAGAAGAAGATATTGTAAGGGATTTATTTGTTACAAGCAACTTAAATACATTATTAATATTTACAAACAAAGGGAAATGCTTCCAATTAAAAACATACCAATTACCTTTAGAAGGAAGATATAGCAAAGGAAAAGCAATTATTAATTTACTTAAACTTGAAGGAAATGAAAAAGTAAACACACTTCTTCCAATAAACAAGTTTGATGAAAGTTATTTGATATTTATTACAAAAAAAGGAATTATTAAAAAAACTAAATTAATAGAATATGAAAATCCAAGAAGTTCTGGATTAAATGCTATTAAATTACTTGATAAAGATGAGTTAGTTAATGTTTTATTAAGTTCTGGAAATGATAACTTGATTATTGCAACAAAACAGGGAAGTGCGGCTCATTTCAACGAAAAAGATGTAACAAATGTTGGCAGAAAT
>Ga0209542_10008693_pt1 | contig 18877 bp, 23 predicted proteins | sample RifCSPhighO2_01_FD_184028 | JGI IMG/M metagenome (GOLD analysis project Ga0209542, IMG submission 184028) | Soil microbial communities from Rifle, Colorado - Rifle CSP2_plank highO2_0.1 (SPAdes) (version 2) | ecosystem: Environmental > Terrestrial > Deep subsurface > Rock core/Sediment ...
TCTGATTTGTTCAATGATGAAAAGCGCTCTGGTGATCTTATCGCCGGTTGGAAGAATGCTTGCAACCTGGCACGTTGTGCTTGGGGTGGAGGTGAAACACCAACACTAAGGGGGATAGTTGTTCCAGAGACAGTTTTGTTGTCTGGATCAGCTACTGGTGTCATCAAAAAGCCAATGTCCCGACTTATTCTGGGTGATACGATTCAACATAGCGATAGGATTGTGATCATTGAGAGCTCAGGTATTCATGCCAATGCGCTCACACTTGCACGGAAGATTGCTGATAATCTGCCGGAAGGGTATCTCACAAAACTCTCTGATGGTCGAACCTATGGCGAGACACTACTTGATCCAACTCACATTTACGTGGGTCTCGTTGAGGATTGTCTCAATAGTGGTGTAGATATTCACTATGCAGTTAACATCACTGGCCATGGTTGGCGCAAGCTCATGCGAGCAACGCAATCGTTCGCCTACGTGATCGACACGCTTCCAACACAGCTCCCGATCTTCGACTTTATTCAGCAATATGGTCCAGTCGATGATGTGGAGGCTTATGGTAATCTCAACATGGGTGCAGGCTTTGCGCTTTATGTTGAAGAAGATGATGTCAATGTGGTTATCGATATTGCTGGTGAACTAAATCTCGGAGCCTTTGTTGCGGGACACATCGAAAAGGGTGAAAAGAAAGTGATCATCAAGCCAAAAGGTTTGGAGTACGCAGCCGAAACACTCGCTGTACGCTGATTCACAACTGCACACAACAAAACGCTCCCGGAAGCTTCGGCCTCCTGGAGCATTTTTATTACAAGTTTTTCTTTAATTTCCCAACCAAATTTACCCACTAGAAACTATAATCCACATCACTCATCTGCGCGTCTAGATCAGACTCAAACTCTGCCGCTGTTGCGGAGTCAAAGTTGGAGTTAGCGGCTTCGTTTCTGACTACTTCTTCTTGAGTAGCGCTCTCCTCATTTGTGGCAGAAGTATCAGTATCAGTTCTCTGGCCTAGGAAATATAGCGCGGCAATGATAATAACCAAGACTAACACCAAAGCTCCTATAATAGGTCCCGCTTTCTTGTGCTCCTGGGGCAGAGGAGGCATTCCGTTTATCATATTGCTTGAATTTTGATTTGGTTCCATTTTTTTTAAAATTTATTAATGATTACTGAATAATTCCAAAATAATTAACGCGGAGTTGTGGTAGCTGTAGTAGTAGCCGTAACACCAATTTTTAGACCCATATTGTGGGCTATGGCTCTGACTACAGCTTTCAGCGCATCACGGGCTTCCTTTACCGCTTTTATGGCTTCATCGCCTATTTTCCTAGGCCTTTCTAGCTCTACTTCTGCTGTGGTAGAAGCTGTGGATGATGCTGTAGGGTAGCTAAATGCCGCCAATACATCCACCGCTACCTTTGCCTTTGCCCACTTTTCATCGGCTACGACGAGTGCCGCTTCTGCTTCTGTCATATTTCTGCCATTGGCCTCTGCCGTAGTGATTCTTTCGCTTAGTCTATCCCTTATATTTTTTAGATTGTCTAAAGTAAGCCTCAACTTGCGCACTAGGAAATCTTTCCTAGTTTGGAAGTCATTTCTATGCATTCTATTCCTTACTTCCTTCCTTTCACCGGCTATTCTCTTGAAAAGGTCGGTTTTTAGCTCCTTTATTTCTCTTCGTACCTCAGCTTTTGCTTCTCTCTGACTCAGTCTAGTTTCTAGTTTACCCTCTACATTGACACCTGCTCTGGCTCTTATATTGCCATCTTCGGCTCTGGCACTAGAAGCTCCCAGAGATAGAGCTAGAAGGCAGATTAAAGTTATAATTTTGAATTTCATTTTGTATAAATTAGATGAATAAATAGGTTATGGTTATAACCTCATCTATATTATACACTATTGTGTCACGCTAGCGATAGGGGTTGACTGTATATCTATTTTCCAACCAGTAAGTTTGGCCGCTAGACGGACATTTTGGCCTCCTTTTCCTATAGCCAATGACTGCTGATCCTCGGATACATGTACAATAGCCCTCTTTTCTTCTGGGAAAAGATCTATCTTTAGTATTTTTGCCGGTGAAAGTGATTCTTGTATAAACTGCGCTTGATCTTCATGCCACAATATAATGTCTATTTTTTCTCCAGAAAGCTCGCTCATGACTGTGGAGACTCGCACACCTCTCTGGCCGACTAGGGAACCTATAGGGTCTATATGATTGTCATTTGAATGTACAGCGATCTTGGACCTTGCACCTGCCTCGCGGGCTATAGCTTTTACTTCTACTGTGCCTTGGGCTATCTCTGGCGCTTCTATTTCAAAAAGCTTGGCTAGGAACTTGGGATGAGCTCTAGAGAGCTTGAGCATTATGCCTCTCGGTGTTTCTTCTACAGCGTATAGATAGGCGCGTATTCTCTCGCCTTGTTTGTAATGCTCGCTAGGTATCTGCTCTTCGTAGGCGATCATGCCTAAGGCTCTTCCCATATCCACAAATATTGCCCCTCTTTCCAGTCTCTGTACAGTTCCAGAGACTATTTCTCCTTCTTTCTCGCCATATTCGCTCAAAACTGATGTCTTCTCCGCTTCTCGCAGTTTCTGTATGATCACTTGCTTGGCTGTTTGAGCCGCTATTCTGCCATATTCTCCTTTTTCCTCTAGAGGAAAGACTATTTCATCATCGACTTTGGCATCTTTCTTTATTTTCTTTGCATCGGCTAACAAAATATGATGTTCAGGATTAAAACGCACGCGTATATTCTCCTCGGCAATATTTTTCAAATCCTGTTCATCTTTTTCATCCTCCATCATCACTTTTGTCTCATCTACCACAATTTTCACCTGATAGAACTCGGCTTTTCCGCTATTTATGTCGAAAATGGCCCTGACTATTTGGCCTTTTTTGCCGTATTCTTTTTTATAAGCGGTTGCTAGGGCTAGTTCTATAGCCGCGAGCATTTTATCCTTTGGTATGCCTCTTTCGTCCTCTAGCTGTTGTAGAACAGAGTTTATGACTTTTAAATCAAACATATGTTTTTGCAAATATTAATAAAGTTTTTTTATAAAAATAGTTCGCCAGAACAGCGAACCTCATGAGTCCACTATACCATAGTGTTGGTTTGTCCACAAGCTCCTGTGGCTTTGGTCGGATATTAGTTGTATCATTATGCGTATGAATTATAAAAAGCTAATTGTTCGTTTATTTATTTTTTCTTTTTTATCATTTTCTTTTTTTGCGATAGCAGGGCAGGCGAGGGCGGCCAATGATGTGACAGGCTGGGCTTGGTCGGATACGACGGGGTGGATAAGTTTGAATTGTGCCAATACTGGGGCTGGGGGCTGTAGTAATTCCTACAAAGTCACTTTTGCCACGACTACATCTGATACTATAGGGGAACTTTCTGGTTATGCTTGGTCTTCTAATATTGGTTGGATAAGTTTTAATGAAACGACAGGATGCCCTAGTGGAACATGTAAAAATTCAATAAATATGACTACTGGCGTAGTTACCGGATGGGCGAAGATTCTTTCTATGGGTGATGATGGGTGGATAGAGTTGGCTGGGGTAAATCATCTCTCATCGCAATCCTCCAATTCGGATATTAGTTGTACGATAAATTGTGCCGGAGTTACATATAATAATGGTCTATTAGCAGGTTTTGCATGGGGGAATATAGGATGGATACATTTTAATACGATGGTGGAGGGATGTAACAATGTTGGATGTACACAGGAGCCACCGGCTAGTGCCCCGACATGTCTACTTACTCCTAGTAAAAACCCAGTGGCAAGCGGCGGTGAAAATATCACATTGTCTTGGACATCTAATGATGCCACTTCATGTACCGGCACCGGCTTTAGCACTGGCGGCGCTACTTCTGGAACTTCAGGGTCAATATTTGTAAATATCTCTACACCATTCTCTCTTCAGTGCGTTAATGTAGCCAATCCAACTCCAGTTACTTGTTCTACTGTGACTGTTACAGTAGCAGGACCTCCTCCACCTGGTGATTTTGATCTCTGGTTCAATGACAGCGCTACGCGTGTTAAAACTGCCAAAATAAAACCCGGAAGAACTGCAAAGTTGAATTGGGATACAAGTAGTGTATATTTTGCTCCAGACACATGCGTAGGAGAAGTCAGAGATTCTACTGGTGATATAGATGTGAATGGTTGGGATATACCTTCTCCTGCGATATGGGAGGACAATGCTCTTAACGGTAGCCCAAATGCAAAAATAGTCACTCCATCTGCAAATGGGGTATACACATTCCAGATGCATTGCGAGGATAATAGTGGAGGAACAGTTTTCAGTAATGAAGCTGTTCTAACAGTCTCTCAATCCACCATAGAAGAAAGATAAAATGCGAAAATACTTTGCCGGCGTCACCCAGTTCCTCTCTTGGCCATTCACTTTTCTCGTATTTTATATCTTTTTTAATTTGAAAATAAATGGTAGGGAAAATTTGCAGAAACTGAAGCCTCCATTTATAATCATTTCCAATCATATTTCTTTTTACGATAGTTTTGTCTTTCGCTTGATTCTGGATCCATTTACAACCAAACTTCCTTTACGATTTATGGGAGTGAGGAAGTTCGATAGGTTTTATCTGAATATTCTTGCCCAGCTGGGTATAGTAGATATTGTCTATGCTTTGTTTGGTGTTTTTGTGGTGGAGCCGGGAAAGGGAATGGATAAAAATCTGGAGGAGGCCAGGAGGATAATAAAAAGCGGGGGAAATGTGGTTATATATCCGGAGGGGAGTATAGTAAATGGTGGAAAAATAGATGAATTCAAGCTAGGGGCCGCGGTTCTAGCCAGAGAAACCAGCGCGCCGGTATTGCCTATTTCTTTGCGTCTGGGCAAGAAAAAGTTTTTTAATACAGAGTTTGTTATAAATATTGGAGAGAGTATAAAAATAAATAATAATATTCCGCCAATAGAAATTACGAATGATTTTCTAGAGAGGATTCTCTACTTGTATCAACTTTCATAGATGCTATGTTTGCTGTGTTGACAATCTGCCATATTAGTTATATTCTGTTTTCGGAAAACATTCACAACGAAAGGAAAAATATGAATATCCGCATTTGGAGTAAAAAGATCGTGGCAGTTTTGTACCACTATCGATCTAACCCACACATCATCCTTTTTGGTGTTACGGGTGATCTTGATAATCTGGGAGTGTACGTCGCTAGGAATGGTCGCGCGAGAGCAGAGATTCTTGTTGATAGCTATAATCGTATAATCGGTTCGATCTTCTATCAGTTCATAGGCCAACATCCGCACATGTTCCATGAATCGAACTTTCTGCCCGCTGGGGAAGAAGTCTTTATTTTGGGAACTTGTGCTAACACGCAGATTGCAGAAGAGTTATTTCGACATCTGAAAGGTGTCTCAATCCCAAAACTTCTGGTGGAAGCAGGTTTAGATGCAGAGGCTACAATAACTGACGTATCGTTTGGTTGTTGCATCCTCAATTTCATGATTGACACCGAGCTTATTGACGACATACTTACACGAATCGACAATGGTGATGTAGTTGGTGCAAATCGTTCATACATCATAACAATGCAACAAATACGTAGTATTCTAGCGACTCAATTAGACCTCGAAAAGTTCAGTGATATTTCTCAAGATGAACAGATTGCCGTTCTCCTGAGAAATATTATCTACGCCAAGACTTTACAGTATAAAGAATCAACTAAAGATCTGCTTTTCAAGCTGGGTAAAAAGATCGTTGTTGACCAGGAACTACAGAATCGATGTGTCGCTCTTCTCGGAAGTGAGTATGGCTTGAGAGGCAGAGACCAACGACGAATTCTTACGGAACTGGAGGAGATGTAAAAACAACCCCGAGTAGTGACGCTTGGGGTTTTTTATATGACAGGTGGTTCTAGTAGGCTAATCGATCCATCGGCCGGATCGATAACACAATTGACGCCTTGTGGCAAAGTAAGTTTGTAGGCGCCATGCCCCAGAGGGAAACCGTACAACACTGGCAAACCAAGTGTATTTGAAACGAATCCACAAAACTCTCTTATCTTTATTTCATCTCTTAATTCAGGATACAGACGCTCCTTTCTGTCAGTTCTTTCCGTAAGAGCAGTCAGAAATACGGCCCTCACACCTTCGAACGCTCTTGTTTGAACAATCTCACTGAAAGCTTCCTTAACTTGCGTAAGGGTCCAATCCATCGTCTCGGTAAATACGATCGTGCCATTCGGAGAGGGCAATTGTTTGAGCCGAGTTAGAGTAAGCATTGCACCAAGAGTGATACAGTAGGTAGTCCCGGTGATCGGTGTATTGAGCAGGGTATAGAATTTTGCATCCTTTCTTCGCTCATCAGAAATTAGATCGGGCTGAAGATAGATGTTGCTGATTCTGACACCCTTAGCCAAGGGGTCTTTCACTGAGAAGAAGTGATGCTTCTCATGGACAGATTGTATTCTCTTAGTCCTACCTTTTTTCCACGTCACCATGTTCCAGAAGCTCTGAACACTGAATTCGTTTTCTCTTTGCGGTGCGTAGGTATGAATAAATGGCAGATGTGGCCCGAAAAAAGTCACAATATTAGCTTTGGCATTAAGCCACAAAGAGAGAGATGATAGAACACTTGATCCACAAAAGACTACGGTTTTTCTTGCCAATTTATGCGGATCAAGATATTGCATCATTTCAAATATTTGTTCGCTTCCACAGATTGGAAATACTGCTCGAACAGCTTGATCTAACCATGCTTCTGTGAATTTCTGTGCCAGATTTTGAGCATCAGCACCCTCATCTGCTAGATAGTTCCTGACAACGAAGCCCTCTTCTACGAGGTATCTTTCCATAAGTGGAATAAACTTCCTGAAACGTTCAGGAGGCATTCCAGCTGGGTTAACCAATGCGACAGTGTCGCCTTTAGCTAGGCGTTTTGCCCTATTCATATCTATTTCCTTTCTAAAAGTGTAAATGAACTATTCGCAAAGAATACTAATACAAAAGAGGTTTTATTTCAACATTTAAGACACATTTTGTAAATCATTAATGATCTCAGGGAATTTTTCTTGTTTAAAGTGTCCTCTACCGTCAAGAGTATGTAGAGTAGCTTGCGGAAGTTTTCGCATATATTTATCCGATTCAGAAAAAGAAACAACGGGGTCATCTTTGCTATAGTACAAAATGATACTACTTACCTTCTTCCTCACATTTTCAACCTTGCTTGAATCAAGAACAAAAGATCCAAGTGATTCTTTAGTTTCGCCATCAAAAGGAGCAGCTACTAGAAAAAGAGATTTTATTTTTTTTGTTGGATTATTGTCTGATAAGTATTTTACTAGAAATAGAGCGCCCAAGGAGTGACCTACGAGTACAACATCCTCGTCGACTTTTTCTAGAATCTTATCGAATATTATTCTCCACTCATTATAGTGTGCGTTTGTGCTGTTCGGCATTCTTGGTTGAAATATGTCATACGCCGAACCTAATTCTTCCTGGAGAGTATCTTTCCAGTCTTTTTGATAACGGAGTTTATCTAAATTAACAACAAACGAATTCAAAAAACGAGAATAAGCCTCTGAATTATTAAAGGTCGTGCCGCCATGTATGACGATAATTTGTTGTTTTCTATCCATAATTATTTAGTTGTTGATAATTATAACTTATTTAAGAGTAATTAAAAGGAGACTAATAATATATTGTTTTAAGAAAATCTAACGGCAATGTGATAGTTACAGCCGCACCTCTACCCTCTCCATCAGAATGAATAACGATATCCCCATGATGCGCCCTGACTATAGCTCTAGAGACAGAAAGACCTATGCCCATGCCTGCGGGATGAGTGATTTGGGCCTTTTTGCTTCTGTAGAATAGTCTCTCAAAGAGATTACCTCTGTCTTCACTTGTAATTCCTACGCCTGTGTTTTCTACAATCATTGTAAAAATCCCGTTTTCTATTTCTTTTTTTATATAGATCGCTCCATCTTTCATATTGTATCTCACAGCGTTCTCTATAATTATAAGTAGAACATCTCTCATCTTGCCAGAGTCCATCTGTATTATAGGCCAACTACTATCATCTTCTGGATAATCTATAGTTAGATGCATTGCGAGGATAATAGTGGAGGAACAGTTTTCAGTAATGAAGCTGTTCTAACAGTCTCCCAATCCACCATAGAAGAAAGATAAAATGCGAAAATACTTTGCCGGCGTCACCCAGTTCCTCTCTTGGCCATTCACTTTTCTCGTATTTTATATCTTTTTTAAAGAAAAGAGTGCATCCCTCTCTTCATCTTGCTCGCGTATGGTACAAATCCTTTGCTAAGCCATGTATTATAAGCTTCACTTCTGATATCGCTGAAGAGTTCCATTCTCTCAGCTTTCTTGGCCAGTGAGTCTCTGTAAAATCTTTCAAGGAGTTGATTGGAAACACCTTTTCCTCTCTCACTTTCTATAACAAAAACATTTTTAACAAAAGCAATCTTTTTTTTGTTTACTATTCCATGCAGGAATCCTATTGATATTTTATCTTGTTCGGCTATGTAAAATTCACTAAGGCCCTTTTTTAAATCTTTTTTTAGATCATTAGTTTTTTTCTTTGTTCTAAATGAGTCGTAAAAATTATCTAATGCATAGTACATATCAAAAAGATTACATACTGAATCATGCAGGAATTGAAGATCTTTTGTTGTAGCTTTTCTGATTTTCATAAACTAAATAAAAGAGGGGTAGAGTGTTGTCACTCCACCTCCTCTGTGTTTCACGCAACCTTCGCTTCGCCAAGTTTCCGAGTCTTCTCCCAGCATTGATGGAAGCAGATGATTTGCTCGATCGGGATGGGACTTTTCGTATTCCTCTCCACCAAAGCGCGCAGAGTGGGATGAAGATCCTGCCCGTACATCTCGTCGAGGAAACAGAGGGTGTAGTCGATTCCTTCCATCAAGACAGAATCTGGTTTCATTCCGCGATCAAGCGGTGTGTGGTGTACATACCCGCCGAAGTGCTCATCGCAGAAGGGCAGATAGAAACGGGTGTTGAGGATGAAGGCGTGATGAGCGTCATCCATATTGTCGTCAACCATGACATAACATTTGTCCTTGTCAGCATACTGCATAGCCGCAAGCCATTGAAGCAATGCATCGATGTAGAAGACCGCATGGCTGTGATTTTTTGCTGTGCCTTCCTTTGTCATGAAGGCCACAATTTTCGTATAGTCAAGCTTTTTCAGCTTTCCATACAAGTCACCGACTTTTGTTTTCATTTGTCGTTACTGTTTTTTGTTTTTGTCGCAGTAGTCCACACGAAGAACTAACGTTATGTTCTCAATGTTCTACCTGAGTATATTGTACTCTAGATAAAAGTTTTGTACAGGTTATTAACAGTTTATCAACATCTAATCGTTATTGTTGCTAGTTTCTATTTCCTTAAGAAAATCTAACGGTATACTCATAATTACCTTGGCTCCTTTTCCCTCCCCATCAGAATGTATATTGATATCTCCATGATGCGCTCTGACTATAGCTCTTGAGACAGAGAGTCCTATGCCCATACCGCCTGGATGGCTAACCTGCGCCTCTTTGCTTCTATAAAATAGTCTCTCAAAGAGATTTCCCCTATCTTCTACAGCGATGCCTACGCCTGTATTTTCCACAATCATTTTAAAAATCCCGTTTTCTATTTCATTTTCTATATAAATTGTTCCGCCCTTTATATTGTATCTCACAGCATTTTCTATAATTATGAGAAGCACCTCGCGCATTTTGCTAGAGTCCATTTGTATTTCTGGCCAGCTTTTCTCGTCTTTAGGATAATCTATAGTCAGATGCATATTCTGAATGTCTATGCGAAGTTCCTGTAGCACATTTTCTAGAAGAGTCTTCATATTTCCAGGGTCTATTTTCAAAATCTGTGAGCCGACCTTGAGAGCAGTGATGTTTAGAAAATCATCAACTATGCGTGTTAGGGTATCCACCGAGCTACTCGTGTCTTCCAGAGTCTTTTTCAGATCAGTCGAGAGCTCTCCATGCGCTCCAGAGAGCATAGATTCCAGTTCCCAGCGAATACTAGTCACCGGTGTGCGAAGATTGTGTTGGGTAATCATGATAAATTGATCTTTTGTCTCATTTAATTTTTCCAGTTCGCGTTTGGCTTTTTTCTCCAGATCATAAGCTTTTTTGACCTCCTGTGTCTGCTCCGCTACTTTCTGTTCTAGGTTTTGGTTAAGGTCTTTGAGTTCCTCTTTCTGGCGCATTTCTCGTAGGGAAGTGCGGATGAGGAGGATGCCGAAGATGATAGTGATTATGAGTAAGCCACTTTCTATCAGCATCTCCTGTGTGTTTTGAGCTATGATTATTCGTACGAGCATGATGATCCAGAGGGTAAAAGTTACTAGCTCGATAGCAATCATTTTGATATTGAATAAATGGTGTTTGGTTATAGAGTAGGCGATGGCTATGAGGAAGATGAGAAAACCAATGGAGTCTATGCCAGCAAACAGGAATATACCAAAGTGGGGAAGGATGAAACTACTTAGGGCGGAGATGAGAAGGGTTATGAGTGAACCGAGGAAGATGTATTTGAGTTGAGATTTTCTTTCGGGGTCGTTGGTTTGGCGGTGGGCGGAGAGGAGTTTCCACAGCATTACTGCGGACGCAATGAGATAGTAAGTTGTAAATAAAGTTAAACCCCATCCTGGCTGACCAGTGAAAATTGCACCCAGGTAAATCTGATTATAACTGCTGACAATAAATCCCGGATAATAAGAGGCTAGGAAAAATGAAAATCCCAAAATTATGATAATGTATATTTTATTTCGACTGACATATTTATCAGTAATTAACAACATCCATACCAATCCCGAAGAAAGAACTAATGAACCAAAAGCATATGTACTTCTTAGCCATTGGATCGAGTCAGATATATTGGTTATTAAGTTGGTTAAAGTCCATATTCCTGCTAAAAGACCTATCAAAGAAAACAATCGATTGTTTGTGGATCTAGGATTATGACTTAAAACAAAAACACTTAATAAAAGATTAAGAAAAATAACTAAAATCAGGATTATCTTTACGATCATAAAGTTTATATTTAAGTTAATAATATCATATAGTCGGAGTAAGAAATAATGATATAATCATATTATGAACGACAAACAAAATATTAAAATAGCACTTGAGATTTTGGATGACGAAATAAAAGGAGATTCAAAATCTGCGCTAAAAAAGATGCACCCAGACTATTCTATGACATGGATGTATAAGACATCAAAGGGTACTCTTTTTCCGAGGGACTATGTCAGGAATGTTTCAGATCTTGATGATGTATATATTATAAAAAATAGGAAATATGATATAAGAAATATTGTAGCAAATGTAGATATTGTTATGATCGAGATGATTGAAAGTTATCCTGATCCTAATACGGGGGAGATACATAAGACTCCGCAGGTTATAGTCCTAGAGTTTAAAGATGGAAAAATATTAAAAGGCAGGCATTATTGTGATCCTCAAATCTCGTATCTAGACATTGAAGATGCTGAAATTAATAAAGCTTTTAAATAAAATTCCTCCGAGACAAGTCCGGAGGAGGGTTTGGTTTACCTTCTTTCACTGAACACTGACTTTTGTCTTTGGGTTCAGAAGGGTACCGACGGTTTCGTTCAAATACCAAATGGTTGTAGAAATGAGACTTGAAGCCATGAAATCAGAGAGGAAGGTATTCCAAGATGTGTAAAGTTTGGCAAACTCAACCTTGAAGTTCCCATCCATGTTTGACTCGAGGATGGTATGGATTTTTCCATCCTCCGCGTGATCTTGCAAACCAGAGATCTTTTTTGCAAGGGTCATGGTGTCTCTCTCAATCTCCAGCAATGCTGTAGTAAAGTAGTCGAGGACGCCATAGAATGTCTTCTCTCTCCAAAGATCATACATTTTGACCCATGATCGGCACAAGACAATTCCCCGATCGGATAATTCTCCTCCCTCGTAACTAACTCTCGGGTCATTAATTTCAGGTAAGTCTGTGTATCCAAGCACATTCATCTGATTAGCCAAGGCGGTGATGTCAGCGAGTGCTTGCCTGACATAGTCTCCCGATGCCAGCAGATAATGCTGAACAGTTCTCATTGTGGATTTGTCTCCTCGTAGCTCCGCAAGAATGACGTCCTCAAGAGCAATGTTACTGTGTTCAAGCATGAGATTGGCTTGACTCACACTTCGAGATAGCCTCGTCGAGTTTTCGAGGTATTTATTACACGGTTGATGATTTCTTCCACCCATAATTTGACAATGGTTTGATTGTTTATACTGTTGAAGCTTATCCCACAACACATGGGGCTTCTCTGGTGGGAATTATATCATAGATCTATGGAACTTTGTGCATTCTATATACTTATACAAACTTTATCTGGTCCGATCTATAGAAGTTATTAATTGTATTTGAATACAGTTATGGTGCTATAATACATCTATGTTTAGTATATCTCATCACAGCTTTAACTTTAATAATAGAGAGTTGAAGGTAGCATTAGAAAGATATTCCAATCTTAAAAAGATAGATATTGATAGACAAAAGACGCTAAGTCAAGGTATTAGCGTATTGCTAATAAATTGCTGGGGTGAATTCCCAGAGAAGTTTATTGAAGAACATATATTCGGTTCTAATACCATGATAGTGGCTCGTATAGATAATGAATGCATTGGTTTGTGTGTTTTAAGCATAAAAAATATTTTTGGTAAAGAAGTTCATTATATAGAATTTCTATTGATTAATAAAAAATATCAAAAATGTGGTTTGGGGACTTTCTTATCGTTCATGACCATACGACAAGAAATATTAAGAAAATCATTATCTATCCTACGCGGTAAGCCATTGGAAATATTTTTTATTACTCCTAATATTCGTGTTTTATCTAGCGTAGCTAAAATTGCAAGTTTTACATATCCTGATCCATACCTATCTGATCAGGAGGGTAATATCGGATTAGCTGATGATGAAACATGGGCAATGGCGAGTGAAATATTAAAAAATAGTGATGCTCCCAACAGGGAGCTTAATAGGAATGGACTAGTGCTCAGTGGATCTTATGTGGCTTTGCCGTGGTTAATATATAATAATGATAATGCTCCTTGGCACAGCAATGATGTGGTTAACAGGTTTGCGAGAAAGTATCTGAAATATGGTACGAATGAAGATAAGGAGTTTATTGTTAGGGCGCATATTAATTTGTTTTCACTATTAAAATATCTATTATTCTACCGATCGATATGATTTACTTAACTATATTTATAACAATCTTGATGGTTATTTATTTTTACTGGAGATTTTTCTTTTTTTTCAGAGATCCAGATAGGAAAGTTCCTGACGGTGAGAATATTGTTTCACCGGCAGACGGTACAATAGTTTATATAAAGAAAATAGACAATGACATTACACCAATATCTATTAAAAATAAAAAAGAGATAAGATTAGAGGAGGTTACAAAGTATAAAGATGATTTATCATACCCTCGATATCATATAGGTATTTTCATGCATCCAACTGATATACATGTAAATAGAGCACCTATATCTGGAAAAATTAAGAAAATTATTTACTCAAACAGTAATAACCTTCCAATGACTATGATGTGGTGGAGAATTTTATTAGGTATGAGGCCATATGAACTATATAGTGATCATATAATTCAGAATGAAAGGAATACTCTTATGTTTGATGGAGTGATCCCTGTTTCTGTGATCCAGATTGCTGATATATATGTTAATAAGATAGAATGTTGGGTTAAGGAGAATCAGGAAATTAAAAAAGGGGAGCGCATAGGTATGATCAAAATGGGTTCTCAAGTTGACTTAATTTTTCCCTCCGAATCTATTAGGGAAATATCAATTAATATTGGTCAAAAAGTAAAAAGCGGAGAAACGGTGATTGCCTTATTGAAATAACATGAGCATAAATATAGTAATATCAGCAGTTACACTTTTCATGACGGTAATCTTTTCCATACTAGTTCTTCTTGATGGCTATAAGATTAGAACTAACAGATTTTTCTTTTTCTTTGGTGTATCTATATCTGCTTGGATAGCCTGTAACCTTCTAGCAGATTTATCTCAAACAATTTCTTCTGCTCTATTTTTTAGTAAATTTGCTATTGTATGGACTGCCATTATGCCGTTACTGTTTGGCGGACTGGTTACTACGCTTTATTTTGAACAAGATGAAAATTATAAGAGGAAGTATAAAGTAGTTAAAATATTTTCGCTTTTCATAACTAGTATAATAATATTATTTAGTCCGACTACTTTTAATATAAGTACAGTTACATTACAACCATGGGGTACAGACTACGAACCAGGGGTTTTGTATTACATATTACTTCCATACCTCCTCGTTAGTTTAGGTTTTTCATTTTATTATCTGTCAGAAGTTTATAGAAAGTATATAAATCCAGTGAAATCTCAGGCGGGGGTAATGCTTATCGGTACATTCATTACTGCTCTTTTAGCAATAATTACTAATATTATTCTACCTATTCTGGGGTATGGCTTTATTAGCGTGTTCGGTCCACCGACAATTATTTTTTTTATCGGGTTTACAGCTCTGGCCGTTCTTAAACACCACCTATTCAACATCAAAGTCCTCGCCACAGAATTAATAACATTCTCACTCTGGATCTTCGTCCTAATCCGCACACTAATCTCCGACACCCCCCAAGATCAAATCATAAACGGCGTATTATTGCTCCTCCTTCTTATCTTCGGCACCTTCCTCATCAAATCTGTCATAAAAGAAGTCAATCAACGCGAACACATCCAGAAACTTGCTGATGATTTGCAAAAGGCCAACACGAGGCTCTTGGAACTGGACAAACAGAAGTCAGAGTTTGTTTCTTTTGCCACACACCAGCTTCGCGCGCCGCTCACAGCCATGAAAGGCTACGCTTCGCTTATTCTGGAAGGGGAGCTCGGGGTTATAACCAAGGAGGTAAAAGAGGCGATAGGTAGGATATTTGACTCTTCCAAGACTCTAGCCAATGTCGTGGACGATTATCTCAATATTTCACGCATAGAGCTGGGCACTATGAAATATAGTTTCGAGATTATAAACATGAAGGAGTTTGTGGAAAATATCATAGCCGAACTAAAGCCAAATATAGAGAAAAGCGGGCTAGCTTTCAGTTTTGCAACTGTTCCGTCCTTGCCTAATGAGAGATTTATGATACATGCTGATAAGGATAAACTGAAACAAGTGATAGCAAATCTCATAGATAATTCCACAAAATATACTCCCAAAGGCTCCATAATAGTAACTCTTACGAAGAACGCGCCGGATAGAAAAATAGTTTTTGCCATAAAAGACACCGGAGTGGGAATAGCGCCAGAGGTCATGCCGAAGCTTTTTGCAAAATTTGTGAGGGCTGACAATGCCAACAAGCAGAATATTTATGGAACAGGTTTGGGACTTTTTGTGGCCAAGGAAATAGTCAACGCGCATAAAGGGCGACTATGGGCCGAGTCGGAAGGGGAAGGCAAGGGTTCCACTTTCTTTTTGGAATTGGAGATGGAGGTGTGATATCCTTTAGTCTGAACAGTTCATCAAATTAAGAGGAAAGGAAAACTTATGAGCAATGCTTATTTCTGGTTTATTTATACTGGCGGAAATCTTCTTGCCAATCAAATGCTTGCGGAAAAACTGTCTGACGAAGACGCTTGTCCTGATCAACTATGCTCTGACGGTGAAGTCCGCGATCTCTGGCGTTGCGATAGAAAACATGTCAGGGAAATGGAAGAAGCAAGTGAAGGAATGCCACAAATATATTTCAGGATATTTGTGCGAGAGGGAATGCATGGCAAGATCAGACCTTGGACTTTCGGTAGGAAAAAGAAGATTGCAAGGAGAATGACTAAAAATCACACTTCCAAGCCTGTCTTGGCGGACGCAGGATGAGGTCAAAATCGGTTTCAAAGCGCTTGGCCGTGAGGTCGGGGCGCTATTTTTATAAAAAACTCCTCCGATCGCGTGAGGCGAACGGAGGGTGATGATGTTTGAAGGTAAGAGATTTGGGGTTAGATTGACCTCCTCCTTCCTATTCGGTTGTCAACCCCAGCTTTTCTCATGGATGGTGTTCGACCTCTATCGTTGAACATGATATATGTCGGGTCACCATTGATCTCGGTGGTGACATCATCCACATGCACGATTCTTCTGCTGTGGCTGTGTATCCGGAGTTCCAGTCTGTCTTTTCCGACAAGCCTGTTGATAGGGAAACGCTTGCCATCGAATCTCACATACTGGTTCAGTTTGAATTCTGCGTTGCTAGCCATGTGTTTTGGTTGTTTTTCCGCTTTTGTTTGCGCGCGACTCCGTTAATCTCCAGGACAAACTACATAATCTCTGTCATGCTCAGGATCAGTCGCAGGGTTGGTGACATTGTCGGTTCTTTCAACACGAAACTGTTTTCCGGATCTGGTCATGGATTCTTCCGGTTTTCTCTGAAAACCCCTTTTCGCAAAATTTTTCAGTTTCCTGAGAATGTTTTCACCTTTTCTTGTTTGGCTTATGTCGCACATAGTTTTAGGAATGGTTGAATGTTCTACCCGGGAATACATTAGCATAATCATGCACTTTGGTCTATGATAGAAATATTATGATAATATAATCCCCGCATGACCCCCTTCTCCCAAAAAGTCTACGATCTTGTAAAAAAAATCCCAAAAGGAAAAACTTTGACATATAAAGAGGTGGCGAAACTCTCTGGTCGCCCGCTTGCTTTCCGCGCAGTGGGAAATATTTTAAATAAAAATTATGATAAAGAAATACCGTGCCATAGAGTTATAAGATCGGATGGAAAGATGGGTGGGTATAATAGGGGAAATAAAAAGAAGGTGGAGATATTGAGGATGGAGGGGGTTTTGTGATAATTAGGACACAAAAAAAGACCCAACTGTTCGAAGAATTCGAGTAGTTCAGTTAGTTCCATTTTGGAACATACTTGATATAAAAAATGGTAGAATATAGACATGACTGTAGCTGAAAGAAAAATCTTATCAATTATTAAAGACAGACCTTATTTCATAAGGGATAATTTTGTTCTATATAATGGCGATGCTATCCACATTCTTAATCAACTGCCCGAAAGTTCAATTGACATGATCTTTGCTGATCCACCATACAATCTTTCCAATGGAGGTTTCACAGTACATGCAGGAAGAATGGTTAGTGTAAATAAAGGAGATTGGGATAAGAGTAAGGGTTTTCAGGATGATTATGATTTTCATTTCCGATGGTTGCTCGCATGTAAGAGAGTATTAAAATCTCATGGCACTTTGTGGGTTAGTGGTACGTATCATTCAATATATCAATGTGGTCATGCACTCCAATCTCTTGGTTATCATATTCTGAACGATATTTCATGGTTCAAACCAAATGCGTCACCAAATCTCAGCTGTAGATTTTTTACAGCAAGTCACGAAACCATTATTTGGGCCAGAAAAGAGAAAAAAGCAAAGCATACCTTTAACTATGATTTAATGAAAGAAGGTGGTTGGCCAGAAGATCAACTCAAAAAGCCTGGACTCCAAATGCGTTCTGTTTGGTCAATGGGGACGTCCAAACCCGCAGAAAAGAAATTTGGGAAACATCCCACTCAAAAACCACTAGACCTACTCAAGAGGATAGTACTCTCAAGCACAAATAAAGGTGATGTGATACTTGATCCATTTACAGGGAGTTCTACGACTGGTATTGCCGCAACTCTGAATGACAGAAAGTTTGTGGGTGTAGATTTAAAGAAAGATTATTTAGAATTGTCAAAAAAGAGATTTTTTGATATAAAGGGGTAATGAAAATTATCACAAGAGCTAATGCAATAGAAAATTTAAAAAAATACATCGAACAAGACTTACGAGCTTTAGCCTTGAAATATGGTATCACTACATATAAAAAAGGTAAGCAAAATAAGGGATGGAAAGGCCAAACACTAGAGAGACTTGCTGGATTAGAAACAAATGTGTCAAAAGCTCCAAATGGTCTTACATATGAACTTAAATCTGTAAGTTTTCTAAATAAAAATCAAATATATGTTCCTAAGGAAACTATGGCTATTACCATGATAAATCAGGAGGAGCTTGTAAAACACTCTTTTTTTGAAAGTCACTGTTGGTCAAAACTAAAGTCGCTAGTGTTTTGTGCTGTTATGTGGCATGGAAAAAATGCCGAAGAAGCACAACTTATCAAAGTTTCAAGTCTAGATTTTACTGAAGATGATGAGCTAATTAAGGAAATAAAAGCAGATTACGATCTTATTAGAGAGAAATTAATAAGTAAGGGTTTTAATGCATTGACTGGTAGAGACGGTAAATGGATACAAGCTAGGACAAAAGGTATCGGAGGTATAAACCTAAAGACTGGAAAAAGACGACCGATAACTAGGGCTTTTTATGCTAGAACTGGACTTGTAAAGAAAATTTTTGAGATGGGAAAATAATAAATTATATAAATGAAAGGAAGAGTATCAGAAGAGTAGTTCTGATTTTATCCATTTCTCTGATATAATTATGGCAATAGTTGTCATGTTCATCGAAGACTCACAGCTCAATAAGTTTATAATAGACTCCAACCTGGTCTCAAAGGCCGATCTTCTCATTGCCCAAAAGGAAGCGGATAAAAAGGGAATAAGGATAGGGGAGGTGCTAGTGAATACTGGGAAAATCACCGAAGACAATCTGCGCAGAATGCAGGCCTATGTTCTGGGAATACCCTTTGTGGATCTCAAGTCTAGAAAAGTGCCTTTTGAGACCTTATCACTCATACCCGAGCCTGTAGCGCGCAGTCACAATATTGTGGCTTTCAAGAAAGACGATATAACTCTAGAAGTAGCCATGTTGGATGTGGACGATCTATCAG
>Ga0209542_10008698_pt1 | contig 18872 bp, 24 predicted proteins | sample RifCSPhighO2_01_FD_184028 | JGI IMG/M metagenome (GOLD analysis project Ga0209542, IMG submission 184028) | Soil microbial communities from Rifle, Colorado - Rifle CSP2_plank highO2_0.1 (SPAdes) (version 2) | ecosystem: Environmental > Terrestrial > Deep subsurface > Rock core/Sediment ...
GGAGTCGCCTATCTAAAACATGAGGCAACTTGAGCTCTAAGATGCCATCCAATTCTGCATTGAGGGGAAGCAAGCCTAACTTCTGCAATTTAGACATAATTTGCCCTTTCTCCTTTTCTCCTTGTTTTGTTTTACGGGCGATTAACGACTTGGCCATATCTTTATATTTCTTAAGGAAAGAACTGGCAATAAGAATTTCTTTTCTATTTTTAAGACCATACTCCTTCCTGACTGTTGTATATAACTCAATATCAGTTCTAATCCAAGGGTGCATCGGAGTTGAGTACTTTTTTCTAAATTGTTTTGGATCTCCCATCTTTACTTCTTATCTTTCTTGTCCTTTTTATCAGACCCTCCTTTTTTATCGCCTTTTTCCGCTGTTGGTTCCAGCTTCTTCTTTACAACACCAACAACTTTTCCTTTCATTTTTCTGAAGTTTGACCGTGTACGTTGCCCTCGAACCGGCAGTCCACGTTGATGTCTCATTCCACGCAACGTTTTAATTTTCTTGAGACGTTTAAGATCATTATCTTGATTAAAGTTAAGTGAACCGCTGAGAAAGTGTTTGTCTTCTCCCGTTTCACAATCCCTTTTTCGATTAAACATCCAGGAAGGAATACCTGCTTTGAGCGGCTCCATTACTGCCATATTTAGACGAGAAATTTCCGCATCAGAAAGATGTCCTGTCTTCATCTGTTTTTGAATTGAAGATACAGCGCATACCGCATCCGCAAAATTAATTCCTATTCCTTTAATTCTTGTGAGCGCAAAGCGTATTGGTTCCTCGCCAGGAAGATCAACATTTGCAATACGTATAAGATGCCTGAATTCGCCTTTATTTTCTTCTTGTACCATATTCTATAAACAATATTGCCGAGAACTTACATCTAGTAGTCCTAAAGACGCGTGAACTCGGACTTTTTTCTATTTGGGAAGAAGGTTATTTATAAAGGTTTTGGCGAATAAAAATTTAGGATGGTATTTTTTATAAATACTTCACTTATTTTCCTTTTCAAAATCCTCGGGAGGTCTTACAATATGGCATTACAATTTCCAGGCTATGAAAGTCTTGATAAAGGTGTTTATGTGCGAGATAGTGGTACCATTGAAGGTATTGCTCTGAAAGGAGTTTTAAAAGTAGAAAGATTTGTGGAAGTAAATGAGCAAGCCGTTGTTGACTATCTTCAAAGAGAAGCGGCAGTTGCTTTCCGTAAGCCAAATTTAATACTTCCCGGGGGGATGACGGCTAGCTTTGGAAGTGATACGTCTGATGTACAAAAAGCGCTTAGAGCCTTGCCTTCAAAAGTTCTTAATGATCTAAAATCTGGCCAAACTGATTGTATCCAGTTCATTCGAAGCAATACTCCAGCCAGAGCTTTAAAAGAAGGAGAACAGCCAAACCATTATGTAACGATAAAATATAATATTGGAATACCTGCGACAGCAGAAGGAAAAATTGATGAAACCACAGCACAAAAGATATTATTATCACCACAGATAATAAACCAGCATCTATTCCTTCGTTATACACTTGACGGCGAAAATTTACCTCCCAGAGAAACCATGAACCATCTTCTGAGAAGAGGAACCTGGGGTGATCCACAAGTGATCATAGATCCAGCTAGGTATGATTGTTCTTTAGCGCTCGAATTGCAGGCCACAGTTTATGATGCATTAAAAACAGCAGGAGTAGAAGATCTTCCTAATATCTCCCAAAAAGTTCTGGAGAGCGTTTCATTACCGCCTATTGAAACTTTAATGCAAAGTCTTATGATGGCTTCAATTCAGCATCAGCAGTTAAAGAGAGGTGATTCTCCTTCGGCCTTAAGCGATTTGTTAAAGGGTGGTAAGAAAGGTAAGGGGAGATAAAATCAAAGAGAAGATAAAAGACTTCGATTTTGAAACTCAGAAAATTGACGAATTGAGAAAAGTACGAAACGAAATCAATCACGGACGATTAACCATCAAGAAAGATTACCTCGAGAGAAATGAACTGGAATTTAAGAACATCATTAAACGACTGAAAGAAGAACTGGAAAAATAACACTCTCCCCAATGTTTACCTCGTTATTAAAATTAAATGTTTCGTTACAAATGGAGAATTCACTTTTCCTCAAACTTTCCCTCTTCCTTTTCGTGTAAATATCTTCTCCATTTACTTAAAGTATAATTAACTGGATTCTTAAGTCTTTTACACCATTCGGCATTACAAGCTACACCCAGCGTTTTATAATACGCCTCATTATCACAGTTGGGAGGCAGTTTATCTCCAGGTTTAAAATTATAAAGTTGTCCTTTAATGTAAACTTCTCGCAAAGGCTCTCTATTTTTCTCTTTGTTCCATTTTTTCAATAATTCGTTTATTTCACTTTTATTCCAGCCAATCTTGCCTAAATAATTCATCAGACAAAATACAGATCGTTTTTTCCCATCTTCCATTCCCCCTAACATTTTTTTCATACAGGGAGGAAAGAATTCTTCTTTAATTGGTGAAGAAATTTCCAACTCTTCAAACTTCTTTGGGATTTTTCCTTCATCTTCTCTTTCTTTTTCTACTTTAAAGTCCAAGGCTTGCAACAATAATCTTCTTGCGCTCTCCATTTTTACATTTCGTTCTAGAAACATAAACATTGGCGTCAACACCGCTTCTGGCCTGGCCATTTCTTTTGTAAATTCCATTATTTTATGCGGGTCAAGAGGCAAACTCACCAGTCCTGACTTCTCATGTAAACTATAGGGCATTCTATAGAGATGCCGTGAAGCCAGAAGCACGGTGTCAATTTCCAAAAAAGCACCAACGTTCAATTTGGGAATGTTATCACCTAAAACTGTCGTTTCATAGCGAATAATTTCTTCTTCCGGCAGGTTCACTTTTTCTTTTATCGCCGAGAAATTTCTTTTTTCCAAGGCGAGAATTCTCTTCCTCAACTCTTCTTTAATATTTTCTTTCACATACCATGCCATTTTTCGCGGCGCTTCAGGAAATAAATCTTTCATTTCTGCCTCTCCCACTTGTTTCGGAAAGGCTTCAAAAGGAATTCCAATATGGAATCCTTTATTTCCAGAAAATTTCACTGAAAAATCACGCACTTCACAATATTCCAAGAATTTAACAATTAAATCTGCACAAATTTTGCTATATTCTATGAACGCGCAATCTATATCTAATACCAAATCCCAGCCGCAGCGCAGCTCTTCCAGTTCTTTCTTGCTCGTAGAATTGCTTATAGCCAGCGGATTTGACCATAACTCTTCGCTGGCATGAAAAGAAGTTAAACCGCGCCGGGCTAATTCAAGGACATCCTGTGGATACATCAAAATATCCGGCCTTTTGCCAAAAATCTCACCGAAGCGCATGCCAATTTCTTTATTTTTTGCATGTTCAATTAACACTTCTTGAATATCTCGTCGCTTATAGAAGCGCAGGCAGGTTCCTTTGTCTAACATCTAATTTCAACACTCTGAGACTTTAAAATGTTTTTGGGAAAGATTTATAGGTCTAGATATTTTTCAGAACATTAAACTCGCTATAAACCAAAAGATGAGCCTAAAGAAAGGAATGGTGATGTTTTTCTTAATTCTCCTATTTATGACTTTAGCTCTTGCTGTCCATCAAAATCGCGATCTTGATGGAACGCCAGGACTTACTCTTTCTGATTTCAGATCTCTGATAAAACACCTTATTGGTGTAACTCTTCTTACGGGAAATTCACTTCATAATGCTGATACTGATCAAAGTGGCGTTGTAAACAGAAATGACGCTGTTATTCTCTTGAATGAAATGGTTGCTGTCGGCTCGCAAATTCCTTCTTCAGATCCTTCCTCAAGCTCCTGCCCACCTCGTCAAGAACCTGATCCGCGCCTAAGCTTCTTTCTTGGCCGTCCCAGTACCACGGGAGGAAATTTAGGCGGTATAACTGGCGCAGATGCCAGATGTCAGCAATGGGCTGAAGCGGCAGGAATACGCGGTAAAACCTGGCGCGCTTATCTTAGTGCAACACAAGGCGGTCCTAACAACGGCCCTCTTCATGCTCGGCATAGAATTGGTCAAGGACCATGGTACAATTCTCAAGGCCTCACTATTTCTCAGGGAGCGCAAACTGTAGACTTGCTTCACGAACGCGGCATTGTTAGTTCTGAAATTCTCACCGAATGCCGTCAACCTGTGGTGTATAATCAACAATTACCACCAATTCAACGTGATCATGATATTCTTACTGGATCCAATCGCTTTGGCTACTTACGAGGGTGGCAGGATTCCGATGGTGATGCAGGCTCTCAACCTTTACAATTTATAGAATTTGAAGTAGGAATAGGTTTCACTTGCACTGACTGGACTGATGGTGGCTCAGGTAATTTCCAAGGTTGGGTCGGTCATACAGATTGGAATCCAAACCAAGGGGAAGATACCTGGAATGATGCTCATGCCACTCTTGATTTCTCAACGACGGAATTATACGAAGGAAATCGCCCTGCTTGCAGTCAAATGGGATTACAAGGAACGGGAGGGCAAGGAAGAATTTATTGTTTTGCCCTAAATTGATCTCTCCATTCTTTCCACAACTGCTGTACACTCTTCTGTAATATAGGATGCATCAGTGTAGGAGCAATTTCACAGAGCGGTTCTAACACAAAAGCCCTTTCATGTAATCGAGGGTGGGGAATGACTAAAGTAGTTTCATTGACAATTTTGTCTTCATAAAACAAAAGGTCTAAATCAATGACTCGTGGTCCATTTTTAATGCTTCTTTTCCGTCCTAGTTGCTGTTCTATTTTCAACAAAAATAACAATAACTCTTGAGGCGATAACTCTGTTTCCATTTCTGCTACAGCATTTAAGAAATCAGGTTGAGGCGAATATCCAACTGGTTTAGTCTCATAAAGAGAAGACTTCGAAATCATTCTTACTTTCTCAAATAAAAGATCCAGAGCCTTGGCAACGTTCTCCTCTCTTCGGCTTAAATTTGAACCAAGACAAATAAAGACACGCGCCATGACTAAAAAATCTTAGAGATCTGCCACTGCACTCTTAAACTCTTCTGCTTTTTTCTGGAGATTCTTCAAAGCTTCTTTCAGTGCTTTTCGTGGTTCTATTCCCTTTGTTTGAAGTAGAAATTGTGGGATACCAATAAGGGGATGATCGACACGGTAAGCAATGATATCTACCCCTTTCACTTTAAGAAGTTCATTCTTTAACGCATTACAAAAAGTATGTGTTTCTCTTTTTAATTGAAAAACAAACTTGGTGTTAGTCTCCTCCAGAACTGTTAAATCCATTTTTTAATATTTTATCCGCAGATTTATAAATGTTATGCCAAAAATCAACGTCTCCACAGCGATTTTCTCTGGTTATCATTCCCTGAACATTCCAGCCTTCTGGCCTGTTCAATCAAGCAATAAAAAAGAAAATATTGTAAAGGGAAAACTTTCCTCACTTCCAGCAGAGCTTCTTTCAGATCCTGAAAGATCCCTTCTTTCCGTTCTTCATTCATAATTGCTGAGTCTACTGCTGCTTCCTGCGCTAAAAGGCGGTGTTCGAAAGGATAATAACAAAAGCCTTCACTAATTTCTCGATCATTTAATCTTGTTTTAACCCCCATCTCTGCTTTTAATAATCTCTCCAACGTCCTTTTCCGATTTGTTTCATATTCAAGGTTAAAATAAACTTTTCTCTCACTATCATTTACACACCATCTTTCAAAGATTCTTTTGTTGTACCTGATAACTTCATAGTCAATGCTCATTATAAAAAGAGAAGGAACTGGAATTATTATAAAAATAATTCTCACAGAATTTTCCCTTTTTGCAATTAGAATCTCACTAACAGTGCCTCTCTCACAAACTCATTTTGAATAAATTTTATTGTTTTTGCTTCTTTTGCCTCCCTACTAAGCACAAGAGCTAGAATCCGGTATCCTTCACTCTGATGCGCTTCTAGTAACATCTCTTTTTTGTACTTTTCATGCCTTGCTAAAACATCATCTTGAGAACGCCTCCATTCTTCTTCCGTTTGAATCTGTACTTCAAAGACCAGCCCAGGTATTAAATCTCCCGTCCAGACAAAACTATGGTGACGTGCTTCATAACCATTACTTTTATGATGGTGATCTATGCTTACCTTATCAAAACTAGGATGATGATAAAGCCGCCGTTCCATTTCCTTCTCGCTTTCTTTATCAACAACAACGCATTTAAAGCCATAAACATCATGAATGTTAACATGCCCTTGCAGATAAGTGCTTTGCACAGAATGAAGCTGAGCGGTCTTACGAGCAATTTTTTCCAGACAGCTTCCTACATCTTTCATACGACCTTTTATATTCATAACCGGCGAAGGAACGTCATCATTTACTCCATATCCTTTACTTAAATTATTTCCTACATGATGTGGATATCGAGGCAACTGATGTTCAAGAAGTTTCGGTCGATCCCCCATTTCTGGGACCAACGCACATAACTGCTCTAATAAAAAAAAAGTATAATAATTATTCATTTCTAAGACTACGACTTTATCAGACACTACAGGAGGGAAAGCAAGGTCTTCAATATCTTCCAAAAGTTGTTCTAATCTTTCTACAGGAACATTAGAAATATATTTAATTCCATTTTGTTCCATTCCAAATTGCAATCCTCTAGCCACCTTCTTCTTTTCTAAAGCCATATTTACAAGTTAAAACACTTATTTTTTCATATAAAAAGAGTCTGACTAATATATTAAATAATCTAAAAAAGAGGAATAAAATATGTCAAAAAGCAGGGTTATTTGTCGACAACCGGCTCTACGTTTTTATTACTGTTTGCAACTTCCTTTTCGGTTTCTCTGCATCTAAAAAATATTCACCGATAGAAATAAACGGCTTCACTTCTTTTTCAATTTTAGAAAGAATTTGCAGACCTAATTCTGTAAAATGAATCATTTTAGTATCATAATTAATCAATTTTTTATTCTCTAAAGTTTCTAAATTTTTATACAAAGCGCGTCGCTGTTTTGTCACGATTCCAGAAAGGAGCAATAGTTCAATAAAAGCTATCTTTGAAGTTTGCACCTGGATTGGTTTTTCTACTAACGGCTGATTCAATTGACGATAAAACATTCCCAACGAATACAAAATAAGACGTTGCGTCTTTGTGATTTTCATCACCTTCTTTAACTCTCATTTCTATAAAAACTTTTGGAAGAAAATATCATCGGTGATTCCACTACTGAACTGACTAAGGAGGTCTTCTTTTTAGGCTCTGTAGAAAATCTCGAAAAAGTCGCCTTGGCCGTAACCTTCGTGCCGCTTTCATATCTTATTTTGAGCGGCGGCGCCTACCAACTGGTCTTACGAATAGCAGTTCTCAGGTTACTTAGTAGCCTAGGCGGCGACTTTTTCTACAGAGCCCTCTTTTTAGAAAAACTTAAAAATAACAGCCCATTAACTATCATTAACAAAATGTAGGTGATGAATATGAAAGTTATTCTTGACAAAAAACCCAAAAATGTTACCCTTATTGAAGGCTTCCCTGGTTTTGGCTTAATTGGAACCATTGCGACTGAATTCTTATTAGAGCATCTCGAGACAGAAAAAATAGGTCTTATTGAAATAGATGAAATTCCGGCTATGATTGCCATCCATCAAAACAAAGTAATTGAGCCTATTTCTATTCACTACAACAAAAAACATAATCTTGTATTAATCCACGCTATTAACATCGGGAAAGATTTAGGTTGGAAAATAGCTGAAGCCATGGTAGAATTAGCAAAGTTGCTGAGCGCTAAACAAATTATTTCCCTTGAAGGTGTCGGTTCCCCTAATGGAGATTCTGGCCGCGTATTCTATTATGCAACCCGTGCTGGTGAAGCAAGCAAAAAGTTAAATGGAATAGCAAATCCTTTAATGGAAGGGATCATTGTTGGAGTAACTGGCGCCTTACTGGCAAAACACCTTGATATTCCTTTAGTCGCCTTGTTTGCAGAAGCACATAGTAATCTTCCGGACAGTAAAGCTGCCGCACATATTATTGAAGCTCTTGATAAATACACTGGTTTGGAAATTGACCCTAAACCCTTACTAAAACAAGCTCAGCTTTTCGAAAAGAAGCTCAAAGACATTATGCAAAAGAGCCAAAAGGCAGAACAAATACAAGAAGAAAAACATCTTAGCTATGTGGGCTAGAAATCTTCTCCTTTAGCGCATGGGTAAAGACGATAAAGAAGCAACAAGGAAAGAACTCGAAGAAAAATTAAAACTGCAGACGGCAGGGGAAAAAAGTTATTTCAATAAACCGCTTTTACTATTTGGCATTATTACTTTTATTACCGGATTAAATCATTACTTTAAATGGTATCCACTACCGGAGATATTTATAGATATTATCCTCATTATTGCTGGATTATGGTTATTTAAACTCGCTTTGGGAAGCGGATTCTATGGTCGGAGAAAAGACCTTTTTAAGAGATATATTTAATAATCTCTGATAAAAAGATTTAAGTTATATAACTTTAGTTTATTATTAATGTATACGCAATAAAAATAAGCAAATAATTTGATCAATCAATAAAACAAAAAGTGTTGTAGAATCTACAACATTCAATCAAAATTTAAAATATAAAAAATAAAAATATTTAGTTAATAACGGAAATTAATGATTTCTATTTTTCATTTTTTTCAAATATCTTCTCTCCCTGATAATTGTAAAATAGCTTTTTTTTTGTAGTTTCCGAAGAGATTTCAAAAAGTATTAAGCAGTGACAAAATGTTTAAGAAGAAAAAGAGATGAAAACTAACCCTGTGTGCTTGGGGGCTTTCCATTTATTTTTTGAAACAAATTTTCATCAATAATTGCCTGATGGCTTCCTGGATAAAGTTTGCCTTTATACTGTACTTTACCTATATAAATCGGATTTTTCACTATTTCGTATAATGTAGAGACGGGAAGAGCAAATTTTTCAGAAATTATTTTGTAGCTCACGCCAGCTTCCCACATTAAAAAAATTTCTTTAACTTTCTCCGCCTCTTCATTTTTTACCACCAACTTCCGATTCTTATAATTATAACCATAAGGGGCTCGATGTAATGCCTCCCCTGCACTAATTTTCTTATCAAAGGCCATTTCTACTCGTTCTTTAACCATCCCTCTCTCTAATTGTGCAAAAACACCAATAATTTGAAAAAAAGCCTCTCCCATGGCCGTAGTAGTATCGATTTGTTCTGTTACAGAACTAAAATTGATATTCTTTGCCTTTAAATCTTCTAAGATAGAGATAAGGTCCTTTAACCGGCGGGAGAAGCGATCAATCTTATACACTAAGAGAACCTGGAACCTCTTTTCTTCTGCATCTTGCAGTAAACTCTGTAAAGCTGGCCTCTTAAGTGTTCCTGCAGAAAATCCCGCATCGGTATATATCCTATACACTTCCCACCCTCGAGCCTTGCAAAAAGCCGCGCATCTGTCTATTTGCGCGTCTATAGAAATTCCTTCCTTTGCCTGCTCCTCGGTAGAAACTCGAACATAAACGCCTGCTTTTTTCTCCATATAGGCTAAAACCTCCTTCTTTTTGTCTTTTACCATTTCCAATAAGGGAACCCTTCTCGGAACAACTTCGTAACCTTATTGGAAAAAAGTATATAAAACTTACGTTTACTCTATGCACTTGCTGTTATGTAAACTAACCTGGTTTGAATTATGGGGGTTGGGAAACACCATTAAATAATAAATAAGTAGATTCCACAAATAATAAGTCCAATTCCCAATACAATCCCTAAAGGGGCAAAAACAGATTTGGTTAATTTGGTTGTTTTTTTTAACACCCAACATTTTTCGCCACTGCTCTTTTTATCATTATTCATAATATATATAAAGTTTGTTCTTATTCTCTTCAATGTATGGGTCAAAGGGCTGGTTATAAACAATATTATATTAAAGCACTCAATATTATTAAGAAAATCCGTCCTCTAACTAAAGAATTTTCTCACTTTGAACTCTCTCAACCAGTTCGTGAAGAAATAGAATCCGTCCTTCGCCTCTGCCGCAAACATTGGCACATTAAAAAGCCGTATAAAAACTGCTGCCTCACTCTCGTTGAAGACATTTCCCTGATTAATGAGCATATGCGGGAAATCACTCTTCTTACCAGTGGCCTTCTTCAGGAAGCCCAGTGGCTCCCTATAGAATATCGGCAAGAGTTCTATGAACAACTTGGCATAGAAGAAATCCCCCAAGAATTTCAAGGGTTAGGTGAAGATCTACAAGCTCTTGTAGAGACTATGCTTTGGTCTACAGAAGAATTCCTTGAGGACTTCGATACAAGGTTTTCTGTAGAAAAATAAGCTTTCTCAAATTAATCAAAAAGTTTAATCCGTGATTGATATTTGTGTATATAAAACATATAGTTAATAATAAAACAATTTAAATTTAAATGAACTAAAGAGTATAATTAATACATTAAAATTTAAGAAGCAAAATAATCAAGCATAACTTATAATATTCATAAACACAACTTTTATATAAGATCTACTTAGTTCTAAATAGTTATGGATACAAGAAATGTGCAACAAACTGGAGAGATGTTATATCTTTACTTGCCTACAAGATGGTGCAAGCGGTTTAACCTCTCTGCCAAATCTAAAATAGGGATTCAATCTCTTCCTAACGGGTCGCTAGGCTTATATCCTCAATCTATTGAGAAAAAACCCGCCCACCTTTCCTTTCGTGTCCAAAGCGATGAGACTGATAGTTTGTATAAACTGATTGTTGCTGCATATATTAGTCCCGCCTCAACGTTTAAGATTACCCTTGACAAAGAAATTGATTTCACAAAAGTTCTTAATCAGAAAAATCTGGTAAGCCTGGAACTGGTAGAAATGGACGGAAACAAAATTTCCTGTGAATCCTCATTACAAGTTAATGATCCTTTATCCATCTTAACCACCATGCTTCGCAAGATTCGTAATTTACTTCTCGTGATGCAAAAAGATAGCCAAAAAGAACTTATTGAACGCTATGAAGAAGAAATTGACCGCAGCAAGTTGCTTATAGAAAAATCGGTCGTAAGTGGCTTTTATAATCCTGTTCAGACCACCTATAAAGCCATTGAATTACACCATCTTTCTCTTCTCTCAAAATCATTAGAAAGAATGGTAGATCACCTTATTCTTATTGAAAAGCCCAATCTTCTGTTTATCAAAAAAATTTCTGATAGTTTGAACGAATTCCAGAAGCTTTTAGAGAACCAATGTTCATCATTGAATTGCGAAACGGCTTTAGAATTTAACAACAAAATTAATCTTCTACAAAAAATTAAAGTTGAAGACGTAACAACTTATTCCATTAAACGCATTGTCCGTGCTTTAAACGCTATTTCTGAAGTGATTATTGATTGGGCGGTTATGAAGGAAGTTGAGAGATCATAATTTTAACATTACCTAATAACATCATCAAGGCTTTTACAAAAAGAATTCCGTGCGTTATAATTTCTATCGTGAAAGATCCGGAAGGAATCAGTTCTTGGAAGAGACGTGGATGAAAACTTCTTAGTAGGTTCCTCGTTTTCATTCATTAATCTCAATGATCTCCAAAAAAGATGGAACTGGTGCATCAAGTAAGTCTTGTAAAGAAATATCGTTCAACGTTTTTTTCATTTTATAAATAGAGATTAAGCGCATAAACCATCCGTGGGTAATACATAAGATATTTTCATATTCTAGTTTTTTAACACTGTCTAAAAAATGAAGAAATCGTCTTTGAGCACTGTTAAAATCCTCTGACGAAACAGAATTAAAGAATTTAGTCAAAATTTCTCTACGAAGATAATCAAAATCATGTTTTTCTACATCCTCTTTAGAAATAATTCCTTCATAAAAAATTATTTCATTTAAATCTGAAGATGTTTCTGATTCCGCCGAAATCAGACTTTTAACCATCTCTCCAGTTTCCATGGCCCGTAATTCTGTCGAGCTTATAATTAAATTGACTTCTTTAATTAAGTCTTTCTTTAATAAAAAATGCTTTGTTTTCTCTCTGTCAATTTTTGATATGACTTTCTTTGTTAACAAATTTTCTAGATCTTTAAAACCTAAGATAGAATAATCTTGATAATTTTTTTCTAATAATCCATGTCTCATAAATAGTAGTTTTTTCATTCTTTCAACTTTAGAGAAAGATCTCCATTCATTAAAGATATTTCTATCTCCAATTCTCTAAATTTTTCCAAATCATCTTGGGGAATAGCAATAACAGGGATTCCATAATCTGAAAGTACTGTGAAGAGGTGTGAACCAGGTCTAACATTGTCAGGCACAAACACTACCTTAGCGTCAGGGGAAATCTCTACTGTTTGATCAACAGAATCCACAATATACCCATTATCTCCAATTTTAACAGTGGTTTCCCCTTCGTTCAAAGAACCAAAAATTAATTGTGGTTTTCTCTCATAGACTCTTTTCGCACTAAGTATTTCCGATTCAAAGATTGGATCAGGAAATAAATTCCTTCCCTTCATTTGTTTCCTCAATTCGACTCTATATCGTGCTAAGCGTGGTTCACTGGAAAGCAGAGATAATTCATCATATTCTAGAAAAAAAATATCACGATCAAAACCACTAAGATCACCTAGTTGTTCATACAGTTGTTTCACATAATCAAGATCTCTAAATAACGTAAATTTTACTTTCTCCCTTTTTTCCAGAACAATTCTCGTGCTCCTTACCAATTCAGATAACTCTACATCAGGAATAGGACGTCCCTGTTTAAAATTACGCTTAGGAGGATATCCTCTCGGAAGAGATAACTCAAAGCTCCCTAAATAACGATATTCCTCCTGTTCGGGAACCTCAAAGGAACCAATACTTTCATCATAGATAATAACATCTCTCAATTTTTCGGCAGATTGTTGAGAAAAAAATAACGCAATTTGTTCAAAAATAGCTGGATTTTCTTCCCTCATTTTCTCAAGATAGAAACGTACATCTTCTAAAGCAAAAAATGCTAAACGAGCAGCCTTTACATATTCCTTCGCACTTCCAATTCTTATATTATCAACAATAGTAGTTATTTCTCCTAAACATTCTTTAATCGAAACTAATTCTCGTGCTTTAACTTTAATGGGCGGGTTTTCTGTCATTATTACTCGTTGCACCGCGTTCCTATTACGAGCTGCTAATACTTTATAAGGTTCTGGATCTAATCCTACTCTCTCTGCCTGTTCTGGAAACTGAACATAAATCCGTAGTTCTGGATAATTCAATAAATCAGGATTGCCTCGTACTATCGGCAGATAAACTTCATTCACAACGTGGGCTAAATCTTCTTCACTTATTCCCTGTGGTCTGAATTGCAGAGCATCCCCCACAAAATTGTAATACACTTTCTCTCCTACCATTATAACCCAAGGAGATATTTCGTTTCCTATATCATAACCCATCTCATTTCTTCCTAACTGCACGGCTCCAAGAATTTTCTTACCGTCTCCTGAAAAGAAATAGTTAAACGTAGAAGTGCTTAGGCGAGTTGCTTTTGTGTTGCCCAAAATCTCTCGATAATTTCCTACACCAAGAACAACTTCTTCTAATTTTTCCTGCTTTCCAATTTCCATCAACCTCCTCATCTTTCTTAATTCATGTTCTCGTAATGTAGGTTCCGTAGGATTTGGTAATGGTCTGGCTTGTAGAAATACAACTGTTTCATCAATTACCGCAAATTCTATATCCAGGGGGATACCAAAATATGCCTCAGTTCTCTTGATTTCCTCGTGAACTTTTCTTATGGTCCTTGGTGAGATAGGTTCACCTCGCAAATGAGTTTTTTCATTGAAGATGGAAATCTCCGTATCTGGCAATTCTCCTTCAACAATTCTCTGTACACTATTTCTCTTTCCTATTGCTATCGTATAGCTTCCATTAAGATTCGAGTAAGCTACACCAGAAAAAGTCATAGCTGAAGTAAGATCGGGCTGAATCAGAACGCTGCCTTGAGAATAATGTGCTTTCACTTCTGCCACAGCAGCTTCAAGATCTTCTTTTCGTACATTTTTAATCGTAAGATATTTTCCTGCCGCTGTTTTCAATAGTCCATCCTCCCCCGCAGCACTACTTCTTACGATATAGCGCAGATAATTTGGTAACAAAAGCAAATTATCGGCCGTAAAACTCTCCGGCGTGTGAAATCCTCCTCGTTGCAAAAGCTGTAAGTGAAGAGCTTTTCCTCCAAAGTATATTAATTCATGATCTCTACAAATATTTGGCATTTCCATAACTTCCACATCGTTAGTAATTATAATATATGTCCTAAATAGAAATTTTTATAAATAAAAAGCATATATTGTATTAAAATGTCACAAATAGAACAAAAATTTCGAGAATTCCTTAGTAAAAAACCAGAAGTTGAAACTTGTTACCAAGAAGGTCTTATTAATCGAAGGTCCCTGGCGAGATATTTAGTAAAACAAAGAATTTCTCAATCTAACCAACTCGAAGCAACTATTGCTATGCTTCGTCGTTTCCCATTTCAGAAATTACTGCCGCCTTCACAAGACCTCTTTAAACAAATAAAGATTAACATTAAAGACCATATCACCATCCTCAATTTTGAAAAAGAAAAAGAACTTGTACAGAAGCTACAACTTTTGATAACCCATACTAATTATGATCGAGGTGATACCTTAAAGATCGTTGTTGGCTCATCATCAGTTAAAGTCTTCTTAGATGAAGAAAATGAAAAGAAGGTAAAAGATTCCTTAGAAAAATTCAAACTTAAGAATAAATATTCTCACATTTCTGAAATTAGTGTTGGTTTTCCTGAAGAAGCAAGAGAAGAACGAGGGATTTTATCTACTATTACGAAAGAATTAACTGTAAATGGAATTGTTATCAGTGAATTGCTTACGGCCAGTCCTGAATTATTAATCTACTTAAAAGAAGAATATGTTTTAAAAGCATACGATATCTTGAAAAGATTACAGAAGTGACCTCAACTCTCCACCGTCAACTTCACTTTCACACCTTCTTTAAACTTTAAAGGAAATTCTTGGATGTATTTCTTGCCATATTTTAACGCTAACTCTGCTTTATAAAACTCTTTTCCTAAATAAGCAGCATGTTCTATCCGTGTCAACAACTTTTTCCGGATAATGGTATTGTACAGCTCTATGGCATTAGTTCCATAGATCATTTTGCTAATAACGTGCTTAGTGGTAACATATCCTACTTCAATTCTATTATGTGCAACTCTAATCAGAAAATATCCTTTTGAATCAGGATGCCACTCTTTAAAAGGATTATGCCTAGCCTTAATCATTTGTCTAATATGTTCCTTTTGTTTAATCCAGATAAACTTTTTTTTAACCATGATAGTAAAATAAGCATATTGCTTTATAATTGTTTCTTTTTACCTATTGGGGTTAAAAAAGTTTTTAAAAGCTCTTATTATTCAATCTATAAATGAAGAAGGAAATCATCGTTATTGGAGATGTGGAGATGGGTGCTGGAACATTAACAGACGACTTTATTAGTGATAAGGCTCTTTCTCAGCTTATTATTATGTTGAGCAAGCAAGAACAGCCTCTTGACCTGATCATGAATGGCGACACCTTCGACTTTCTCAAATGCCCGCACTTTGGCAAGGAAGGAAAAAAAACTTTTCCCCGCCATATCACGGAGCAAATTTCTCTCGATAAATTAAACTTAATGTATAAAGCTCATACTAGAGTTTTTAAAGCCTGGAAAAAATTTGTCAAAAAAAAACAACATTATATAATTTTTATCATTGGAAACCATGATCAAGATTTAATTTATAAAAGAGTGCAAGAACAGCTCCGTGTTCTCCTTGGTCGGAAACAAAATATTCTTTTTAAATTTCGCTATCGCCAGCAAGGTGTTCATGTCGAACACGGCCACCAATATGATCTAGTAAGCCGCATGAATTTCGATAAATTATTTCTAAGTTATAAAGGAATTTCTATTCTCAATTTTTCCTGGGTTTCTTTTAGCCTTATTGGCGATTTTCTTGCCTTAAAAGAACAGCACCCCTTCCTGGAGCGTGTTAAACCTTGGCCGGCCCTCTTTTCTCTTTACGACTTAATCGTCAAAAAATTAAGTTTTCATTCTATTGTTTTTATTTTAAAAAGTCTTCTTTACTATCCTTTCCGCTACTATAGCGATCCAACGTATACTCTTCCCCGAACTTTACTAAGAGAAATTTATTATCGCATTAAAAACTTTGATTGGGAAGTTGAAGACATTATTGCTTCATTTAAGAAAAGCAAACATCCTCATCTTCGTCGTAATAAACTTTATGTTTTCGGCCATGTGCATAAAAAATACGTAGAAGAAAATACGGATTGGACAATTCTCCAGCCTGATACCTGGCGCGATGAATACTTTCTTGAACAAAATTCACGCACTTTAAAATCTAAAAAGAAAAATTATGTTCAAATAAAGATCGATGACCTTAGCGAAGTTACTTGGCAAATTAATACTTGGCCTATTATCAGAAGTACATTTCATTTTGAGGATGTTATTAAAGACGAATTAACTTTTCTTAACCTTGCCGCCAAGGAAGAAGGCTACACCTTTCCTCAATTTACCACTCCAGACCAATGAGTAATCTTTATATATTTCTTCTGTCTCTAAAATAATAATTAGGGGGTGTTGTCTATTTTAGCCGTAGCTATCAAAGAAGATCGGGTCATAAACGGTTCTTTTCTTAGTGATAATCCTCCAGGAACGGAAAAAAAAATGCCTCCTTCCCTTTCAGAGCTTTTAACCCTGTTATTTACCCTCCTGCCGAAACCTTCTTCTCTTCATTCCGCTAGCTCTTTAGGTCATTCACAAAATTTAAAATTTAAAAAGTCTGATTTAGAAAAAGAAATCGAAGAAACAAATGAAGAAAAAAAAGAAATCATTGCTTTTGGATATAATTTTGCGGAAGAAGAATTTCTCTCTCAAGGACAATATCCATCCCTTCCTCTCGACTATGTAAAGATGTTCTATGGAGAAAACAAAAAGAAACCATTAGCCTTTGAATCAGAAGATGAATATTGGACCGAAGCAGCCCTTGCTGATGTTGAAAATGATATGCTTACAACTTCTGAAGCCAAAGAAACCTTTCTCGCAACACAATATGTAGCTGCTGCCGGCGCTTGGTCAGAAACTAATATTGACAAAAAAAGGCGATTAGACCTCTGGATAAAAGTTAATGCGGCCATGTTTGCTGCTCTCCATACTTTGTATGCATTTACTGGTGATGTAAATTATAGCGCTTAGATCATCAAGATTTAATCGTCAAAGATCTGTGTTCACGGGCCAATTAGCGAGAGTTTCAGATTAGCCTTTTCACTTAAAAAATTTTAAAACTTCTTCTTCCATAAAATGCAGTTTTCCTGGGATAATTAAGCTATGCGGAGGAAGACCAAAATCAACAGATTTAACATCCTTTAGATGGCTTACTTTAACTTTAAACTGATCAGTCCCCAATCGAGCGCAGCCGATAACTAAAGTATTATCCTGGATTATTTTTTCTTTCTTTTTAAGCTCAATACTTTCTAGAATGCCAATTGCCTCATTGAGGGTCATAAACCTGTTTTCTTCCGGCTTAAGGTCTAATAAGAATAAGGTGTGCAATCCTAAGGATAAATTGTCTTTTAAAACTTGATAGGGGGTCTCTAAATCATTATTATCAAATGGAATAGAGGTAGTTTTGCCAAATTTATATAGTTGCAGGCCGGTAATTCCTACTGCAGTTAAGACCGAAGCATTATTAATTATTTTAACTTTGAGATTATTTTCTTGAGCCAGCCGGAATAATTCAATGTGGGTAGTAGCGGAAAAAGGATCACCGATAACGAGGAAAGCGACTTTCTTAGTTTTAGCTTGCTGAATAATTTCTTTAGTTTTCTGTTCGGTAAATTCTCTATCAGCTAGGATTATTTTTTGATTATAAAATTGCTCTAGATCTTCTTTACTGCATTGTAAAACGGAAGTATAATTTTCTAAGTAAATGAAATCAGCAGATTTAACTATTTCTAACCCTTTCACTGAAATGTCTTTTTGATCGGCTAATCCTAGACCAATTAAGTACAGAGTCATGTTAGGAAATAAGATTATTTTTTATTTTTATATTCATGAGGGGAATAATTTTCTTTACTGGAAGAGCATCTTAATGATTTAATTCTCTTTCCAAATTATTTTTTTCTTTCATTTGTTCATCATTCTCTTAAATTGATAGCGTTCATAGACCAGAACCTTTATCAAAGAGATGTCCTGCGGCATAACCCAGAGTTAATCCCGCTAAACCGCTGATCAAACTTATTGAACCCATTTGTTCCAAGGAGGGTCAGGTTCCCCGTTCCAGATACTCGCGGAATGGAAAACCTAAAACAATTAAAGGGGCGCTTACGCCGGCAATTTGATATAATTCCGGAGACGGAATATCCTGGTCGGCAGATAAAGGTGTCTCATAAGGATTGTATTCAGTCATCTTTAATCTCGCCTAATTTAAGATAGTTCATGATGTCCATAACCGCGCCAATAAGCAGACCGCCAGCGCCGCCATAAGATGCGCCGAGAATAGCATCCAGACTGGCAGGAATGCCCTTAACTTCATGAAAATAAGGAGAGAGAGCATATCCAGCAACAAGCCCAGTCAGAGTTCCTATAGCTGCGCCAACATAAACATTGCTTAATATTGGTGAAAGGCTTCTTTTAGCTGCTCCTCTAGCGAGCTCTAAATCAACTTGAGGTGTTGCAGGCAGTTCCAAATTCGTTTTAGGAGTTTCGTAAGGGTTATCAGAGGTCATTTTTGATCTAAAAAATGATGAGTATTTAAATCTTTGTCCCTGTAGAGTAATTAACAACCTAATCTAAACTCTGCAATTACTTATAACTTTTTCACCA
>Ga0209542_10008700_pt1 | contig 18866 bp, 23 predicted proteins | sample RifCSPhighO2_01_FD_184028 | JGI IMG/M metagenome (GOLD analysis project Ga0209542, IMG submission 184028) | Soil microbial communities from Rifle, Colorado - Rifle CSP2_plank highO2_0.1 (SPAdes) (version 2) | ecosystem: Environmental > Terrestrial > Deep subsurface > Rock core/Sediment ...
CGGCGCGGCCGCCGCGGCGGCGGCCGCGCTCGCCGCCTAGCTGAATCCCGTGCGCCCCCTCAGCTGGATTTCGCGCCTGCTCGCCAAGCGGCTCCCGACGGCCAGGCACGACGTCGGCATCGACCTCGGCACGGCCAACACCCTCGTCTACATTCCGGGCAAGGGCGTCATCATCAACGAGCCCTCGGTGGTGGCGGTCAACCAGAAGACCGGCCGGGTGGTGGCCGTCGGGATGGAGGCCAAGCAGATGCTCGGGCGCACCCCCGCCCACCTCTCGGCCGTCCGCCCACTCGTCGACGGTGTCATTTCCGATTTCGAGGTCGCCGAGGAGATGCTCGCGTACCTCCTCGCCAAGGCCGAGCGCGCCTCCGGCGGCAAGTTCGTGGGCCCGCGGGTGGTGGTGGGCGTGCCCTCGGGTGTCACCAACGTCGAGACGCGCGCGGTCTTCGACGCCACGATGAACGCCGGCGCCCGCGAGGTGTTCGTGGTCGAGGAGCCGATGGCGGCGGCAATCGGCATCAAGCTGCCGGTGCACGAGCCGATCGGCTCGATGGTCGTGGACATCGGCGGCGGCACCACCGACATCGCGGTGATTTCGCTCGGCGGCATCGTCCGCTCGAAGAACCTGAAGGTCGCCGGCGACCGCTTCAACGCCGACATCGCCGCCTACGTCAGGAACGAGTTCAAGATCTTGATCGGCGAGCGCACGGCAGAGGACGTGAAGATTGCCGTCGGCTCGGTGCTCTCCGGCGAGGCCCCGATGGAGACCACCATCCGCGGCCGCGACCTAGTCTCGGGCCTGCCGCGCGAGGTGGTGGTGACCGACTCGGACGTCCGGGAGGCGCTCGCGCCGTCGGTCGAGACGCTGGTGGCCGCCACCCGCCAGGTGCTCGAGGTGACGCCGCCGGAAATCGTCGCCGACATTATGCGCCGCGGCGTTTTCCTGGTCGGCGGCGGGGCGCTCCTGCGTGGCCTCGACCGGCTGCTCTCCGCCGAGCTCGAGATTCCGGTGTACGTCGCGCCCGAGCCGCTGACGGCAGTAGCTCGCGGCGCTGGAATCATTCTCGAGAACATGGGTACCTTCCGCGATGTTCTCGTGTCTCACGACGACGACGGCCCGCGGCTCTGAGTGAAGGCTGATGGCAGAAGGCAGAAGGCTGAGCAGGAACAGGCGGCGCCTGTACCTATAAACTGGACGCTGCCGTGACAACTCTAGAGCCGTCTCCCCGCGAGCGAGCCAGGCGAGGCGCCGGGCGAAAGATGACGTGGGTGGCCGTCGCGGCGGTCGCGGCGGCGCTGCTCCTGCCGCTCGCGGCGCCGGCGCTGCGGCCGGTCGGCGCCGCGGTCGGCGTGCCGCTCTACGCCGCCGCCGGCTACCTCGGCCGCACCCTCTCGCCAGTCGCCGGCTACTTCTCCTCTAAGCGTTCGCTCGCCGAAGAAAATCGCCAGCTGCGCGAGAGGGTCGCGGCGCTCCTCGCCGCCTCGATTGAGCGCGACGCCCTGCGCCGTGGGCGCGAGGAGCTCCTCGCGGCTGTCGATTTTCACGCGAAGGAGAAGGGCGCGGTCGTCGTAGAAGTTCTGGCGCGCCCGCCGGCGACCGCCTTCGACACGCTGCTCGTCGACCAGGGCGAGGACGACGGCCTTCGCCTGGGCGCGTTCGCCTACGCCGGCTCCGTGCCGGTCGGCGTCGTGACGCGCCTCTCGAACGGCAGCGCCGTCGTCACGCTGCTCTCCGCCGCCGATGCCTCGCTCCAGGTTTCTATTTCCGGCCGGGCGGTCGAGGCGGTCGGCCGCGGCAGCGGACGTTTCGCGGCGGCGCTGCCGAGCCAGTTTGCGCCCGCTACCGGCACCCCGGTCTCGACGACGGACGGCGCGCCGCTGGCCTCGGTTGCGGCCGTTGTCTCCGGCGAGGGCGACGGCTCGGTCGTGGCGCTCCTGGTATCGCCCGTTGACCTTTCGCTGGTGCGCTACCTGACGATTGCGAAGTAACAGGTAACAAGGAACAAGTAACAGTAGAAAATTCAATACGCCGCTAGGCCCTACTGTTCCTTGTTACCTGTTCCTTGTTACTTCGCTATGATGCGTCCGTGCGCCGCGCCATCGCCACTATTGTTTTTCTCCTCACCGCCCTGTACTTGCCGTACTGGTTATGGGTGCCGGTCGGTTTAGCGCTCTCGGTATGGTTTCGCTGGTATCTAGAAGCATCGGCAATAGCTGTGATTTTAGAAGCTGCCACGACGGGTGACGGCTCTGGCGCCTCGACGCTGCCGATTGCCGCAACGCTGCTCGCCGTCGTCGGCCTCGTCGAGCTCGCCCGGCCGCGCCTCGCCGAGCGCCGGGCGCGACTCACGCTATGAGCCTTGACTGGTTCGCCAGACGCCGCGCCCGGCGCGCGGCCGAGCACGGCTTCGATCCCGACGAGGTCTTCCTCGACTCGGCCAACCTCCCGGGCTTCGAGCGCGGCCGCCCCGAGGGCACCATCGAGATGCCAATTTCCTCGCGCGCCATCGCCGGCGTCGGCCTCGTGGCCGCGACGGTCGGCCTCTGGTTCCTCTGGACGCTCGTCTCGCTCCAGGTTATCAGCGGGGAGTCCTACGCGCTCCGGGCGGCAGAGAACAGCCTGCGCCGCGAGACGACGTTCGCCGCCCGCGGCACAATCTACGATCGGAACGGCGCGGCGCTGGCCTGGGACGAGGATCCGCGCGAGGGCGAGAGCTGGTCGCGGCGCGACTACGCGGCGGGCCCCGGGCTAGGCTCGGTTCTCGGCTACGTCGGCTACCCGAGGCGCGACGCCAGGGGCTTCCTCTACGACGCGGAGGTGAAGGGCCGGGCCGGCGTCGAGGCCGCCTACGACAGCGCGCTCCGCGGCGTGGACGGGCAGCGGGTGATCGAGGAGACCGCGAGCGGCGAGGTTGTCTCGGAGAGCCTCTTCACCCAGCCGGTCTCCGGCAGCCGCCTAGATCTCGCGGTCGACGTCGAGATGCAGCGGGCGCTCTACTCGACGCTCGTCCTGGCCGCCGACCGCGTTGGCTTCCAGGGTGGCGCGGCGGGCCTGATGGATTTAAAAACTGGTGAAGTGCTTGCACTTGTTTCGTTTCCTGATTACGACCCGGCGGTTATGTCGGCAGGTGAGGACGGACCTAAAATTTCTGCGTGGCTCGATGATCCGCGGCACGTCTTCCTCAACCGCGCGACGCAGGGCCTCTACACGCCGGGCTCGATCGTGAAGCCGTTCCTCGCGGTCGGAGCGCTGGAAGAGGGCGTCGTCACGCCGGGCACGACCGTTTTCTCGAGCGGCAGGCTCGAGGTGCCGAACCCGTACGACCCCGAGCACCCGTCCATTTTCAACGACTGGAAGCCGCTCGGGCTCCTCGACCTGCGGCACGGCATCGCGATGTCGTCCGATATTTACTTCTACACGCTCGGCGGCGGCGCGGGCGGCACGGAGGGGCTCGGCATCGACCGTCTCTACGCCTACGCCCGGCGCTTCGGCTTCGGCGAGCCGGTCGAAGATTTGGCGCTGCGCGGCCCCGCCGGCGTCGTTCCAAACCAGAAATGGAAAGCGGAAACTTTTGATGGCGACCCGTGGCGCCTCGGCGACACCTACTTCACCGCTATCGGCCAGTACGGCTGGCAGGTGACGCTCGCGCAGGTGCTCCGCGCCGTCTCCGGCGTTGCCACCGGGCAGCTGGTTGAGCCGACGCTCGTGCGCCAGCCTGGCGGCGCCGCGATTGCAGCCCGGCCGCTCGGCCTCGGGGCGGGCAACCTCCAGGTGGTCCGCGAGGGGATGCGGCTCTCGGCCACGGAGGGCACCGCCAAGGCGCTCGACATCCCCGGCCTGCCGCTCTCGGCGAAGACCGGCACCGCCGAGCTCGGCGCGAGCAAGCGGCTGGTGAACTCCTGGGTCGTCGGCTTCTTCCCGCCCTCGGAGCCGCGCTACGCCTTCGCGGTGGTGATGGAGCGGGGGAGCCGCGACAACCTCTTCGGCGCCTCGCCGGCGTTTCGGCCGTTCCTCGAGTGGCTCTACGCGAACCGGCCGAACGTGGCCGCCGGCCTCGACCCGGACGAGGTGGCGCCGGAGGCCGCGTCGCCGGAGGCGGGCGACGCGGCCCTTTGACACCGCCCCCTCGTTCCTGTACATTCTCGCGGTCTCAAAGCAATCCCCGCGCGGCGCTTTTTTATTTATTAGTCCCAATCGCATGCCCAAGAAGGAGTACATGACCCGGGAAACCTTCGAGAAGCTTGAGGCGGAGCTCGAGCTCCTGGTGCACACCCGCCGGAAGGAGGTCGCGACCCAGCTCGAGGCCGCGAAGTCCAACGGCGACCTCTCCGAGAACGCCGAGTACCACGAGGCGCGCGAGCAGCAGGCCGCCGTCGAGTACCGCATCGGCGAAATTGAGGAGCTGCTCAAGAACGCGGAGATCGTCGCCCACAAGGCGGGCGACACCGTCGACCTCGGCGCGACCGTCACCCTCGCGCGCGAGGGCGCGGAGCCGTCCGTCTTCACCCTGGTCTCCACCGAGGAGGCAGACGCTGGAAAAGGGAAGATTTCGTACCAGTCTCCACTTGGTCAGGCACTATTAAATAAAAAGAAGGGGGATCACTTCGAGTTTGTGTCACCGAAGGGTTCCATCTCCTACACCATCGAGGAGGTGAAATAGGGAAGGAGGCTCCCTCGGCCGTAGACCGGCCTACGGGCGAGGCCATTCGCGCCGCAAACGGACCCTCCGCCCCTCGCCGTACAGGCGTACGTCGTCGGGGACGGTCGGGTTCCGTTTTCGTCTGCGACTGTCGCCTCCGTGGTGACTCGATTTAGGAGAGAGAGGCGAGGCCTTTTGTATGTTAAATTTACCGCGCTAATTTATGGCCTCTGCTGACGAAATCCGCCAGGTACGGATAGGGAAGCTCGAGCGGCTGCGCGCCGCGGGCGTCGAGGCGTACCCGGCGGAATCGAATCGCACGCACGAGATTGGTGTGGCGGTGCGGGAGTTCGACGCGCTGGCGGCTGCCGAGGAGAGCGTGACGCTCGGCGGCCGCGTGGTGGCGCTGCGCGGCCAGGGCGCGCTTGCCTTCGCCGATATCGATGACGGCACGGGCCGCGTGCAGGCGTTCCTCAAGCGCGACGAGGCGCCGAGGCTAGCAGGCCGCGACGACCTCGACGGCTTCTCCTTCTTCTCCGACGTCGTCGACCAGGGCGACTTCCTAGAGTTTTCCGGCACACTCGGCCTCTCGAAGCGTGGCGAGAAGACGCTCTTCGTGAAAAGCTGGCGCATGCTGTCGAAGTCGCTGCGCGCCGTGCCCGACGCCTGGTACGGCCTGAAAGATCCCGACGAGGTTCTGCGCAAGCGCTACCTCGACCTGCTGCTTAGCCCCGAGTCCCGCGCGCTCGTTGCCCAACGCTCCGCCTTCTGGAACGCCATCCGCCAGTTCCTGCTGGAGCGCGGCTTCCTCGAGGTTGAGACGCCGACCTTGGAGAACACCACCGGCGGCGCCGAGGCGCGACCCTTCGAGGCGTTCCACAACGCCCTCGAGATGCCCGTGTTCTTCCGCATCTCCGCCGGCGAGCTGTGGCAGAAGCGCCTACTTGTTGCCGGTCTGCCTAAAGTTTTTGAAATCGGCCGCATCTTCCGCAACGAGGGCATCTCGCACGAGCACCTGCAGGACTACACCCAGATGGAGTACTACGAGGCCTACTCCGACTTCCGGAAGGGCCGGGAGGCGGTGCGCGACCTCTACCTCACGGCGGCTCAGGCGGCGTTCGGCAAGACGAAGTTTGCGGTCAACGGCTTCGAGTTCGACCTGGCCGACGAGTGGAGCGAAATAAATTTCACCGACGAACTTAAGCGCGTGCACGGCGTCGACGCGCTCGAAGACTCGCTCGAAGATTTGAAAGCCGCAATGGCCGGTGCCGGGCTCTCAACCGAAGATCCAATGCTCAACCGCGAGCGCGCGGTAGACGCTCTCTGGAAAGTCTGCCGGAAGCAGATTGGCGGCCCGGCGTTCCTCGTCGGCGTGCCCGTCTTTCTCGAGCCGCTCGCTAAGCGCTCCGCGGAAGATCCCCGCATCGTTGACCGATTCCAGGTGATGCTCGCCGGCTCCGAGGTGGGGAAGGGCTTCTCCGAGCTCAACGACCCGCTCGACCAGCGCGGTCGTTTCGAGCGACAGCGTGAGCTGCGCGAGGCGGGGGATACGGAAGCGCAGATGTTCGACGAAGACTACCTCGAGGCGATGGAGTACGGCATGCCGCCCGCGCTGGGATTTGGTTTATCGGAGAGGCTCTTCGCGTTCTTGGCTGGGCGTAGCGTCCGCGAGGCTCAACTGTTCCCGTTGATGAAGCCACGGTCGTAAGAGGTGCAAGACAAATTAAGAATGAAGAATGCAGAATGAAGAATTACAAAACGAAAATGAACCTCAACCGCTCTTAAATTCTTCATTCTGCATTCTTCATTCTTAATTCGCCCCCGCTTGACTTCGCGCCCCGCCGGGTACAGAAAGGCGGGGTATGAGAACCATCAAAGCACCCTTCGTCTACGGGCTCGTAGCCCTGATCAACCCGCACGCGCTCAAGCGCGACTACAAGCTCGGCACCTTTAACCCGAACAACCCCGAGCATCGCCGCGACTGCTGGCTGTTCCGGACGCTCGAGATGCCCTGCCCGGTCGAGCCTGGCTACGTCGTCGCCACCGGCGTCTGCGAGTCGCACCTCACCGTGCTGCGGAAGTTTGTGCTCCCGCCGACACAGCTGAAGCTCGACGTTCACGTGCCCGAGAAGTTCTGGCACCTCGACGGGCTCTTGCTCTGCCGCTTCCTGCCCTGGCAGGATGGCGCAAGCTCCGCGTCCGTCACAACGCCGGCTCACAGCTCGAGTCAGTGCCTCGTGCTGCGCGGCCACGGCTTCCTGCCTCCCAATGACAGGTCCGACGAGGCTCGCCTCATCACCGCGGCGATTGGCATTCAGGCGGCCACGGACTACCAGTTCGCGGGGCCGTTCGAGGGCAGTGACGAGCACACCTTCATGCTGCGCGTTGCCAACATGGGTGACCCGGCCCACGCCCGAGAGTTCGTTGAGACGCTGGCCGAGGTTGAGCGTCGCGAGACGGCGAAGGCCTAGTGCGATTCACTTCAGCGCCGCTCACCCGAGCGGCGCTTTTCCTTTTAAAAAAGAAAACCGCCAGGCGCAACGCCGGGCGGTGGTAGTTCAGTGATCGAGGAATGGATGCGGCTTCGGGGAAACTTTCGGCTCGAGGCGTGCCTCAATGCGGTCAAGCCTCACGGAGAGTCGCGCCTGCAATTTCTCGAGTTTCACCACCCGACGCTTGGCCCGGGTGACGCGGCGCTCGTCGATGGCGAGCTCGTCCCGTCGGCCAGGCTCATCGAGGTTCATAAGCCGTAGCTTCACCACGGCCTCGCCGGACATCGCGATTTCTTCGTCGAGCCCCTCGAGATCCTCAACGATACTGTCGAGTTTTCGGGTGAGCCGGGCGCGTTGCCGCTCGGGGGTGGTGAGGTCAAAGATTTCCTCGAGGCACCAGATGCTCACCATCAGGATTGCCCAGACGATGAACATGAGAAGGAATAGCTCTGCGAGGCGCGAGCCGTTGAGAGTTCCCCAGAGGCAGAGGCCGCTAGCTGTAACCCAAATGAGAATGATCTTTTTCATCTTGCGGTAAACGCTACGCCCGGCTCGGAAAAGGTCAAGGCGGCGCGAAAGGAAAACCGCCCGAGGGGGGCGGTACTGCTGCAATCAGCCGTGGAAGATTGCGGCATTGAGGTCTCGCAGTTTCGCTTGCAGGCGGTCGTGGCGACGCTGGAGCTTCTGTTCCTCGCGGCGGAGGTTCGCGACGATTATGTCGCGGGTCTCGCTGGCAGGCCAGCCCTCGACGGACTCGATCTCGGCTCCGAGGAGTCCGACGGACGCGTCGAGGCTGGCGATTTTTGCTTCGACGCGGCGACAGCGCCAGGCGAATCCGCGCGAGCTCTCGCGGAAGAGGAAGTAGCCGAGGCTGGCGAAGATGGCCAGCAGGGGTAACCAGACGATGTGGGGTGTGTTCATAGTGAAAGGGCTTCGGTAGCCACGCTACGCTCGCCAGGAGCCCCAGTCAAAGGGCTTTTTGGCCTGTGGAAAAAGGTGGCGCCCGGGGAGGGGTAGTGGGCTAGAATGGGCGACGGTGGGAGAAAGTGGTAACTCCACAATTTTCCCATCACACCCTCCATGTTCATCGGCGAACACCGGCACGCGCTCGACGACAAGAAGCGCCTCACCCTCCCGGTTCGTCTGCGCAGGTCGGTCGGCAAATCCGTTGTCGTCACCCGCGGCCTCGACGGCTGCCTGTTCCTCTACACATCGAAAGACTGGCAGGGAATTTCGGCGAAGCTCGGGAGCCTCGGGATGGGCCAGGCCGACACCCGCGGGTTCGCCCGCTTTATGCTCGCCTCCGCCGCCGAACTCGACGTCGATGCCGCCGGTCGCATCCTCGTTCCCGAGCACCTCCGCGAGTTCGCGGCGGTGCGTGACGCGGTTGTGGTTGCCGGTGTCGCCAACCGACTAGAAATTTGGGACGAGAAGCGATGGAAGAGCTACGCCTCGCGCGTCTCGCGCGGCGCCGACGAAATGGCCGAGAAGCTCGGCCAGATCGGGGCCATCTGATGTCCCAGCCGGTCGTCCACCAGAGCGTTCTTTCAAAAGAAGTCCTCGAGCTCCTCGCGCCGGCTTTCGCTGGGGCTGATGAGCACACATACCTAGATCTCAACCTTGGCGCTGGAGGCCACGCGGCACTTATTGCCTCGAAGTTCCACCCAAGCACTATCGTCGGCATAGATACCGATCCGGATGCAGTCGCAATTTCTTCAAAGAGACTTACGGGTCTCGCACCAAAGTTGCATTTAACTGCTGCTTGGAGTGACGAGCTCAATCGAGTTCTCGATGAGGCAGGAATACAGCACGTGAGCGGAGCCCTACTCGACCTCGGGCTCCGCTCTGACCAGCTGGAAGGCTCTGGCCGCGGATTCTCGTTCCGCGCCGACGAGCCGCTCCTGATGACGATGCGTCCGGGCGATTCGCCGACCGCCGCCGATCTTGTCAACGATCTGCCGGAGGGCGAGCTCGCCGAACTGATTGAGACTCTCGGAGAAGAAAAATTTGCCCGCCGCATTGCGGGGGCCATCGTTGACCGCCGCCTGGCTAGGCCCTTCGAGCGATCGCTCGAACTTGCCGAGGTGATTGCCAGAGCCACGCCTGTCTCGTACCAGGCTGGCCGCATTCACCCGGCGACGCGCACCTTCCAGGCGCTGCGCATTGCGACGAACGGCGAGCTCGCGCGCCTCGGCCGGGCCATCGATGCCGCCTTCTGTCGCCTCGCCGCGGGCGGCCGAATGCTCGCTATCAGCTTCCACAGCCTCGAGGACCGCATCGTCAAGCAGAAGTTCGCCGCTCTCTCACGAGAGGGCCACGGGCGTTTGCTCACGAAAAAGCCAATCGTTCCGTCCACAGACGAAGTTTCCAGAAACCCACGCGCCCGGAGCGCCAAGCTCCGCGGCATCCAAAAGATTTGACCCGTAAACCTCTGCCCTCTGCCCTCTGCCCTCTAACCTCTGCCCTCGCCTACACAATGATCTCCCTCACCGCCACACTGCCTTTTGCCCCGAGCACTCGCCGCGTCGCCAGACGTGGTGTCTCCCGTGTGGCTACACTCAACGTAACGCTTACCGTCGTTGCGGCTCTTCTTCTTGCGACCTACATCGGGAGCTACCTCGCCCTCTACCGTTCGGCGACGGCCCGCGACCGCGCCGCCTCGGCCGCCGCCGCCGCCGCCGCCCTGGTTCGCCAGAGCGAGGCGGAGGTTGCCGCGGCGGCTCGCTCGCTCGATCGAGACGCGGCCGCCGCGCTCGGCCTGATTGAGGTCGTGCCGCGCTACGTCTCGGCGGCGCCGGAGCCCGCGGTCGTCGGCGCGAACGTGCGGTAGGCTTGGCCCTATGGGAGGCAGCGGAGGGCCTGCGGCGTCGGGGCGACTTCCGCGCCTTCGCCTGCGGCTCCTGGCCGCCGTCCTCGTCGCGGCCGCCGCGCTCATCCTCGCCAAGCTCTACCTGCTGCAGGTGGTTCGCGGGGAGATGTACCGCGACATGGCGAACCGCCAGCACCAGGGCGAACGCTCCGCGACCTACGGCCGCGGCGACATCATCTTCGTCCGCCGCGACGGCACCGAGATTGCCGCCGCCACGCTGGCCGTCGGCTACCGCGTGGCGGTGAACCCTTCCGTTTTTCGAGACGCCGACGTCGTTTGCGCCGCGCTCGCCCCAATCCTGGCGGAGTTCGACTGCGCAGCCGCCGCGCGCCGCCTGGCGTCGGCGGCGGCGGGGGATATCTACGAGGAGCTGGCCAGCCGCGTTTCCGAGGAGGACGCCGCGAAAATTCGGGCGCTGAAAATTTCAGGCCTCGGCCTCTACCCGGAGCGCTGGCGAATCTACCCGGGCGGCTCGCTCGCGGCCCACACGCTGGGTTTCGTTTCCTGGCAGGGCGACGAGCTGGCCGGCAGCTACGGCCTCGAGCGATCGTACGAGGAGACGCTGGTACGCGAGGGCAGCGGCGCCTACGCCAACTTCTTCGCCGAGCTGTTCCTCGGTGCCAAGCGGGTCGCGGAGGGCGAGTCCTCTCCCGGTGATTTGGTTTCAACGGTGGAGCCAACGGCGCAGGGGTACCTCGAGGACGCGCTCGCCGCCTACGCCCTGAAGTGGACGCCGCGCGAGGCCGGCGGAATCGTTCTCGATCCGTCGAGCGGCGAAATTATCGCGATGGCCGCCTGGCCGACGTTCGACCTCAACCGCTACGGAGACGAGGCCGACCCCGCCGTCTACCAGAACCCGCTGATTGAGCGTGTCTACGAGATGGGTTCGATTATGAAGCCCATCACGATGTCGATTGGCATCGACACCGGGGCGGTCTCGCCCGAGACGACGTACAACGACCAGGGCTCGCTCTCGCTCGACGGCCGGACGCTGTACAACTTCGACAAGGAGGGCCGCGGCGTCGTCTCGATGCAGACGGTGCTCGACAAGTCGCTCAATACCGGCGTGGCGTTCGTGGTGCGGAAGGCCGGCAAAGACAAGTTCGCCCGCTACATGAAGGACATTTTCGGCGGGGAGACGGGCGTCGACCTGCCGGAGGAGGCCTCGCCGCTGGTGTCGAACCTCGACTCGCCGCGCGACATCGAGTACGCCACCGCGGCCTTCGGGCAGGGCGTGGCGATCACGCCGCTCGCCATGGCGCGCGGCCTCGCGGCGGTCGCCAACGGCGGCTACCTGGTGACGCCGCGGGCCGGCCGGGCAATCGACTACGAGGTCGGCGCCGCCCGCGAGATTCTGCCCGCGCCGCCTCCGCGAATCTTCGCCGCCTCGACGTCCGAGACGGTGACGAAGATGCTCGTGCACGTCTACGACGAGGCGCTCCTCGGCGGCCGGGCGAAAATTCCCGGCTACACGATGGCGGCCAAGACCGGCACGGCGCAGATCCCCGACGGCGCGGGCGGCTACCTCGAGGATCGCTTCCTCCACTCCTTCTTCGGCTACTTCCCGGCGTACGAGCCGCGCTTCCTGGTGCTGCTCTACTCCGTCGAGCCCGTGGGCGCCGAGTACGCCTCCCAGACCTGGACGGAGCCGTACCGCGACATCGCGAAGTTCCTCATCAACTACTTTGAGATTCCCCCCGACCGCGCCGACGGCACCGCAGGTTTGCCATCAAGCTAGAAGCGTTGAACTATGAGGTCGGACCTCATAGTATAGTAAATTGGGCTTTATTTTGTGGGGCTTTGAGGGTAACGTAGCAACGTGAAGACGCTCAAGGTGGTCGTGGCCTGGATTCTCGCTGCCGAGGCGCGGGCGCTGATTCGGCGCGGCAAGCCGCGGGTGGTGATGGTGACGGGGAGCGTCGGCAAGACGGGCACCAAGGACGCGATTGCCGCGGCGATTTCGGCGGCGGCGAACGTGCCGGTGCGCGCCAGCGAGAAGAGCCTCAACAGCGAGATCGGCCTGCCGCTCACGATTCTCGGGCTCGAGAACGGCTGGAGAAATTTTTGGGCCTGGGCAGGAATTCTCCTGCGCGGCCTTACGCGGGCGATGCGCGGGCAGCCGCCGCCGTTCCTCGTGCTCGAGGTCGGCGTGGATAGGCCGGGCGACATGGACCGCGCGCTCTCAATCGTGACGCCGGAGGTCGCGGTGGCTACCGTGTTCGCCGACGCGCCGGTGCACGGCGCGAACTTTCCGGCGAGGCGCGAGGGCGAGAGCGTCGCCGAGCTCGTGGCGTACGAGAAGGCGAAGCTCTTCGCGGCCGCGACCCGAGCCGTGGTGGTGAACGCCGATCACCCTCGGGCGCTCGCCCAGGCGAGGAGGGCGGGCAAGCCGGTCATCACGTTCGGCGCCGCTGCCGGCGCGGACTTTCAGGTCGACGGCTACGAGGTGACCTACGCCGCGAGCGGGCAGCCCTCGGGATTCCGCGCCTTCGTCGCCTGGGCGGGCGGCGAGGCGGGCTTCGCGGTGGAGGGCGTCGTGGGCGAGCCGCAGGCGCTCCCGGCTGCGGCTGCGGCGGCGGTGTGCCGGGCGCTCGATTTGCCGGTGGGCCCGGGTGTTGCGGCAGCGGCAGCAGCGCCGCGCCAGCCGGGCCGCGCGCGGCTCATTCCCGGTCGAAACGGCAGCGTCATCGTCGATGACTCGTACAACGCCTCGCCCGTTGCCACCGCCGCGGCGATTCGCGCGGCGGCGAGCATCAAGCGGGAGGGCCGGCTGGCGATACTGCTCGGCGATATGAGGGAGCTGGGAGCCGCTTCAGCGGAGGCGCACCGCGAGGTGGGCATGCTCGCCGCCGCCTCCGGCGCGACGCTCCTCGTGACGGTCGGCGAGGAGTCGAAGAAGGCGGGCGAGGCGGCGTCCGCCGCGGGGTGCCCAACGCAGAGCTTCGCGGACGCGCCCTCCGCCGGAGAATTTTTGAAAACGTGGCTCGGCGCGGGCGACGTGCTGCTCGCCAAGGGCTCGCAGGGCGGCATTCGGCTCGAGCGCGCCGTGGAGCGGCTGCTCGCCAACCCAGAGGACGCGGCGCTCTTGCCGAGGCGGGGGAAGGAGTGGGAGAGAATCAAGTAACAAGTAACAAGTAACAAGTTCGGAGGAACCCCGCCGTGTGGGTCTTTTCTTGTTACTTGTTACTTGTTACTTGTTACTTGTTACTTCGCTGACCGGCTCCTCCTTTTTCTTCGGTTCCGGCTCCTCGAACACGCCCTCGCTCGGGTGCGCCTTGTGCCAGCGCTTCCAGTACAGGATGACGGCCCAGGTCAGGACGAGGGCCAGCGAGTAGTTGGCTTCAAAAATACTGATGAACCAAATGACGGCGGCGAAGACGAGGGTCAGGCGGAGCTCGGTGCGGGTGAGGGAGAACATAGGTGAGGAGAAGCTAGCAGAGGGGAGGGAGGGGGGCAAGGGGAGGATTTTGCATAAAGGAAAAGCCCCGTTTGCGGGCTGTAATGCAGTGCGTAATCAGTAAGGTACTCACCACTCTCCAAGGACTGCCATTCCGTCAGGGAGATCTTCAACCAGAACTGCCGACAGATTGTCGAACAGGCTGTGATCTCTGTATAGCTTTTTGAATTTGATAATCGCGCACTCTGTATCTTCTGCGTCGATGATGTTTGCTCTGTGCTTTGAACCGCAACCGGCACCGACCTTAGCTCTGACAAGAAACTTCATGACAGAAGTAATGCACGTATCTTATAAAAGAGCAAGTGTCGGCAATCGGGTAGCCTGCCGCGGCTATTTTTTCAGGGGAACCATCGCCCCAGGAAAGCGAAAGGTAGGTGAAGGATGGGTAAGGGAAAAAAAGGGGGAATCGGTCACGGATAAATCGGTCGCTGTCGCTCCGATTTTCCGCGACCCCGCCTCGGCCGTTTCGCTTGCTGGCAAAACATGCCTCCGGCCTTCGATTCCCCACGCAGAGCACGAAGGTGCTCTGCTATAGGGTCACAAAAGAAAAGACGCCTGCTTTCGCGAAGGCGTCTTTTCTTTTGTGACCCTATGGGGAATCGGTCACGAGTCACTAAGCCTCGCGGAATTCGCGTGGCGAATTCCATTCGGCTAAGTGCTCGCGACCCCGCCTCGGCGCCGACCCTCACTGGGAAGTTCGGGTCGGACCTTCGCTTCGCTCCGGTCGCCTGCGGCTTTCGATTCCCCATAGGGATCACACGAATGAAAAAGAGCGCCGCGGCGGCGCCTTTTTCACGTGTGACCCTATGGGGAATCGAACCCCAATTTAAGCCTTGAGAAGGCTTCGTCCTAACCGTTAGACGATAGGGCCATGTTGAGGATAGAAGTTGAGGACAGAAAAAGACAGGCTGGGACGCGCGGAAGATTAGCAGGGGAGCGGAGAAAGGAAAAGGGGCCGCTAGGCGCGGACCCCTTGGGGGAGAGCGTGCGGAATTATTTCCGCGATGTGCTGCGGTTGGCCGCGGCTCGTCCGCGGGAGCGTGCGCTCGTGCTTCGGCCGGTAGCTGCCCACCGTGTCGGTGAGCCGCTGCCACCAGAGATCGTGGTCGCCGTTGCTGTGGTGACGACGGCCAGCGGGCACCTTGGTTTCGATAGCGCGGCTCCGCGCGACCTTGCCGAAGCCGGCAGCGCACAGGCGGCGATACTCGGCGACAACGTCGGCGAGCACCTCGTCGTCATTTCTAGGTTTGGACATTTGACGAAAAGGATAACACCTTTTCTAATTTATGTCCAGGTAGCGGTGTGGAAAAGCTACTCCCCACGACCGTGTTCACCTTGGCCCTGGCCAGCGAACTCCGTCGGCCAAATGCCATTGCGGGGCAGCGGGGCGTTCTGGAGCGCCTGCCGCAGCTCGCTCATCCACTCGAGAATTTTGTGGTAACCGGCGAGCGCCCCTTTGGGAATGGTCTCGACGACCGCCTGCCGGAAGCAGTCGGCGGTCGGGTTCCGCTGCTTGAGCTCGCGGTACCGCCTGAGGATTGCCTCGCGCATTGCCGCGCGATCTACTCCTTTTGTTGGCATAAAAATCTTTTCGACCATTAATGCCACATATCACACCACCACACAAATCCCCAAATGTTTAATCAGACTAGGTGGTCTGATTAAACATTTGGGGATTTGTGTGGTGGAATTTTATGACACCTCTGACCCGGTCGAGTCTTCGCTCTCAGCAGCGAGACGGGAGGCGACAAGCGCCCGGAGGTCGGCAATATGTGCTTCCTTGTCTACGGCGAGCGCTTCCCAAAAAGTGCGCACCTCGTCATCGTCGCCAGAATCTTCTAGGTACTCGTTCTCGATGCGCCAGAGCGCCTTCGACTCCTCGACGAGCTGGAGCATCAGGTTGTACGTGGTGTTGTCCTTCATTCTCTCAAGGTGAGCTACCGATAAAGCCAGGGTTACCCTCGGGATCAGGACAGCAGGCTGTCCACCGCCGCCTTCACGTCGTTGCCGTCGGCCTTGCCCCTGAGGTCTTTCATCAGCGCGGACATTAACTTTCCAGCATCGGCCCTGTACGTGACGCCGAGCTCGGCCGCCTTGGCGCGGGCGAGTTCGAGCACCTGCTCCCTCGGCATCATCGAGGGCAGGAAGCTCTCTACCACCGTCAGCTGTGCCTGCTCGATTGCCGCGAGGTCGTTGCGGCCACCGGCCTTGAACTGCTCGATGGCGTCTCTGCGCTGCTTGGACGCGCGGCGCAAAACCGCGAGCGCCTCCTCGTCTGTGATCGGCGTCTGCGGCGTTTTTCCGAGCGCCACCGCCTCGTTGGTGAACGCCGCCGAGAGGCCACGCAGCGTGTCGAGCCGAACCTGATCCTTGGCGCGCATCGCACCCTTGATGCCGTCGCGCACCGTTTCCTGGAGTGACATACCCGTAAGGTTATCACAGCGTTAAAGCGCTTTCAGCTATAATCACCCCACATGCCCGCCCTCCCCTGGATTATCAGTGCAGCGCTGCTAGCCGCGCTCGTCGCGGCGGTGGTACTGCTGCGCAGGCCGGGCAAGGGCGGGGTAGGGGAGGCCGATAGCGCCTCGAAGCTCCTCCTCGAGCAAATCAACCAGCTCGGCCGCTCGGTAGAGGCGAAGCTCTCGAGCTTCGGTGAATCTATGGAGCGGCGCGTGGGGGGCGACCTCAAGGAGGTGCGCGAGTCGGTCCGCGCCCAGTCCGATCAGGCGCTCCGGGCGGTGCGCGACGTCACCGACCGCCTGGCGAAGCTCGACGAAACCAACCGCCAGGTCGTGGGCTTCGCCGACCAGCTGCAGGACTTGCAGGACATTCTGAAAAATCCGAAGAACCGCGGCGTGCTCGGCGAGTACTACCTCGAGACGCTCCTGAAGAACGTGATGCCGCCGGGCAGCTACCAGATGCAGTACGCGTTCAAGAACGGCGACATCGTTGATGCGGTGGTGTTCGTGAAGAAGCAGGTCATCCCAATCGACTCAAAGTTCTCGCTTGAGAACTACAATCGGCTCGTCGAAGAACGAGACCCAGTCGAGCGTGAAAAACTGGAGCGCGTCTTCCGCGCCGACCTCAAGAACCGCATCGACGAGACGGCGAAGTACGTGCGGCCGGAGGAGAACACGATGGAGTTCGCGTTTATGTTCATTCCGCACGAGGCGATTTACTACGATCTTCTGGTTTCCCAGGTTGGTACGGTGAAGGTGAACACCCGCGATCTCATCGAGTACGCATTCAAGGAAAGGAAAGTTATCATCACATCGCCAACTTCCTTTTTAGCCTACCTGCAAACCGTGCTGCAGGGCCTGAAGGCAATGCAAATTGAAGAGTCCGCGAAAGAAATTCGCCAGCGCGTCGAGGAACTCGACCGGCACCTGCGCGCCTACGCCGACTACCAGAAGAAGCTCGGCCGCTCGCTCGACACGACCGTCAGCCACTTCAACGCCTCCACCAGGGAGTTCCGGAAGGTCGACAAGGACATCGTCCGCATCGCCGGTGCCGCCTCTGGCGCGGCGGGGAAAATTCCGCTGATCGAGAAGTCGGCGGAGGCTGAGGCAATCGGGGCGGGGGAGTGAGCGAAGGAAAAAGCAACAAAGGAAGAGGGAAAAAGTAAAAGTAGGATTGAGCAATTCCCGCTCGTGCCCAAAAAGAAAAGCCGCGCGTGGCGGCGCCGCGGCTAGATTTCCGGCGAGGTTGCCCGAACCTGCAGGTGCGGCGGCATGGCATGGTCGAGGGTGTAGACCTCAAACAGTACGCTGACCACTAGGTCTCCTTCCTCTAAGGCTAGGAAGAGGCGTAGGCCCGCGGCCTCGTCCTGGCTGGTTAGACGGTAGATGCGGCCGAGGCCGGCGACATTCTCGGGCTCGCCGATTGGCCCGACGGGCGTGTGCCGCTCGGTCAGGTTCGTGGTCAGACCGGTTTGAGTGCCGTACTCGTGCAGCCAGCGCAGGGTCTCGAGAGCTGCCGAGCCGAGCTGCCGGTAGCCCTCCTTTGTGCCGAGGCAGTAGAGCTCCGCCTGGGCGGATTTCTCCCGTAGCATCTGCCCGAACACGTCCGCGTCATCGAGGGGCGTGTACCGTCGGAAGAGATTCAGCGACAGCTCGGCGTCGAGGAGCTCGAGCGGGCACTCTTTGCGGGCGGTCTTCGTTGCCAGGAACTCTTGCAGCGTCAAATCTTGGTTCATTTGCTACGACCCTACGTCGCGCGGAGGCCGCGGGCAAGCCGCCGTTGCACTTTCGGCGGATGTCTGGTAGTCTCGCGTGGCTAAAAACTTTCGATTTATTTATGGCTACCGAGAAAAAGCACCGCAAGCCTGCGCCGACCGAGTTCGCCGTCATCGAGACGGGTGGCAAGCAATACCTAGTATCCGAGGGGCAGACGCTGATGCTTGAGAAGCTCGAAGGCGATCCACAGGCGGGTAGCAAGGTTTCTTTCGATAAAGTTTTCCTGACCGTGAAGGGTGGCAAGACGGATGTTGGCGCGCCTCTTCTTAAGGGTGCGAAGGTCACAGGTGAAGTGCTTGCTGCTGGCAAAGGCGACAAGGTCGTGGTCATTCACTACCGCGCGAAGTCTCGATATTTCCGAAAAAACGGACATCGCCAGCCTTTTACTAAAGTGAAGGTGACGGCGATCTAAAAAGAGAAGGAAGAAGTAATAATTAATAAGTAATAAGTTCGGACTACTGCCCGAACTTATTACTTATTAATTTTTCCTTATTACTTCACTACCCTCGCCCCTTCAGTGCTGCTCGCACCGTATCCGGATCCGCGTACTCGAGTTCGGAGCCAGTGGAGAGGCCGCGGCCGAGGAGGGTGATTTTCAGTGAGCGCGGGGCGGCGAGCGATTCCAGTGATTCGCGGACGAGGCCGGCGGTGTAGTCGCCCTCGGGCGTGGCATTGGTGGCGACAACAACTTCCGTGAGCGCTTCGTCGTCGGAAATTCTTTTTGCGAGCTCGTTGAGTCGCACTAGGCGCTCGGGCTCTTTCTCCAAGACCGGCACAGTGCCGCCGAGCACGAAGTAGCGGCCGCGGAAAGCTTGCGAGCGCTCGACACCTTCTAGGTCGGCGTCGCGAGCAACGACGAGGAGCGTGGTTTCGTCGCGGTCGGGCGAGCTGCAGATGCGGCAGGTCTTCCCGCTGCCCTGGGCCTCGTGGTAGCGGTGGCACCGCTCGCAGACGCGCACGGAGCCCGAGAGGGTAGGGATCAGCTTGGCGAGCTCGGCGGCGAAGGCGCGGTTCTTGCGCAAGAGGAAGTAGACGAACCGCCGGGCCTGGCGCGGCCCCACGCCCGGGAACTCGGCGAACATCGCGGCGAGCTTCTCGATGGCGTCCACAGAGAAACAGATTACCAGAAAAGTTTCGCCCCTTGCCTTTAGTAAGTCTCGTGTCCCGCAAACT
>Ga0209542_10008701_pt1 | contig 18865 bp, 12 predicted proteins | sample RifCSPhighO2_01_FD_184028 | JGI IMG/M metagenome (GOLD analysis project Ga0209542, IMG submission 184028) | Soil microbial communities from Rifle, Colorado - Rifle CSP2_plank highO2_0.1 (SPAdes) (version 2) | ecosystem: Environmental > Terrestrial > Deep subsurface > Rock core/Sediment ...
AACGTCGTCGTTACAAGTTCTAGGTTACGAGTTATACTGTTTCCCATGCGTCTTGTTGGTATCGATTACGGGAAAAAGCGCGTCGGCGTTGCGCTTTCTGATGAAGAAGCGAAGTTTGCTCTTCCGTATGGGGTATGGGCAAACGATCAGCAATTGGTCGCCAACATCAAAGCACTCTGTCTTGAGAAGCTTGTCGATGCGGTGGTCATCGGTGAATCGCGCAATCTCGATGGTACCGAGAACGAAGTGCTCAAAGATATCACTCTGCTCAAGTCGGTACTTGAGGGAGAGCTCGAGATCCCGGTGTATCTTGAACCTGAATTCTACACGAGCGCGGAGGCGGAGCGCGTACAGGGAAAGAGTGCGTTAACCGATGCGTCAGCCGCCGCCCTTATCCTCAAGAGTTATTTAGAAAGACACTCAACCACATGATCACCATCGATGATTTTAAGAAAACAGAGATTCGCGTCGGGCGCATTATGAGCGCCGAGCGTGTTGAAGGTTCCGAGAAGCTCGTAAAGTTTCAGGTTTCTTTTGGAGGACTCGGGGAGAGGCAGATCATTGCGGGTGTTGGGCTTTTCTTTAAAGACGTATTGGAGCTTGTAGACCGGAAAGTGGCGTTTGCCTTCAATCTCGAACCCAGGACTCTTATGGGGCTTGAAAGCCAGGGCATGGTACTTGGAGTAGGCGACGGTGAAGCCTTTTCTCTTTTGTCGGTCGATGCTAGTGTGCCGGAAGGGAGTCTCGTTCGATAAACAAGAAAAATGGAGAGCGCATTGGGCCTTATCGACGTACTACTGCACCTCAACGTGTACCTCGGTGCACTCATCGCAGAGTACGGGTTTCTTGTCTATGGATTCCTCTTTGTTGTTATTTTTCTTGAAACAGGGATTGTCGTCGCGCCCTTCCTTCCCGGCGATTCTCTCCTATTCGCGGCCGGCGCGGTCGCTGCGCAAGGAAGCCTAGGTCTGCTCCCACTCTTAATACTCTGCCTTGGCGCCGCCGTTCTTGGAGATGCCGTCAATTATTGGGTCGGAAGGATAGCGGGAGAGCGGCTCCTCGTCCGCTTCCCGACGCTTGTGAAGCCTCGCTACATCGCGAAGACCCATGCATTTTTCGAACGCTACGGCGGAAAGACAGTTGTGCTCTCTCGTTTCGTCCCAATCGTGCGCACGGTCGCTCCGTTTCTTGCCGGCACAGGAGAGATGTCATACGCCAGCTTTACCCGCTATAACGTGCTAGGTGCGTGTTTGTGGGTGTTTCTACTGGTTCCTGCAGGGTATTATTTCTCTTCGGTGCCGTTCGTCGAAAAGAACTTCTCATTCGTTTTGCTCGTCATTGTTCTCCTTTCGGTCATGCCCGCAACTTTTGAGCTTTACCGAAATCGCAAGGGTGAATCTGCCACTCGTCCGGATAGCACATAGACTGTATAATAAGGTGACTCTATGAGCTCACACGTACTTAGTGGTTTATTGAAATATTTTCCAACACCCAAGATATTGGCCATGCCTTCGGTGGGTATTGAGGTTGTTCCCGAAGCGATACGATTCATCGAGATCATTGAGAAGGGAGGCTCATTTTCTGTGGGCAAGTATGGCAGGTATGTGCTTTCCGAGGCAGGTGACGATGATACGTTTCCGAATAGTCCCCATATCAAAGAAGCGCTAGTTGAATTGAAGAAGAAGTATAAGTTGGATTTGATCACTGCCGCGTTGCCTGAAGACAAAGCCTATATTTTCAGTACCGAGGTACCCCGCCTTGCTCCTGATGAGATTCGGGCAGGCCTAGAGCTCAAGCTTGAGGAGCATGTTCCGGTGCCCCCTAAAGATGCTATCTTTGATTATAGGATCGTTTCTATCGATCCTGCTTCTAATCGTCTCCAGGTGAGCGTCTCGGTAGTACCCAATCTCGTGGTGTCTCGCTACGTAGACCTTTTCGTCTCAGCGGGGCTGACCCCTGTAGCTTTTGAACTTTCAGCCCAAGCGGCGGTGAACGCCCTCATAAAGCGGGAAGACCATAGCCCTGCCATCGTCGTTAATTTAGGAAAGTATGATACGCGCCTCTTTCTCGTTTCTCGACGCACAGTCCACTTCTCTTCTGTGATCTCGGTAGGCGGAGACGCTCTTACTGAGGCGATAAAGAAGTATTTCAAGATATCTGCCGCTGAAGCAGAAAAGATAAAAGGAGAGCGTGGCATCGCCCGTAAGAAAGAGGATGCCGACCTTTTTTTCTCGCTTGCGAACACGCTCTCGGCTCTCAAGGACGAGATAGAAAAACTTGTTTCTTATTGGGATTCTCACCGTGAGCGGTACTCGGACGCGAAAGAGAAGATCGGTCGTATCATCCTCTGCGGCCCGGAGGCGAACCTGTCTGGATTACCGGAGTATTTTGAAGCTAGCCTTGGGTTGCCTGTAGCGCTGGGGAATGTGTGGGAGAATATCTTCTCTTTTGATTCATACATTCCACCTATCTCTCGCACCGAGTCTCTCTCGTTTGCCGTAGCCACAGGCCTATTCCTTCGCTCCTATTTCTCATGAATCTCTTACCTCCAGCCCTAAAAGCTCAGCTACGCCGCGAATACCGTTTACGATTCACTGCCCTATTCTCTATCTTCGTCTTTTTCGCTCTATTTACTGGAATCGTTACGGGTGCTCCTTTTGGAATCGCTTTTTTACAGGATTACCTCCTTTCACGGCAGCAATCGACCAAGGTGAATAACTATGAGCCCTCCGATGAGGATAAACAGATGCTGGCCGATTTTCAGTCTCTGAAGAACACCCTGACGGCGCTCGACCCAAAGAGAATCGAGGACCCTGTACTGTTCTCCGAGCTCATCAAGGTCGTTCTTGCAGAGAAACCGACACAAATACGACTGCAGGGCTTTTCTCTCGTTTCGAAGAGCGATTCGCAGAAACAACTTCAGATCTCCGGCGTAGCCTCCACCCGTGAGAGCCTCGTGACTTTTTCGAAACGGCTTTCCGTCAACACCCTTTTCTCTGGAGTCGATCTGCCCATCTCGAATCTCAGTAGAAAAGAGGATATCGAGTTTTCCATCACCGCGGTCGCGGGTAAGGAGGAGAGTAAGGAAAAACAAGCGACAGAATAGAACCCATGTTCGAGCATTTCCAGACAAAATTGAAGATCGTGGTGAATGCCGTGCTCCTCATACTCGGTATCGGAGCTTATCTTGGATTGTGGATTGGTACCGGTAGCCTGCTAGAGAAGACCATTGCTACTCGTGCAGTGGTGTTGCAGTCTGATACGAGCGAGGAGAAAACTCGCGCTGTGCGTAAACTTGTTACTGAACGGGGTTCTGACATCGCGAAGGTTGAAGGGTATGTGTTGAACGACAGCGATATCGTTTCGTTCATTGAATATATTGAAGACCTTGGCCGAGAAGCTGGGGTGCAGGTGAGTACCGATAGAGTGTCCGCGGGTATATTCTCCGGTGTGAATGCGGAAAAGTGGTCCGGATTTTCGTTGATGCTGGAGACAGAAGGATCATGGGAGGCAACGTATCGCTTCAGTATGTTGCTTGAGCGCATTCCTTATAGGTCCGAAGTGCTCCAGGCCAGCATAGAGGTGGTAGATGCTGAAAAAGACGGTCATTCGTGGCAGGGCTCTTTTTCGCTAAATGTGCTGAAACAAAAAAAGAAATGACTACGCTATTCACCAGACTCAAGTCTACCTATAAGAACCGTCAACAGACAGGTGGGGGTTACGCACTTGGGAAAAATCCCACAGCAGATTGGCTTTTGGTCATCGGCACCTTTTTACTACTGACGGTTCTCTTTGTGTTTATCACCTTTTCTCACTATATGGCTTTTAGGGAGCTCGCTAAGGGCGAGGAGACGAATGTCTCTAAGGATGCCACATTGATTCTTCCTGACGGGATCTTCAAGCGCGTGCTTGAGTACTATGAAGGTCGGCGGAGCGCGCTACGAGATGCCCTTGAGAGGCCTGTCACCGTCGTTGACCCCTCTCTGTAGCGTTGTTATGATGCGCTCACGCCCTCGTAGTTTAACTTGCCCGCGCACCTTTTATCACTAACCCCTTGTAGCACAATGGATAGTGCAGCGCTCTTCTAAGGCGTTGATGCGGGTTCGATTCCTGCCAAGGGGATAAAAGGTGTTCGGGTGAAGATAGAACTGCGGACTTCTAAGCCGCTAATGGGTACTGAAACTGTAAGTTTCGATTCACCCCGAGGGCATCATTGAAAACGGTTTTCGATTCGCCGGACCCTTACTTGCCACAGACACTAGTTCCGTGTAGTTTTGTAATGTTCCTGTTCACCGAATCGTCATATAATACCCACCCCATAAGGGTACAAAACTATGAAAAATCACAAAAACCTCTTACTTGCGCTATTACTAGTAGTAGCCACACTCTCTTTTACGTGTTCTGTTTCAGCCGGCTCGTCTGTTTTTAACAACAATTTGTCTTGGGGAATGAGAGGAAGCGAGGTGGTATCACTACAGGAGTTCCTAAAAAATCAAGGTATATACACTGGTCCAATCACGGGAAATTACTTCGCTCTCACCTACAAGGCGGTGCGAGGATTTCAGATCAGAGAGCGAATAACTCCTGCAAGCGGGTATTTCGGTCCAGTTACGAGAACGAAGGCCAACACCATTCTCTCGCAGCAATCTCAATCTGCGTTCACAGCTGGCGCATCTATTTCCGCCACAGCAGACACCTCCGTTTCTTCAGGCTCGTGGTTACAAAATCAGGTAAGCGCAGCGACGTATTACGCGAGAAGGATCTTCGGTAAAAAAAGGCCTCCTTCTTCTGACACAGTATCTCCGTCGGTGACCCTCTCGAGTACGTCAGGTTCAATTACCAACACCTCTATCCCGGTGACTATCTCTTTTTCGGAATCGGTGACAGGGTTCACGATATCTGACATCGCTGTGCAGAATGGTTCTGCTAAGAATTTCTCCGGTAGTAGCTCCAAATATGCTGTTACCATCGTTCCTCTTGCTGATGGCACGGTCAGTGTTCAAGTTCCGGCTTCGGTTGCTTCTGACGCGGCAGGGAATGCAAATCTGGCTTCGTCTCTGCTTTCACGTACCTATGACCGCACGCTTCCGATCGTAAATGGGCTTTCCGACTACCTTACTCCAAGTAAAAGCGTCACCTGGACATGGAGTTCAGAGGCTGGGGCCACATTCCGCTATCTTATTGATATGACTCAAAGCGCTGCGCCGAGCGGGACTTTTGGTGCAGTAACTTCCGCAAACCAGTTGACTGGTACAGGTACATACTATATACACGTGCAAGCGAGAGATGTCGCGGGGAACAGAAGTGAGGTAGTTACCGCAAAAGCTGTTCTAGACAACAGCGCTTCTACATCACCTCCACCTCCTCCGACATCAGGCGAGGTTTACCTCAATGCCTATACTACCGCTTACACCTATTGGGATAACACTCCACCCGGGTCGGCAGATATTTCACACCCTGTCATTCATCAAAAGGCCGGAGGTATCGGTACCTACGCAGATCCAGTAACGCTTGCGGTCGGACATTCCATAATTAGCGGCGAGGATATACTTGATTATCCAGCCGGTACGATCTTCTACATCCCTAATGTTCGTCGCTACTTCATCGTCGAAGATACGTGCGGGGATGGGAATACTCCACAGAACGGGCCATGTCATATCGGATATCCCGCGGGAACCAGCACTTGGGTAGATCTCTGGATTGACGGTGCGAGCGGGAGTGCTTCGCAATCGAACGCGTGCGCGGAAGCCATCACTGACTCAAATGGTGTTGCGCATACGATTATAAAGAACCCCGCTTCTACGTATGCAGTAGTTTCTGGTGCAGTATTTCAGAATGGTTCTTGTGCCCAGCAATACGGCAATATACCGGTGACGCAATAAAGGGTAGTACACCCTTTATTTCAACTTCGCTCGTTTTTCGCAGCACTCCTCGCTCATCGTAATAAAAAGAAGAAAGAGAAAGTATGAAAAGGTCAAAGGCCGTCAGCGTTGCTGACGGCCCCTTTTTGACAGGGTGCGCCCCGAGATTCGCTCCTTACAGGAGCAGTACCCGTTTCTGATTTTTCATTTGCCTCAGCTCTGAAAAATCTAGAAACGGCTTCGAGTCTCTTACGCCCACATAACATGTGGGCTAGGGCGATTTTTCGCTTTGCTCAAAATGCGCCCTAAGAGACTCGAACTCCTGACCTTCCCCGTGTAAAGGGGCTGCTCTACCAACTGAGCTAAGGGCGCGTCATACAACAATAAGCTAGACACTGACTTTTTTCAATCAGCTTAGACTTTTAAAGAGAGGAGATATGCAGCTCCTGTAGGACATGAGGATAGTCATCTGAGTTGATGCTCCACGTCTCTATCCCCACGCTTCCCGTTGCAGGCATACCAGAGAGAGTTGCTGAAAGGACCTTTTCCCCGTCCATATAGCAGGAGACCTTATTGCCTTGCACTGAAGCTCCGTGTTTTGCGTTCCCCCACGGCTTATAGGTACGAATGGCGAGCAAAGGAGTTTGGCCAAGAAGCGTTGACGCGCCCTTTTTCACCTGATAGATCTGTATGACTGCGCCGTAGTTCGAGTATGCGCAGGCGACGAAGTTTCCGTCATCTATGAATCGGACAAGTATAGAGAACGTGCTTGTCATGCCCCAGTATACATTCGCATTGACTCGGTAATTCGCCCACTCCTTTCCGCCCCCGAAAACCGTCATGGATCCGTTGGTCTTTTTCGGTATAGGACCGATGAGCACACCATTGTTTGTTTTTTCGAATTGACCGAAGAGCGGCTGCCACATTGCCACATCTTCCGTTCTGGAGGAGAGGGTATAGGGAAGATCGACTTGGGTCATACCGGCAAAAGGGTCTTGTCCAAGACCCGGTTTTCCCTCGGGTTCGCTCCACCGTGCGTGCGCAATGGGTGATGTCTCTAGTCGGATGGCGTCTAAAAAGACGCTCCCGGGATTTTCCACGCTTATAGAAAAACCAGTAATCTTTGTTTTTTCCGCCGGAGCGGTTACCAGATTTTCTAAAGGTATGGAAATCGTATTCCACGTGTTTGGGATGAGAACTCCGCTTTCTGCATACCAGGCAAGCGATTGTCTCCCAAGCGAGCGTCCAAAGGTGTCATGGAATTCAAGGTAGAGGTCGTTGATGGCGCTATCGGGGAAGACCGCAAGCGAAAGGGAACGGTAGGAGCTCACGTCTTGGTCTGGAATGTTAAGCCGTATACCCGCCCAAGGTTTGAGGAATGCTGCATGAAGCGAGTACGCACCTTCGAACCTCTCCATGCTTGAGCGCCAATCCACGATGCTATCCCACGACCAATCCTCGAACCCGAAGGGTAGCGAATCTCGGTACAGGAAACCAGAAACCAGCGCGACATTTTTCTCGTTCTTTCCGGCTTTCTCAAAAGGATCTCGGGTCGGGTCGAAGGTGACCTCAACGGCTTCAGCAAGCGAGACGTCGTCGGGTTGGTGTAGGTAGGAGATTTTGAGCCACAAGATGCCAAAGCACAGCAGGAGGAGAAATCCTCCTACGATTGAACCGAATATTTTCCAAAATGTATCTTTTTGCGCCACCATGTTCGTGAGTTTGCGTACGCTTACTTAGAAGATGTCGGTTCGAGCGGAGCAGGTGTTTCGATGAAAGAGCTCTCTGCTATCGCCGTGTCCGTAACCAGCTCTGATGCCCACGTGTTGCCGCTTAGTGGTTGTATCGGACTTCCGTCCAACCCGGGGACTTCGGATAGGGTTGTTACAACTGGGTAGGTCGTCGTTTCTTCGCGCACCCCTTCACTGGGTTCTATCGGAAAGGTTGTCTTGGTAGAGGCTATTGGAGGGAAGGAGTATCCATTGTCGACCGATGAAAAGTAGAAACGTTGCGTTTCGCCTAATTTAACGAATTTGTTCCAGCCCAACCCGATTCCCTCTATCGCACGTGTGAGGCCTCGGGCTACCGTGATGTAGAGGAGTTGTCGATAGACCAGACGTTGCAGGGGAACCATAACGAGAAGTCGCATTTTCTTTTTTTCTTTTCTCACGCCGAACCATCCGTAGGAGAGGTCAAATGCCGTGAACAAGAGAAAAGGGATAAGGAGTCCATGCCAGTCGTTGAAGATGAGCCCGAACAAAAGAGCAGAGTCGGCGAAGGGGTAGATGAGGGGCAAGAGTATGTTGAAGAAGAGTACGTTGGGCAGTACGATGAGGCTTATCATATCCAACGGGCGTTCACGGTAGACCCTCTTGTGTTTCCAGAAGCATTGCATCGTGCCGTAGATCCAGCGGAAACGCTGTTTGAGAAAGTTGCGGAGCACGCGCGGTGTTTCGGTATACGAGACGGCATGCTCTTCATAGAGGACTTTTTTCCCGTGCCTTAGGAGTGTGAGCGTCATATCTTGGTCTTCAACCAAGGTGTCGGTACTGAATCCTCCTCCCGCGAGCACATCTTTCTTTCTCCATGCGCCTGCAGGTCCTGGCACCACCCCCACAGATCCTATGACCGAGAGCGCGTATTTATCGATATTCTGCCCCATGGCGTACTCGAGGGCTTGGAAGAGGTCGAGAAGGCTTTTGCTTCCTGTCGTGTGCACTTTGCCAGCTACCGCGCCGACCTCGGGATCGGAAAAGTGTTTTATGAAATGGTGGAGGGCGTTCGGGTCTATGACGGCATCAGCATCAAGGACCGCGAAGATGTCATAGCGCGCTGCTTCTATACCGTAGTTGAGAGCACGAGCCTTTCCTCCGTTCTCTATCTGAAGGAGCTTAATGTATTTATCCGGATGAGCCGCAATAACCGACTTGACGATATCTCCCGTTGCGTCCGTTGAACCGTCATCGATAACGATAATCTCTTTTTTCTGATGGAGGCTCATGAGGGCGCTCTCAACTGTAGATCGGATATTTTCTGCTTCGTTGTAGGCCGGAATGAGAACGGAGATGCCTCTGTTCTTGTGCTCGGGAAACTCTACGAGAGGATGCTTCTTTTTTCTTCTCCAGCCTATGAAGATGAGAGTGAAAAGAAGTCCACAGCGAGCGATGACTAATACTAGTATGACCAGGACGCCTATCTCGAGGAATTTTCGGAAGATGGGGAACATCTGTATATAGGTCGTTTTAAAGCCGCGCACGAGGAGTGTCGTTGTTTGCTGTGAGGGGGTAAGAGATGCAGCTGTCGGCTCGATGCCTGCTCTAGCCACAGACTGTTTCTCTATAGCATCACGGGTTGCAGCGTCAGCGATACCGGCGCGTGCAGGGTCGACGCTCGTTGGGTCGATGAGCTTCTGGTTTACTTGGAAACGCAGAAGCGCGTTTCGAGTTTCTGTGCCAAAGGTACCGGTGATGAGGTAGGGATCGAACCCGCTTTCGCGGTAGAGGAACCATTGGAGTTTGGAGACCTCCCCACCGGTTTTTGCGTCAGTGGATCCAACGAGAAGAGTGCGGGAGAGTGCTATTTTCTGTGGCGGGAGAATGAGCTCTGTTAGTGGCACGATGGTGTAGCCTTGCTCTCGTAGATAGGCGATGAGCTCGGGCATTGCTTCCACGGTGTGCGCTTCTTCGTGGAGCATTAGGATGTGTCCTCCGGGTGAAGCAGTAAGAGCGTTCTTGGCGTTCGCGATAACTGCCTGGCTTGAGGTGGCTAGCCAGTCGCGCGTATCGATGTCAGCCCCGATAGGAATAAAGCCCGCTTCAAGCGCCCAGAGCATATCTTTTTCAGGGGGAGTGTAGGGGTTTATCGTGGGGTCTATGCCAATACCTAAGAGAAACGGAGGGCGATAGAAAATCGGGTCTTGGCCGGTAATGTGGGAGAGAAGGTAGCCTGTTGAGTGGAGTTCGAGGGCGGTACGGTTTTGTGATTCGTGCACGCTCTGTTGGTGCGTAAAGGAGTGGTTGCCGATATCAAAACCTCGTTTTGCCGCTTCGTATACGATGTCGGGCCGGATCAAGATGTTTTGCCCGACATAGAAGAATGTGGCTGGAGCATCGTTTTTCTCTAAGACATCCATGAGCACCATCGATATCTCTGGGCGTGGTCCGTCGTCGAACGTGAGAGCTATCTTATTTTTGTTCGCCGCACTGAAGTAGAAATGATAGTCCTCGGTAGTTTCAGTATATTTGACGATAGGGCGCGAGCTCTTGGAGAAGAATATGTTGAACCCGAAGAAAAGTATCATACCTACCAGTAGGGTAGTAGCTGCTACGACAATGCCGCGGAAAAACACCTTTCTCTTTTTTGAAGAATCTAGGAAAACCGACATAGTTTGATTTTATTTCCCTTAATCAAAATTTCTCCTTACGTTTTTTAATGACAAGCTTTACAAGAGAACGGAGTTTTTGAGAACTTGTTCAGCTACTCTTTTTTGCCTAGTCAATTCTTTAGGCAAAATAAAAACCAACAGAGCCCTTCGGCTTTGCTGGTTTCCCTTTTTGTTGTTTATCTCACCGCGACGTGCGGTGCAAATGCATTCTAGCCTTTTTAAGAAAAATGTACAAACGGAGATTGTTCACAGCTCACGCCGCATTATTGGCGATATACTTAACGGTATTGCAGAAGAGGTATTCTAATGACAAGAACAGGACGGGCCTAAAATTCTGGGAAACCAGCTAAAAGCTGGAGATTTTAGGCCCGCCCTGGTCTCGTCTCGTCTCGTCTTTAAAAAGGAAAACCCCTCTCGTAAAAGGAAAGGAGCTTTATTGCGGATACTACGCAGGGAACGTACATTGTATAGGTTGACGTGTATAGTTTTGTGTGTCTGGTTGTTTTTACTTGCTTGTGTTTTCAAGTGAGGTGATTAGTATTGCATCCACTTCAGGTGGCTCTGGGAAACTGCTTAAAGTACGTACTTTAAAGTTGGTTTAATAAATAATTACCAGAGCTATGTCTATTTCACTGGGAACGAACGCCTTTGGCGTTCGTAAGTTTGTTTCTCTTTTTACTAACAAGAGAACCAGTAGCGCAGTCGTCGCTACTCTTTTCGCGTTCTCGCTTCTCGTTGTTCCAACGTCTGCGTCCGCTGCCGTTGCACAAAGAGGTTCCGCAACGTCTGCTACTACTGGCGACTCGACCCTTACAATTGCAAAACCGACTGGAGTTGTCGCAGGTGATGTTTTGATTGCCAACATTTCGCATGTTGGTAACACGATTGCATCCACTGCGTCCGGTTGGACCTTGATTAGTAGTGCAACTGTAAATCCGCCTGGATCTAATGACGACGGACATTTTAGTCTTTGGTACAAAGTTGCTGGAGCATCAGAACCTGCGAGTTATAGTTTTGGAGTAAGTAGTACCAACGATAGTGTTGGTGCCATTGTTGCGTTCTCTGGTGTGGATGTCACAGGCGGTGTTACTGCTACGGGCGTAGCTGGCGGACCATTCGATGTTGATCCAGGGAATATAGAAACAGATAATCAGACGTTAGATGTCACTGGCCTGACAACTGTAACTACCAACGCTGCGGTTGTTATGTTCGCGATGGCAAATAACAACACTACTTGGAGTTCGTGGAATACAACTTCTCCGGGAGCACTAACTGAACTTTACGATGTGGGTGTTAACGGTTCTTCATCAGATGCTGAAGTTGCTGCGGCTTGGTCACTTAAAGCTACTGCGGGTGCAACAGGAAATGGAACGGCCACTATGTCCGGCTCCGGTGAAAGCGGAGGTCTTTTGATTGCTCTTCGGCCAGCGGATACCACTTCACCAACTGTCACCATTAATCAAGCCGATGGACAAATAGACCCAACCACCACGTCACCTATCAATTTCACCGTTGTATTCAGCGAATCAGTGGATGATTTCGCGACTGGTGACGTAACGCTCTCCGGCACGGCTGGAGCGACAACTGCAACCGTTACCGGCAGTGGCACAACTTATAACGTTGCTGTTTCCGGTATGACTGGAAGCGGAACTGTCATCGCAAGCATCGCCGCAGGCGTTGCCAACGACGCGGCAGGGAATGACAACCTCGCTTCTACCGCGACCGACAACACCGTTACCTATAACGCTTCCGGTGCCGCCTGTTCAATTGATACCGAAGCAAACAAAATCGTTAACCCGTGTCTTGAAGCCGGCGTGGGAAGTGGCACAGTACCTCCGGCTAGCATCACGAACTGGAGCGTCAACACATGGGGGACGAATGATGCGTCATTTTCCGTAGTGAGCGGTGCTCATTCAGAACTTCGCGCGTCACAAGTCGCCATCACCACGTACACCGATGGCGATGGAAAGTGGACGTTTGACAGCATTTCAGTTACTCCGGGCGAGTATTACGTATTTTCCGACTGGTACAAATCCGATGTAGAGACCGAAGTTGATGTTTTCTTCACGACTTCGGGGGGCGAAGTTATCCAACTTCTCTCAAGTGTCCCAGCCACTCCGGACTGGACGCCATTCAGCGCAGGCTTTCTGGTTCCCAACGGCGCAACTGCTGTTACCGTAGCGCACCTGTTGAGCAGTGTCGGCACGTTGACGACTGATGACCACTCGCTCGTTATCAGCTCAGCTCCGACCTTCACTGAAGGCATGGTGACGCTTACCTTCGACGACGGATGGGCGTCATTCATCGATAACGCAGTTCCTATTTTGGAAGCTCGCGGCCTCAAGGCGACAGCGTTCGTCAACAGCCAGCCAATCATAGAGGGTTTTGCCGGCTATATGACGGCGACTGATCTCCAAGCACTTCAAACCCAGGGCTACGACATTGGCGGTCATACCTACACGCACGCAGACCTCACCTTGCCTGAAACCAATCTGACGCATGAGGTAGATGACAACCGTACTCATTTAACGGTTACCCTCGGTCTTACACCTGTTGACTCTCTTGCGTATCCGTATGGCGTGTACAACGACACCGTCATCGCGGCAGTAGACGTAGCCGGATACCTCGGCGCGCGAACGGTTGACGAAGGGTACAACTTCACGAACACCGATCCATTCAAACTCAAAATCCAGCACGTAACTAACCTTACGACTCTTGAAGAGTTGCAGAGTTGGATTGATACAGCAAAAACAAACAATACGTGGCTTATCTTGATGTTCCACGAAATTGTTCCTGAAGTTAACGCAACCAATTGTTTGGGTGACGTCGGGGGCGATCTCACTGAGTGTTCGTCTACTACCTTGCTTTCAGGGGTTGCGGATTACCTTGTTGCGCAGAGCGTTGCCGTGCCTACGATGCACCAAGGACTTGAAGTGCTCGCGGGTTCCGCTGTTCCCGACACGATTGCGCCAGTTCTCGCTCAAATAACTCCAGTTACGACCCCGACCAATGACACGACACCAAGCTACACCTTTAGTTCAACCGAAGCGGGGACGATTCTCTACGGTGGTAGCTGTTCAAGTGCAGAGGTGAGCGCGGTATCCGGTCCGAACGCGGTTACCTTCAACACGCTTGGCGAAGGAACGTACAGTGATTGTACCGTTCAGGTAAAGGATGCTGGGAACAATACCAGTATAGCTCTCTCAATCCCGTCGTTTACGATTGATACGACCCCTCCCGTTGTGACAATCGGCGAATATGACGGGGTTACGCCGACTAGCCAGAACATCACAGTCACCGCTTCAACGAATGAAGGTGACCTCAATACGGTGTCGCACGAATTCACTGAAAACGGCACGTTTGATTTCGTTGCCACTGACGCGGCAGGGAACGTGACGACTGTACCGGTTACCATCACCAACATTGATAAGACCGGTCCTACCATTACCATCGTCAATCCTGGTTCTGCTAAAGCGCAGAGCAAGGAGCTTACAGCTTCAACGGACGAGGGCACACTCACACAGAGCGTTTTGCTTCCCGCTGATGTAAGTGCGTGTGACAATACCCTGACTTTTGTCGACTACGTTGCGCTTCCGTTTTCTTCAGAAGATGACAACGGTACGCGTGTGTGTTACACTGCCGCCGACGCGCTTGGTAACGTAACATACGCCGAATCACAACCGATAGAGGGCATTGATGTTACACCTCCGGAGATTACCGGTGAGGTAACCATCTCTTCAAACAATGCTAACCCGGCAATCGCGAAAATCGGAGATACTGTTTCCGTTACCTTTGCTGTCAGCGAACAGGTGTCTACTCCAACGGTTACTATCGCCGGGCAACCAGCGACAATAAGCGGTTCCGGTGCCGGCCCTTTCACAGCGACCTATGTCCTCTTGGACAGCGATTTGGACGGCCTGGTAACGTTCACGATTGACTTCACCGACCTTGCCGGAAACGCAGGCGTTCAAGTCACCGCAACTACCGATGCATCTTCCGTTACCTATGACGGGACGGCTCCGGTGGTAACCATTGATCCGTTGCCTATCGTTAACCTTGCCAATGTCTCTTCTGTTCCCGTATCGGGAACGTGTACGGCTGGCGATGGAGAAATTGCGATTGAGATAGTCGCGCTTTCTCTCCAGAGCGTACCGTGCGCATCGGGCACATGGTCAACTTCTTTTGACCTCACGCTCCTTTCGGACGGTCCGGTAACAGCGAACGCTTCACAGACGGACGCGGCGGGCAACATCAGTCCTGCTGTCAGCAACACAACGAAAGATACTTTCGCTCCGATCCTCTCAATCAACCCGGTTACGACACCGGCTCCGACCATGCCGACGATTTCCGGAACGACAGATGACAGTGCAGATGTGTCTGTCACGGTAAACGGAAAGACGTATGTAACGACTCCTGTTGCAGGACAGTGGTCTGTAACCGTTCCAGCCGAAGATGCCCTTGAGAACGGGACAACGCATACCGCTTCAATAGAAAGCACCGATGTGGCAGGAAATACCGGTTCAGCAGGACCTTCCAACGAGTTCACGATTGATGGCACTATCCCGACAGTAACTATCGCGAACAAGCCAGCTGCTTTCGTGAACGTCTCCGAATTCTCATTTGAGTTCAGCACAGTGGAAGAAGATGCGACGCTCACCTGCAAGCTTGATGACGGCGAATTTGAGGCGTGCGAGTCGCCGAAAGCCCTATCGCTTGGCGAAGGCGCACACACCTTTACGGTTCGCGCGACCGACTCGGTTGGAAACTCCGACGAAGATTCAACCTCTTTCACGGTTGACCTGACTGACCCCTCGGTAACGATTGACGACGTTACTTCTTTCCCGGCTGTACCGGACATCAGCTTCTCCGTTACTGAAACGAATTCATTTTCTACAACTTGTTCAACAAATGGTGGCGACTCTATATCCTGTGACTCACCCTTCACACCTTCCGTAGTTGATGGTGAGCATACGATAGTCGTCCGCGCGACCGACGTATCGGGCAGAACAGGGGAAGACTCAGTGACCTTTACCGTAGACCTTCCGCCGACGATAACCGTTGACCCGGCTAACATGGCAGTCGCGTTCGGCTCCGACTTCACTGACCCGGGCGCTACCGCGAACGATGCGACGGACGGTCCTCTCGTGGTTCCTGACCCGATCATCACCTTCACGAACGATATTGTGACGGATGAGGCGACTACGACGGTCAACACGAACGCACTCGGGACGTACACGCTGACCTACTCGGTGACTGACTCCGTGGGCCAGACCACGACTGCAACAAGGACGGTGACAGTTTCCGATCTCGCGCTCTTTGCTGAACAGGATCTGATTCCGAGCACGAGCGAGATAACCATTACCTGGTCAACGACGCACCCCGCGACCTCGAGAGTTCTCTTCGACACAGTCTCTCATCCTGATGCGGCAAACGGTTCTGGACCGAATTACGGCTATGGTGACTCAACGACTGAAGATGCGGCACTCGTAACTTCGCACTCGGTTACCGTCAGCGGATTGACAGCTGGGACTACCTATTATCTTCGCCCCGTCTCGCACGGCTCGCCTGAAACGCTTGGTGCTGAATTCGCTGTGACGACCGCAACGCCTCCCGCGCCGGCTAGAGTTTCAGGTGGCGGTGGAGGTGGAGGGCTGTTCTACACGTCTTCCGTAAAGATTAATGACGGCGCTACCCAGACGAATTCTTCCAACGTCACCCTTACGCTCTCTACAACCTATCCGACGGCGACCCAAATGTGGGTTTCCAACAACTCCGACTTCTCAACAGGTGAATGGACTTCTATCCAGCAAACCTTACCGTGGGTTTTGGAGTCAGGAAATGGCGTGAAATCGGTTTACGTGCGCTTCGGAAACAACAACACGGTTATTTCCTCGGTCGCCGCGGGAATCGAAGTCTCTGGTAACGGCGTGGCTCAAGGGCAAGTCCTCGGCGCCTCTACGTTCAACTTCACGAGAACCCTATCACTCGGCTCACGTGGGGATGATGTGACCGAACTTCAAAAGCGTTTGACGGCGGAGGGTGTCTATTCCGGACCTATCACGGGCTACTTTGGGCCGCTCACGCAGGCAGGTGTGAAAGCCTACCAGGCGAAGATTGGTGTGGAGCAAGTCGGTATCGTTGGTCCAAAGACCCGTCTCGCGCTCAACTCCGGAGCACCGACGGTTGCTGGAGCATCGACCTCGGTTGAAGCGCTTATGAAGCAACTCCAAGAGCTTCTTGCTCTTGTCGCGAAACTCCAGGCTGATCTGAAAGTAGCACAGGGTCAGCAATAGATTTCTCCGAAAGGGGATAGGCAAAAGCCCCGTCCGCTAGAGCGGACGGGGCTTTTCCTTTCGTTGTGAACATTTTCGGAACGCGTCTAGGGTTAAAGGTATAAAATGAGACTGTTCGGCGTTCATCCACTGGGAAGATGGATCTGGCACGATCATATGCGTACGGCGGTTACGCCCTTTCTTTCTCTGGGAGAAGAAAGAGGGATTTGCTTTTTATATTAAATTATGCTATAATTATAGTTGTGAAAGAAATGATAAAGAAAGTTCTCGTACCGCATAAGAAAAACGATTTTCGTCCCTACCTCCTTCGGACGCTCGGTATCATACTTATGTTCGCCTTTATCGGTGGAGCTCTTTTTGCTTCACAGATGTATCGTTTAGCTCTTCGTTCAAGCGATTACCTAGCGAGCGTGCTTCCCTCGGTATTGGTGGATCTTGCGAATGATGACAGGCAAGGTGAAAATCTCGCACTGCTTACCCCCAACCCTCTTCTTGAAGAGGCGGCGCGGCTCAAGGCCGAGGATATGGTCTCCAAGGGCTATTTTGCACACTACAGCCCTGAAGGGGTTAGCCCATGGCGTTGGATGAGTCAGGCAGGGTATGAATTTGTATACGCAGGGGAAAATCTGGCAGTCAACTTTGACGACTCTGCGGCGGTCAATGAAGCATGGATGCGTTCCCCCGGTCACCGAGAGAATATATTGAATGGCCATTTCACCGAAATCGGCATTGCCGTTGCAAAAGGGGTGTATGAAGGACGGGAGACGCTGTTTGTGGTGGAGATGTTCGGAAGTCCCGTGAAAGAAATCGTATCGGCCTCGGGCGAGGTTGCCGTGGTTTCTAAACCTAAACCCAAACCGAAGACGCCTGCTGAAGTGCCGGAAGTTACCGTCACGCCGATCGCGTCCTCAAGCGTTCTGGGGGCAGAGAGCCAGACGTTCCTTTCAGTGAAGAATGCTAATGTTCCCGCAGAAGCTCCCGAAGAGAGAAGCGAAGTCAGCGAGCGAGTCTCTAGAACTGAAGCAGTCGCGTACGCGTCGCTCTCGGATACGTTTCTCACAAGTCCTAGCAAACTGCTCGCGTCTGTCTACCTCGTGCTCTCCCTTCTTCTTGTAGTCCTATTGCTTGCCGTGTTGTCGGTCAAGCACGAACATCGCCTGCGCCACACTGTGTTCACCGTGCTCGTATTTGTCATTATCGTGGCCATCTACTATACCTATCAGTTGCTAGCTCCTACGGGGATCACCGTGCTTGCTGCCCTGTCACCCTAATAATGGATCACGTTAGAAGCTGCGGAGAGCGAATTTACCACTTTTGTTCAAATGTCATGCAAGACAACCGAGTACAGATTTATAATATAGTAACTTCAAGCAGAAACGGTTGGTCCGTTTCCTGCTTTTAACGGGATGGATCCCGTTACTGTTCTCTATGAAGACGACGAAGTGTTGGTGGTGAACAAACCGGCGGGTCTTGTCGTGCACGCAGACGGCCGGACGGAAGAGCCGACGCTTGTCGACTGGCTACTTGAAAAGTATCCGGCGATACAGGGGGTAGGGGAAGCAATAAAAGTTCAAAGTTCAAAGTTAAAAGCTCAAAGTGAAGACAGGGGAGGAGACGACGATGAAGTGATTATCGAAAGGTCTGGCATCGTGCACCGCTTGGATAGGGAGACCTCGGGCGCGATAGTCATCGCCAAAACGAGAGAATCCTATCTCCACCTCAAGCGGCAGTTTCAGGATAGGGAGGTGCACAAAAAATATCATCTCTTCGTCTGGGGAGAGATGAAGACCGAGCGCGGGACCATCGATCGTCCTATCGGCAAAAGCCCGAATGATTTTCGCCAATGGTCGGCGCAGAGGGGGGCAAAGGGTGTGATGCGCGAAGCGGTAACGTGGTACAAGGTGCTCGCACGGGGGCACGGAATAAGTTTTATAGAGGCACAGCCGCAGACGGGGCGAACACACCAGATACGCGTGCATTTCAAAGCGATAGGGAATCCCGTCGTCGGTGATAAGCTCTATGCGCCTACCAAACGAACGGCACTCGGCTTCGAACGCACTGCCCTCCACGCCCGCTCGATTAAATTTATGGGGCGGGGTGGCAAAGAGATTGAAGTTGTTGCCCCGTATCCCGACGATTTTACGCACGCCCTTGAATTATTGAAGTGATGGAGAAACTAAGCAGCTAGCAAGCATTCTATATTCTATTGTTATTGTTTAGTTTAAGCAACTATTAATAAGCATGCTATAGCACACTTATTAATACTACTGTATGATAGAGGTTAAAGTAAAAAAAGAGAAGTGGTGTGTGTTGCTAACTATTTAATA
>Ga0209542_10008702_pt1 | contig 18863 bp, 14 predicted proteins | sample RifCSPhighO2_01_FD_184028 | JGI IMG/M metagenome (GOLD analysis project Ga0209542, IMG submission 184028) | Soil microbial communities from Rifle, Colorado - Rifle CSP2_plank highO2_0.1 (SPAdes) (version 2) | ecosystem: Environmental > Terrestrial > Deep subsurface > Rock core/Sediment ...
TTATTTTTTTCCTGTTCCCGTCTTTGCGCAACCATTTCTTTAAAAACCTCAGGATAAGGTGCATAACTTCTTATAAAACTCTCCGCGCTCACAAGCATAATTATACCTTCTTAATCAATCCCGATCAACCCCTATCAGATCGGCGTCAAATCTAGACCAAGTAAGAAAAGCATACATTTAAGAAGTATGTATAAATTCAAGCTGATTTGGCTCCGCGTTTTCTCTCTCTACCGCTTTCACGAAAGTAAGTATTTTATCCTTTTCTAAAGTCCCCTCATTCCATCTTCTTAAATTCTCTTCATAAATATCTATCCCGTACTTCTCAAGCACAAAATCAGCGTGCCTGCGTACTTCAGCAGATCTTAAAGTAAACTGGGGCCGGACCGGAATTTCAGCGATTCTTGAACCTTGAATTTCTCTTGTAACATCATCAACTACCAGTTCAACATATTTTATTGGATCAGGAGCCTTTTCTTTCATATTACGCAGCATTATATCATCTTAATCTGGTTTTATAAACATAAATAACACGGAAAAATCTGACAACAAATATCAACCATATTTGATCAAATCCTCTCCACTTTTAAATTTTTATGATTTTCTGTTCTTTTTATGTCTTCGAATACGAAGCTTTCCCGGGGAAACTATGATTAAATTCCCAACATAATCGTTTGTTTTCAATTTACCTAATAGTTTTTTGACTATATTATTTATCATTTTCGTTGACATTGCATTTGGAAAACGTAAAATCACAATTCCACAATGAGTTCCAAGGGGAAAACTTAATGTATTGGAAAATCCCAGATCGCCAGAAAAAAGAACTGCTTTGTGAGTTTGCGCAAATTGAAATATTTCATCATCCTGATGCCCACGAAGAACATGGTCACGAATATCAAATATGGTAAAGCCTAATTCGGAAAGAATAACTCCAAAAGATCTATGAAGATCTTCATCTATTACGGCATTCATTGAAAAGCAATTTCTTCTTCTTCAACCAGCTTTGCGGCGTACTTTAAAGCAGCCAAAACTTGATTACGAGTAAGATCATATTCGTTCATCACTTCATCAACTGTCATCCCACCTGCAATTTTACCCACAACAAGATCTACGGGTACACGAGTCCCCTCAATTACAGGTTTCCCAAAACGGACTTTTGGGTCAACAGCTATATAACGATATATTTGTTTTTTCATGTATTTGTAGTATATCATAATATAAGCAAAAAACGTGATCCAGATTCAAGGTTTTGATAAGTTCTCTTGCTTTAACAACCGGCAGTTTAGACATGAAAGGAAAAGTCTGAATTGATTTTATTGCAATAGATTTTGGAAATTTGAAAGTTTATAATCTTTCTTGCATGAAAAATTTACCAGACCTGAAACATGAAAAATCCCTCTGGAAAAAAGGTTTTACGGTTATTGGCATTGATGAGGTAGGAAGAGGATGTCTTGCTGGGCCATTGACAGTGGGAGCCGTAATTTTTGAAAAAATAGGTAAAAAACAAAAGATTGAAGAATTAGAGAGTATTGGTATTAATGACTCAAAAAAGTTAACATCTAAAAAGCGAGAGGAACTTTCTAAAATAATCAAAAAATCCGCTCTTTACTACTCTTGCGCATCCATAAATGTTTCCGTTATCAACAAAAGGGGAATAGTTAAAGCAACCCAGATGGCAGTGAGAAAAGCGATAAAAAGAATCATGAATCATGAATCAGGAATCAGGAATAAAAACAATAAATTCTTAATTCATAATTCTAAATTCTTTATTCTAGCAGATGCTTTTTATATTAAATACGTTAAGGGAATTGGTCTCAAAAATCAGAAAGCCATAATTCACGGAGACGGAATATCAATTTCTATAGCTGCGGCATCCATAATTGCCAAAGTAACAAGAGATAAACTGATGGGCAGGCTTTCCAAAAAACATCCGGAATATAACTGGAGCAAAAACAAAGGCTACGGAACACACGATCATATTCTTGCTTTAAAAAAACACGGGAAAACTTCTTACCACAGAGAGCTTTTCATAAGTAAAATTATATATTAAGGTCTTGACAAACATTAAAACTATCTATTATTATAATATAGTACACTTGAATCGTATTTATTTATATTTTCATAAGCTTAAAACCTATTGGTTTCCTGTCTTTATCTCACTTTTTCTCATAATAAGCATATTTGTTACCACCTCTCAAGTTCAAAAAAGGCAAAATACTACTACAAAAGCTGCAACCAGCTATCCAGCAGATTTGTCAGGAAAATTCAAAGAAATGCAAGTTCTAAATCTTACCTCAGCTTCTCAAATATACGGTTATTTTACTACTGATCACAAAAGTATTACCCCCAGTCAATCTTTGCCTTCAACGATTAGTCTTTCAAACGGTGCGGTTACTTTCCAGCAGAAAGGTGGAATCATTATTGCTAATCCTCTCAAAAATGAATCTTTCTATAAAATCGAAGTAACCATGACTGATGCAGATCAGACAAGTTTGGAAAGCTACTTAACTCCCATAGATAATTTATGGGCAAGTGGAGTAACAACAAATGGCATAAGCATTGGGATAAATACTACCAAATCAGGACGTACCTACTGGAACTGGCATACACAACTAAAACAACAGGGTCAGATTCCGGATGACCAATATAATTGGTCCATGGCCGCCCATTCCAAATTTATCAGGCGCCAGGCCGGTCCAGTAAAACTGGAAATCTATGTTACTCCCAATGGCAGTTATGCTGTGGTCAACGGTGCAAACTTTGGTTCTTTTCCTAACACCTACCTTGGAGCTTACACCTACCGAAATGGCCAGCCCTTGAACTATATAGCTTTGGCAAAATGGAACGATGGCGGAAACACAGTGACCTTTCAGAATTTAAAAGTTATAAAATTGGATAATGTCATAAATAATATAGATGAAGTTAATGCTTACTTTATCAAACGCACTGTTGAAAGCAGCGCTTTCTTAAATACTATTTCCCAAACTGGAGGCGCCAATGGTTCATCTGGTTACGGAAATGCTTTATGGGCAGCTTTTCTCTATAGAGCATATGACTATTATTTCAAAACCAATCATGTTGCTGATGTGCAAAACCTGGTTGATACTTTTTTGCAGTATTTTCCTGCGGATGTAGACACTAATCTAGCCCGTTATGGCAAGGAAGACACTCTTGCGATCAACCACTCTTTTATTAATAACAATAACGCAGTACCAATGGTTGTTTATGGACTTGGGTCATATCTCCGTCCTGACCAAAAAACAGCTTTCCAAACCCAACTTGGGAAAATTATTGATAAATCAGAGCAATATATTACAGTTAAATTTCCTAACGCACCCTGTGCCGGCAAAACAGCCGGTCAATGTGTGTTTGACACGCGGCTTCAAGTTGACGTTAACGGTAAATCTATTGAATCAATTACTGCTTATGGGAAATTTTACAATTGGGACATGAGTGCAGATAGAAAGTATTATGTTGGTTGGCCGTCTAACGGTTCTGACCTGACAAGTGTTACCCGGTATGTCGCAGGCCCATGTAGCGGTAAGACAGCTGGAACATGTAAATTTGACAGCCGGGCATATTTTACTATGTCTGATGGTTCTATTGTTGAAAGTATTACTGCCTATGGCAAGGCTTATAACTGGAATATAAGCTCAGACTGGAAAACATATACTCCCTGGCCAAATAATGGCTTTGATTTGACTGGTGTATCCTTCTATTCTGCCGGCCCATGCAGTGGAAGATCTGCTGGCACGTGTACATTCGATACCCGTACACAAGTTAAAATTAATGGCCAACTTATAGATTCAGTAACTGCTTATGGCAAAGGCTATAATTGGTATCCGGATTTATCTCCCTGGCCAAACAACGGTTTTGACCTAACTACTGTTACCCGGTATGCCGCAGGCCCATGTAGCGGTAAGACAGCTGGAACATGTAAATTTGACAGCCGGGCATATTTTACTATGTCTGATGGTTCTATTGTTGAAAGTATTACTGCCTATGGCAAGGCTTATAACTGGAATATAAGCTCAGACTGGAAAACATATACTCCCTGGCCAAATAATGGCTTTGATTTGACTGGTGTTTTTAGATACATTGGTGAAAATGAAAAAACTTCTTTCCCCTATGGCGGGGAGAATTATAAAGCTGATACGTTTGCCGAAGAAGTAAGCTGGTTGCTAACACTCTATGCTGGGTATTATGTCAATTTTCCCCAAGATAATCCCCGGTCAGCTAAAATACTCGATTACCTAAAATTTTTTGGCTTCCACCATGCGTCTACTGGCCAATCGCTCAGACAGGCCTACGGAAACACTATTACCTTTACTTATTTACCAGACAGCTGGCGGGATTTCGTCACTCAGTATATATGGCTCAGCGGTGAAGTTGATAACCATAATTTCCATCCTTCGGGTTACGCCCTAGGCATCATCGGCGCTTCTGCCATAGTCCGCAATGCTTTGGCAAAAAATGGTGTCACTATTCCCACCTTATCTTCTAATATTGATTTGATATACCAGAAAAACGTTATTGAGTATCTGGATATTAACACTTTGCGTCTCAAGCGGCCTAAACTGCTCTGGGATACGACAAATACTAATTTAGTTGAACGCCAGGATTATTACCTTTTTGCCAGTGACGGATCAGTCCTTGACTTTGCGGGATATTCCCGACCGTCTTTAGTTGAAGATTGGGGAACAACATTTACTAATTACAGCATCATTGAATACTATGGAGATTATAACCTTTCCTTGCCTTTTGCCCGCAATATTTATTACTCTTACTACAGCGGTGCGGGAAAACTATTCTGCGGCCATCAAGATACAGGCAATGGACAACTCTGTTCAGCAGGCACTAATAATTTCTACAACTATTTGTTTGGTGATGGCCTTTATGCTATGCTTTTTTCACCAAGATCAAGCTTTGATCCCAGGCAAGGTCCGCCTCCGACCAGCACTCCTGCAACGCCAACAAATACACCTGTTCCACCTACCAATACTCCTCCTGTTCAACCGACTAACACTCCTACACCAACAAAAACTCCCACCCCTACTCCTCTTGCTTCTAAGCCTTCCTGTTCCGGAGGGCATCCTACATCATCAACGACTTCTTCAACCGCGGGAGTGTTTCGAGTGTACGCAGATGGGGTCAGTAATGCAACCTCTGTTAAGTTTCCCACATGGACAAGCGGAAGTGGACAGGATGACATTATCTGGTACAACGGAACAAACGCAGGAGGAGGAACATGGTACGCAGATGTAGATTTAGCAAAGCATCAGGGAATAGACACCATTAATGTTCATATCTATATGGACAATGCTACTAATACAAACGTATGGTGCGGGTCTGCCAACTTTACCAGAATTGCTCCGCTTAACTCAGGAGGAAATGGTTTAATAGGAACATATTATGATAATCCTGGCTTTACAGGAGGATCAATCACAAGAACTGACAGTACAATCAACTTTGACTGGCAAGGAGGATCACCTAATTCTGCCATAGGAGCAGATACTTTCTCTGCTCGCTGGACAGGACAGATTGTTCCCCAGTATTCTCAAACGTATACATTCTACACTGTATCAGATGATGGAGTGCGCCTATGGGTAAACAATCAGCTTGTTGTTGATTCCTGGGTTGATCAGTCTCCCACAGAACATTCAGGAAACATTACGCTTACAGCAGGACAGAAGTACAACATAAAAATGGAATACTATGAAAATGGAGGAGGAGCTGTTGCAAAGCTTCTCTGGAGCAGTCCTTCAACATTAAAACAAACTGTTCCTCAATCACAGTTATTATCAACATTACCTCCAGTTCTTGCTCCCGGCTGCATATTAAGTGATAGTACATGGAAAAACTCCTTATTTAGTCAGCAAACGGGTACATTTACCGCTGCATTTGATGCAACACCCAATAATAATTTGCTTGATACAGTGATAGGTCTTTCAAATGGCGCTGCGAGTTCCTATGCCAATCTTGCTGCTATTGCACGATTTAATCCGAAAGGATATATAGATGCAAGAAATGGATCATCTTATGAAGCTGCAAATTCAATACCCTACACATCAGGCGTTATATATCATTTCAGAATGGTTATTGATACTTCAAGCCATAAGTATAGCGCATACGTCACTCCTAAAGGCGGCACTGAACAATTGATCGGAAATAACTTCCTTTTCCGAACAGAGCAGGCAAAACTAGGCACGCTGAATAATCTTGCAATGTTTACTGTTTCTCCCAATACAATCACTCTTTGTAACTTTGCGCTTTCCGGTACTTCAGTAAACGGATTGATGGGTATATATTATGACAACTCTGATTTTACAGGAGCATCAGTTATCAAAACGGACGGTATAATTAACTTTGACTGGGGAGGAGGATCTCCAGATGCCAGAATTGGACCTGATAATTTCTCCACTCGTTGGACAGGACAGATAGCTGCTCCGTATTCCGGAGTTTATACATTCTATACACGAACAGATGATGGCGTAAGGCTTTGGGTAAATAATCAATTAATTATTAATAAATGGATAGATCAGTCACCGACCGAATGGTCAGGAACGATTTCTCTTACTGCCGGACAAAAATATCCACTCAAAATGGAATATTATGAAAATGGCGGAGGAGCTGTTGCCCAACTTTCTTGGAGTGGGCCTAACATAGGAAAACAGATTGTTCCTCAATCCCAACTGTTTGCTTATTAACTCAAATTAATACACTATGGATAATAGAAATCTGGATTCCTGCCTAAGCAGGAATTACATGCACAAAGTGAGTTACTAAAACGCAAACTAAATCAGAAAATATCTACTATTCTTTGCTTATAACAAAAATAATAATTCTTCAACATTTTGTTTTAGACAATTTTTTGGTAAAATAGCTAACTAAGCATTAAACTTTCGAGTTCGTAAAATATGGCTAGAAAAGAAGCATCTTGCGGTAATCATGAATTTAATCTGCCTGTATGCCGGTTATTCAGTATAACAGGCCTTAGACCTGTACTTTATGATGAAAAGAGAAAAAAGGTTATCAGTCCAGGAAACTTAGAAACGCCCGATACAATTAATACAATCAAGGATGAACTTGGTAAACATAAAGAGTGGTTTAGTAAACTTATGAAAGACATAAAACATGACAAAAAAACCGGAATTTTTGTAGCCGGTACCGGTTCACTTGTTGTATTTATTGCGGCCGGCGCAGGTTTTGAATTTGGAATAAGAGGCGGAAGAGATTTAAAAGAACTTCCAGGCTTGCTGAAAAAAACTAAAAGCACATCTGAAAACAAAACCCCTAAATCAACCGTGGCCTTAACTAAATAACTCGCAAACGATTATTATATATTATAATAGTATAATCTGAGCTTTATGAAAGAGAAAATAATTTTATTAATTTCAAGCCTCATTTCAATAAGTTTTTTCTGGATATTCTCAATCATTGTAAAAAAGGATATCCTGACCAGTTTTGATTTTGATTTAACTGTAATCATACAAGATCATATTCCAAAAAGCATTGATGCCTTTCTATCAACGCTAAGCTTGATAGGCAGTTTTGAAATATTGGGTTTAATTCTTATTGCTGTTCTTTTACTAAGAAAAAAGCCATCTGGTTTTTTAATTCTGGTTATTTTTATGATTGCGCATTTAATAGAAATCCTGGGCAAAGCATTTATAACGCATCCTGGGCCGCCTTTTTTATTCGCAAGATACAGTTTCTCATTTGTCTTTCCTACTTCTTATGTGCAGCCCGGTTTTTCCTATCCTTCAGGGCACAGCTTAAGAATTGTTTTTCTGGCAGTAATATTGCTTTACATAATTATAATTTCTAAAAAATTAAGTCAAAACCGGAAATATTTTTATAACTTTTGTATTGTTTTGTTTACATTCTTGATGCTTTTAACCCGGGTAAGCCTGGGGGAACATTGGACTACGGACGTGATAGGAGGAAGTCTACTTGGTTTGGGATTTGGATTACTGTCGCTTATTTTTATTTAAACTTATCCGTTTCCTTATGCTCTGTCCTTTTGTTGCATTTTGAACAGAATTTCAAAAGAACAAGCTTTTCTTTTGTGTTAAGCTTGTTTCTGCTGGTTACATAATTCCTGCTTTTACAAACAGAACAAAAAAGCCCTAATTTTACCCTCGCACCTGTTTTTTTAGCCATAAAAGCAATTATACAATGAAAGTATAAGAATTACAATCTTATCTTGGATTGATTTATTTGACCTAATTTTTACACGTCTGTTGTACTTCGTGAGCTCATTTACGAAAAAGTTCGGACTAAATTCTGATCGCAAAGGTAGCGGCGGCTCGCCTTCGGCCTCGCTCTATGTATTTTTTGCAAAGACAGAAATGCGCGCGATTTTTGTTATTATAATCCGCTATCGCGGATAGGAACAGAAAAACAATTTAATGTTTTCTTGTCCCGCCCTCCCGTGCTCGAAAACTTTTACTCCCATTATTTTAGCAGAAACTTTAAGAAGGACAAAATGTTTGAGATCTTACTTAATCAGATACCACAAGTAAAAACAATTTCTCTCCAAGGACAGACTTTTTCCACTATATTATTTTATAATGGTGGTGGAGGACCACCAAGAAGTAATAATGAGGGACGAAAAGCTTTTTGCTCATCTTTTGTAATGGTTACATCATAAGCTGGACCTTTAGACGGAGAAGGAATATCTGATGGAATGGTTAAAATCAGTTCCTCGTGTCCATTAACTTCAACTGCCTCATCATCCAAAACTGTATTATCAAGAGAAACTGTAAAAGGTTTGATGAAGTTTTTACCTTTTAAAACTACTCTGTAGCCTTGATTATTCGGTAATTTAGTAGCTAGAGGAGGTGGATTTATAAAAAGCTCTAACTCTACAACTTTTTCATCTGGTCTTGGTAAAGTTACCAAAATATTTGGAGATAAATACCAAGAATCAACCATGAATATCTCAATTGTGTGATAACCGGGCGATAAACCCTTTGGAATAAGCAAGCTAACTGTCCAAGAAGAGTTTGTAGACCCATTAAGTGTTGGGCCTAAGCCAATTCCGTCATTGTTTAACTCATTACCATCTATTCTTACTTTAACATTACTTTTTGCAAATTGTTCATTATTAAAGACTCCATTTTCCTGAAGAGCTTTATCAACTCTAGCCTGTTGGTTAAAAACCGTGGAACTAAGTAACATTATTGGACTGTTGTAACCTGAAGGAGTTGGTATAATTGATAATGGGTTCAAATAAATAGCTCCATCTGGTACTACGGCTGGCTGAATACTCACAGCTTTGATTTCTTTTGTCTCCGCTGCAATTTCTTTGAAAGAAACTAAAGTAGGTGGTTTCTTAGGACCTTCAGGCAATTGACTACCTTGAGCCTCTAAGTCTTTTTTAAGTTTCTCTTCAATTAGTTTTAATTGATCATCTAAGGCTAACTGAGGAAGTTGGTTAACTATATCTTCAGGCTGAAAAGTAGGAGGGTTCTGCTCAGTTATAGGTACAGGGGTAATGCTAGGAGATTGGCCAGGTGTACCTTGTGGCAGAGTAGTAATTGGTAAAGGTGGTAAAAATGGACCTTCTGAATACTCAATAACTTCTTGTGGTTGAATCCCACCTAAAGGTATTCGTTCAACTTTTTTCAAAACACCCGTGGATTCATCGACATAGATTTTTACAAGTGAACTATCATCACTCTGAGCAAATACTGATCTTATCAGTTCAAACGAAGTAGTCTTTTTACCACCTATTGTATATACGGTGGTTTTCTTACCACTTAAGGTTGTTGTAGTTTTTTGAAGATTGGGAGTTTTGTTTACATACACAAGGATATTCTCGCCAGTTGTAAGGTAATTAACTACTTGCTTTGTTCCTGACTTTAATTGTTGCAGATTTAAAATACCATTACTTAATCCCAAGATAAAATCTTTTGTATACAAATGGTGGCTAAGTTTTTGATTATTACTAGTAACTATAGTTTCTAAGGAGCCATCAGAATTTCTTTTACTATTCTCCTCTAATACTTCATATGGCTGACCGTTTTTATATAAGGTGCGTTTTGAAGTTTCAATATTACCACTTTTATATTGTGAGGTGTTTGTATAAGAATTATTTGTTAAGGGACTTTTATCTTGTTTAAAAAAAGCAAAATAATATATTGCCCCTGCTATAAGAATAACAAAGACTATCCCGACAACAATTAAAAAATTACCTTTTTGGTTAAGAATATTTTTACGAAAGGACTGATCGCCTACAGAATTTTGAGATTTCAATTCATTTTGGTCGGTATTTTCTACTTCCATATACATACAGTATTTCAAATTTAAGAACAAACTGCAAACGCTCTAATTTTATGCTTGCAAATTTTCTTAATAATTGATACATTATTTTTGTAGTCAAACGGCCTTACGGTTTTTTAATGGCCGCTTTGGACAGATCCGTAAGGGTTTGACTACACCAGAACGGCCATTTGAATTTTTATGAAAAGAAAAGTTCTTTAAAATTTTTGCGTTTTTTATGGTCGTCTTTAGACGACCAGTTCGGAGCCGACAATGAGAATCGAACTCATGTCTAGTCATTACCAATGACTTGCTTTACCACTAAGCTATGTCGGCATGTAACCCGTTAATTAAATTCACCAGCATAATTTTTCATCTTTTCAATCTCTCTCATAATCCATGATTTAAGTTTCATATTACAAAAAGTTACCGTACAAACACCAAATTCTGATTTTTTCTTATATATTCCTTTACCCTGAGTTGGTATTTGCACTATTTTACCAAATTTTTCCTGAGGTATCTCAAGTATCTTTGACCAATACTCTACCACTTTTGTGATATTATTATCATTAAAACAAACAATACTGTATGACAGCTTATTTCTTTCTACATTGCAAATATTAAGTAAAAATTTAATAAATAGTTTAATAATTTTAGGATCTGTATTAGCCACTCTAATAGCGCTTTTAGAAACTTTCTCGCCCTCTCCCATGTATATTCCCAGACCTAAACCATAAGATATCAAATCATTTCTATTAAGTCTTATCTTTATTTTGAATGGATCTCCGTTCGGATTTTGTTTAAGATATGCAGCTTGACTTCTAGTTCTCCTTTTTATTTTATATTTTTCCATCCAATAAACTACTTTGTGAATAGAACACAAAAATTTTGCTGCAATTTCAGACATTGAATAACCTGATGAATATAATAATTGCAATTGCTCTTTTAACCTTGGATCGTCTTTCATTATTGGTAGATCTTTATCTATAGTAGAATAGAATACTTCCAAAATCAACATAGAAGAAATCAAAAATACTCTAGTGTTGGGTAATTTATACCTTTCTTACTTGATCTCGCCAAAGGCGGATCAGGCAAGATCGAGTTATACAAGGTACAGTACTGTACCTTGTTATACTGACCCGCCTTGCTCGTCTCGATTCAGCCCGCCTAAACGCGAGATTGGTGAAGCGGACCGGCGAGGCAGGTTGCAATTTCAACTGCAAGAAGTATATTCTATGTTTGATGCCTAAATAACCCCTTTTATATCCGGATATGATTCAAGTTTTGTTTGGCTAAATACATTTTGCAAGCCTTGAATAATTTTTTGATTTGTAGTTATAATTGCCGCCTCGCAAGTTCCCGCCTTAACACCTTTTTCAGAAGCATTATGAGTACCAAAAATCGCGGTTTTACCATCAAAAATCCAACATTTGCCATGCGCGCCGCGGATTTGATTACGAAATACCGGAAAACTGACTCCGTTCCTTTGCATGTTAAAATAATTTGCTTTTTCAGCCATCCATAGCATATTGCCAAAACTGAACGGATGTGCCGGATTAGATTGAATTGCTGGAGAAACAAATACTTCAACGCTGCTTCCTCTTGTTTGTGCTGCGGCTAATGCTTTTGCCCCTCTGCCATCAGGTACAAGAGCAGACATACCTTTTATACTGGATAAAGACTGCTGCATGTTTTCAAGAAGAATATCATAAATCATCGATTGTCCCGGCACGCCCCTATCAACAATTAATCGTGTTTGCTGATCTATTTCTACTTCATAATCGCTATTTCCCTCATCTGTATCAATACTCTCAAAACCTGCTTTTAATCTGGCTGCTGCTTCTCCTGTAAACTTCACTGCAAAATCCACGCTTCCCGCTGTTAATCCATCATCATTAAAACCTCTCACGTAAAACACTCGTTCACCAACGCCCGAATTTTTTAAATGGTTTCTGCCAAATACCGGCACGTATTTCCCAAGACCTTTAGGAGGATTAGTAAATTCAAGTTTTACCCCCAGACCGCGAAATCTATTAAACAACTCCTCTTGGTCTTTTTGCAGCTCAATCATTTTTTTAGCCGACCAGGGGAAAAGTTTTAACAACTCAATCGGTTCCCCATTGCCCGTCATGTGAGTAGTATAACAATCTATGCGGTATCTTTTGGGTCCATCTTTGGGAGCCGCGGCAAAAACCTCATACATACTTTCAACAGCAAAATCATCTACCAAAACTCATTCTCCCTGCCCGGAGTTCCAAAAGCCATAGTTTGGGCAAATACCAACTCGCCTTTCCCTGCTCTTTCTGCCTCAAGCCTGAAGTCCGCGTAATGCTGATCTGCAGAAAGAACAGTTCCGTATTCTGCCGGCTTAATTTGGCCTGCCTCAGAACAATAGAATTTCCTCTCTTTTCCGCTCATCTGGGTATTATACTATAGGGTCTAACCTTTTACCAAATGTAGCCTATTGCGCGGATTAAACGTTGGAAAGACTGAAGGGCGATTTCGTTTGAAATTTGTGCTGCGGGCAGGATTCGAACCTACGTAGCCCGAACGGGCGACAGATTTACAGTCTGTTCCGATTGACCACTCCGGCACCGCAGCAAATTTCTATGCTTTATTTTACAAAATTTTGGGGTAAATTGAAAGCGCAGAATGGCATAGATGATTTCATGAATCTCAGATAAAAACTTCTGACAAAACAACAAAACTGCCAGCGTGATCTTTTCACGATTTTTATGTGATTTGGATTAGAATCATATCCTTCAGGGAAACCTGAACAACCCTCTTTTGTTTTAGTCATGTGGGGATTGTATATTGTTCTAAGCTAAAATTCAAACTAAACTCTTATCCAATTATGCTGAACAATCATTAATCTTTTCTATTGACATTTTTTAAAAAATGTATATTCTAAGTACAATCAAGGTACAAACCTATGTCAAAAGATTTTAAATTCAAAGCTTATGGCGGCAAGCTCAAAAATTTAATTGTCAGTGATAAAAAAACTCAGATATTATTACAAAAAAAAGCTTTAAGCCTCCCGCGAGTCAATCTGAATCCCAGACAACTTTGCGATCTTGAACTGCTGCTAAATGGCGGTTTTTCTCCGCTTGATGGTTTTATGGATGAAAAAGATTACAAGTCCGTAGTTTCAAAAATGAAACTTGCCAACGGAATGCTTTGGCCTATTCCGATAGTTTTTGATGTTAGTCAGTCAGAAAATTATAAAATTGGAGAAGAAATAGTTTTATGTGACGAGTACGGAAAACCGCTCGCGATTTTATCTGTCTCATCAATTTATAAACCGGATAAGCAAAAGGAGGCAAAATTTGTTTATGGAACTTCTGACGAGTATCATTTTGGGGTAAATTATCTCATTAATGAAGTCGGAAACTATTATATCGGCGGAAAAGTTCAAGGCATAAGCCCCATTGAAAGATATGATTTTAATAAGTACCGCATCACGCCTAGTCAGCTCCAAACCTGGTTTAAGAAAAATAAATGGAAAAAAATAATCGGGTTCCAAACCAGAAACCCAATACATAAAGCGCACCACGCGATGATAAAAAAAGCAGCCAAAGACTATGGCGCAAAAGTCCTGATTCACCCAACTGTTGGCGTTACAAAAGACGGAGACATAGACTACATAACCAGAGTCAGAAGTTACATAAAGTTCCACAGAAAATATGCAAAAAATTTTGCCAGACTCAGTCTTCTTCCCCTGGCTATGAGAATGGCAGGACCAAGAGAGGCAGTTTTACACGCGATAATCAGAAAAAATTACGGCTGTACGCATTTTATTGTGGGGCGCGACCATGCCGGACCAGGAAAAGATTCTAAAGGTATCCCCTACTACGCCCCTTATGATGCCCAGAACCTCGCGCTGCAGCAGGAAAAAGAAATAGGTATAAAAATTGTCCCTTTTTCTGAAATGGTTTACGTGGAAAATGAAAAAAAATACTTACCGCAGGAGGCCTTAAAAAAAGGGCATACTATAAAAAACATTTCCGGAACTGAGTTCAGGAAAAGACTGTTGAATAATGAACAAATCCCCGAATGGTTTTCGTTTCCCGAAGTAATAGAAGAGCTAAAAAAAGGCGCCCCAAAACAGAAAAAGGATGGGCTTACCATATTTTTTACCGGCCTTCCGAGTGCTGGAAAATCAACGATTGCAACAATGCTTTATTTTAAACTTCTTGAGATACAGGACAAAAAAGTTACTTTTCTTGACGGTGATATTGTAAGACAGAACTTGTCAAAAGGGCTGTCTTTTTCAAAAGAAGACAGGGATATAAACATTACCCGTATTGGTTTTGTGGCAAATGAAATCACAAAGCATGGCGGAATTGCCGTGTGCGCCGCTGTTGCACCTTATAAAGCCGCGCGTGAAAAAAACAGAAGATTGATTAAAAAAAACGGGATATACATTGAAATATTTGTTTCTACTCCGCTTGCGACTTGCCAAAAACGGGACATAAAAGGATTATACAAAAAAGGCAAAATGGGACTCGCCAAGGCTGTAACAGGCATTGACGATCCTTATGAAGCGCCGGAAAACCCGGAAATAAAAATTGATACCAGTAAACTTAGGCCCGCCGCCTGCGTAAACACAATAATTAAATATCTAACAAGTAAAGGATTTATGTACTCTTTACCTCCGCTTAAATCGGAGCTACGGGCATCTACGACCTTTCTTAAATAATTCCGATTTGATCGAAGACCAGGCACCTGCCAACTTTTGAGCCGTCTGTCCCGCTAAGCGGGACGACCTGCTGTTTAGCACGTAAAATGGGCTATGAGAGCCGCCCCACGGATTCGAACCGTGAACCTGCTGTTTACAAAACAGCTGCTCTACCATTGAGCTAGGGCGGCATTAACGTGCCCAAGCAAAACTGCTACTCCATTTACCCCGTTAAGCGCTCTTCAACGGAAGCTGAAGTAAGCTTTTTCGGGGCCACTGAGCTAAGACGGCTTAATATTTAGGAATTTGAACTTCTAGACAAAATTATAACAAATTTTGCAAGAAAGTACCGGAATAAAAACTGGATTTAAGTTTATGGGGGTCGAAAAGTATATTTTAAGTGGAATTTAAATAAAAATACCCCCTGAGCTTTGTAATTAAAGCTTGCTCATCTGCCTGTTTTAGTTATAGATTTAATAAATTCTGCCCTTAAGTGGTACAGAAAACAGTGATTCCCCGAATTCAAATTGGGAAGACTGCTTAATACTCCACGGAGTATCAAAACCTGTCTCGTTGTCCCCGATAATCGGGGCACTACCCCAAAGGTCGAGAAAAGTGTAGAGGAAAACATGCTGCTTTCCTTACACACTCAAGAGCAGATATATAATATTACCGTGAAAAATGAAAGTCAAGATCTTATAGTGAGTAAAGCTCAAAACTCAAATCTTGGAATTTTTAACTAGTGCCTATTTCAATACCTGTCATGCTGAATTCATTTCAGCATCTTCTGAGATTCTGAAACAAGTTCAGAATGACAAGAAACGGAGGTTTTGAAATAACTTCTAGTTTTTGCTTTTTGAATTTTTATTTTTGATCTTGAAATATGTTAAAATAATAAAACATGAATTTATCTCAAGCCTTTATCTTATCAGTCATTGAAGGACTAACTGAATTTCTTCCCATATCCTCAACCGGACACATGACGCTTGCCTCCGCGATTCTGAAGATTGCGGAAACTGATTTTGTAAAGAGTTTTGAAATTATTATTCAATCAGGGGCAATTCTGGCCGTTGTCGCACTATATCTTGAAATGATATTAAAAAATAAAGAGTTGCTTAAAAAAACAATCATAGCATTCATTCCTACGGGAATAATTGGCCTTGTTCTTTATAAAGTAATCAAAAATTATCTGATAGGAAATTCGCTTGTTACAGTAATGTCATTACTAGTGGGAGGCATATTGTTAATCTTTTTTGAACTTCACTTTAAGAAAAAAACCCAGGAAAAAGACTTAAGTACCTTATCTTATAAGAATGCTTTTTTCATTGGACTTTTTCAGTCATTTTCCATAATTCCCGGAGTCTCCCGCGCGGCTGCCACTATAATTGGAGGTCTTTTTACCGGCCTCACCAGATCATCTGCTGTTGAATTTTCTTTTATCCTTGCTATTCCAACCATGCTGGCCGCAACCGGCCTGGACCTTGCAAAAAGTGCTCACTCTTTTTCTTTTTCACAAATTGAAATACTTATCTTTGGTTTTGTAGTTTCATTTATTGTAGCCCTGGCAGTCATTAAATGGATGCTTTACTATATAAAAAGATATACATTTATACCTTTTGGTATATATAGAATTATTGCGGCAATCATATTTTTCCTTGTATTTTTAAAATAGTGGCATTATAAAATAAAGCCTTTAAGTCAATCTCGCCGAACCTAGTCTAACTCTCTTATTACAACAAATAATAACATAAACGCGTTAAAAGGCGCATGTCTATTTTAGACAATATGACAATCCTATTAACGTTTATTGCTTATCTTGGCTATTGACAAAATAAGTAATTATCAATAAAAATAAATTAGCACGTTTTTTTATTCAAAAAAACAAGACATTATAAAACTAGCATGGAAGAAGATATAACAAAAGAACAGGCTATAAATAAGAACCCTATACCTGCTCCCCAAAAAAATGTTACTCCAATTGTATTCTTGGCATTAGTCGCAATAATCCTTCTATTACTATTCTTTGTTAAGCCCCAGACTAATTTTAATCAACAACTAGTGTCACATGAAGTAAAACTGGTTAAGGACTTTCCTCAAATACCCCTTTATCCTAACGCAATTTTATTGGATTCTTCAACAGTACAGATAAACCAACAAATCAAGTATCTGGCCACTTGGAAATCTGATGCTACCCTTCAGGAAATTTCTCGGTGGTACGCAAATCAACTAGATCCGGCAGGATGGATTATTCAGGTCAGGCCTGCGGATACTAATAGTTCCACTATTCAAGAGTATTATGCTCAAAAAGGAAACTTAAAATTAAGCATGTCTCTCATAAGAGATGACAAACAATTTTACACAAAGATCAGCGCGGATATTTATCCGATGATCGCACAGATAGAAAATGAGGAGGAAGATGAAGAATAAAATAATCGCGTCACAATTCAAGATTCTATTGTCTCTTTTGACTGCTGTAATCTTTCTCAGTTTCATGCCGGCTAATGCTCATGCTGCTTTCAGATTTGTTTCTTGGGGCGATACCAAAGGAGGCACGTCAATTCTTAAAAGTCTTTCTGCTCAAGTAAAAGCATTATCTGTTCAGCCTGTCTTTACTATTTATACCGGGGATTTACAGTCTGATGGATTTTGCAAAGCAGGAACTTTAGGCTGCGCTACTCCGACTATTGAAGATTGGACAGCAGCTTTAAATGGAGGAACAAATAATGGCACGATATATAAAACTTTTATTATCAGGGGAAATCATGATGATCATCTTGCGGGCAGCGCCGGTAACTGGGCAAATTATTTCAATTTTCTCAATACTGCTGCCACTGTAGGGGCTCGCAATTACACTACCTTAAGCACTAACTTAACATACTCCTTCGATTATGACAATGCTCGCTTTATCGGCGTTGATGTTCCTGGAGATTCAAAACTCATCACCTCTGCCCAGATAGCTTTCATTGACCAAAGACTCACTGACGCCGAGCAAAACCATCCTGAAATTATACATGCTTTTGTCTTTTTCCACGGACCAATGTATTATGTGGCCAACCACACCAGCTCTGTTGCTCCGGCCGCGCTTTTAAACATGCTTAACAAACACCCTGTTTTTACCGCTTCTTTCCATGGTCATGAACATCTTGAAGCCTGGGTGCACATGGACAGCTCACGAAGATCAGAAATTACCCACCCATTTGAACAGTTCATAACAGGATCAGCAGGAGTTTTACAATCTGCAGGCTGTACAGCTTCAAGAAACCCAGACTATTGCCTTGTTGCGTATGGGTTCAGCGCAATCGATATCAACGGAGAAAACATGACAGTCAGCTTCTATAAACAAGGAGTCACAACTCCACAGTGGACACGTACATTCACAAAAGGATCAGTTTCTACTCCTACTCCCACGGTTAAACCAAGCGGTACACCAACTTCCACACCTACCATCACGCCGACAAGAATACCAACCTTTACCCCTACACCTACTCCTTCTCAAAATACTGGACTTTATGAGGCAGAAAATGCTGTTCTGTCCGGAGCAGTATTTTCTACGTCACACCCAGGTTACACTGGTAATGGCGAAGTCAATTATACAGCTAAAAGTGACGGTTCTGTTACTTGGACCAATGTGACAGCGCCTTCTGCAGGGAATTATATCTTAACATTCAGGTATGTCTTGGGAGCGGCTGATCGTCCTTTAAAATTAAGCGTCAATAACAACATAATAAACTCTGGCTTAAAATTTCCTTCCACTGGGACTTGGACAAATTGGAGTACCTTATCTTACACAGCACAGCTTAATGCAGGAGTTAATAATGTATCTCCAATCACAAACATTAAATTCATTGTTCCTGATTCTTCCACATATTTATTTGTTTCAGAGTCAGTCCATATTACTTGTTGGAATCCTTTTTCCTGTGCA
>Ga0209542_10008703_pt1 | contig 18862 bp, 16 predicted proteins | sample RifCSPhighO2_01_FD_184028 | JGI IMG/M metagenome (GOLD analysis project Ga0209542, IMG submission 184028) | Soil microbial communities from Rifle, Colorado - Rifle CSP2_plank highO2_0.1 (SPAdes) (version 2) | ecosystem: Environmental > Terrestrial > Deep subsurface > Rock core/Sediment ...
AGGCTCAATCAAGGGCCTTCTTGGAAAATATCTCCCAGCCGCCCTTTTTGAAAAAGGGGGAAGTCTGATATTTCCGTCGCCGAGCTATGGCGTCATCAAGAGTCCGATCAACTCTGCGGGGATTCAGGTCATTGATGTCCCGCTTACCCGATCCGGCAGCTGCTGGAAATTTGATTTGGCGAAGATGGCCCATGTCATCAAGGAAAGTAGGATTTTGATGCAGTCACCGGCATATCGCCGATTCTTCATGTACGCGAACGTGCCCCACAATCCGACGGGCATGGGTTACACTGCAATCGATTGGCGACTTCGCATCGATTGGGCGATCGAAAATGACGTGACGCTCATCGTTGATGAAGCCTACATCGACCTTCGCTATAATGAAAAACTCGTCTCGGTTCTTCAGGTTCCGGGTTGGGAGAAGTGTTGTGTTGTGCTCCAGAGCGTCTCCAAGGGTTGGAACGCGACAGGGCTGCGCTTCGGTTATGTTATCGCTCATCCGACCGTAATCAAAGCGCTCCGCAAAGTGATGGACGGCAAGGATTCAGGGACGTTTGCTCCATCAATCGTCGCGGGCATATGGTGCTTGCTCCATCCCGAAATCACTGACGTGACGAGGGAGACTTACAGGAAACGGCACGGCGCGCTCGCTGCCGGCTTACGGGAAGTCGGTTTCGATTCTCGGATGCCCGAAGCCGGTCTTTGTCAACTTACACCGGCCCCAAAAGCTGCGGGCGGCGCGGAGTTCGCTTCCGTGGCGGATTGTGCCGAATGGCTCCGAGAGAAACTTCGGATCTCGACAATGGCCGTTAAGGCGGACAATTGTTCGTGGCTTCGCTGGGCGGTGACCTTCCGGCCAATTCCGGAGTGCGCTCTTGAAACCGAAGAAGCGGTCATCGGCGAGGTCACTCGGCGTCTCTCTGCGGCCAAACTCGTGTTCTGACAAGTTCATTCGAACGCAATTCATACCACATGCCGCACCTCGGCGTGTGGTTTTTATTAACAGGAATTCAGTTGGTGTTTTTAGACAGGTCGGGTTAAAATATTGATATGCAAGGCAATAAGATCCAGTCATATTTTCTTCTAGTCCTTATAATAGGAGCCCTGATTTTATCCTATTTTATTTTCAAACCATTTTTCCAAGCTTTCGTTCTGGCTGCGGTGTTCGCGGTGATTTTCAGCTCTTTCCATAGATTTATCTTAAGGGGCATTCCCAAGCAGAAAGGGATGGCGGCGTTCATCTCTACGGTTTTGATAATCTCCTTCATATTAGTACCGGTGACATTTTTGGGATTTCAACTTGTTTCCGAATCGCATGGTTTATATAATTGGCTTCAAGAAGTGACCGTCCAAGGCTTAATTTTTGATTTCAGAGATTCTCCGGCAAGCAATCTGAAAATTCTTTTCCCGAATATCGAGAATTTTTCGGCAGACTTGAGCCAATATATCGGCAAAGGGCTGTCATGGCTCACTCAAAATCTGGGATTGGTTTTCTCAAGTTTTTCAAAATTACTTTTCGGATTTTTAGTGTTTGCGATGTCGCTTTATTATCTTTTTAAGGACGGCGATCGATTTAGAAATATCTTGATAATGCTTAGCCCGCTTTCTGACAATGACGACGAGTCGATTCTAGCCAAATTGAAGTTGGCGGTGAATTCGGTGATAAAAGGGAATTTAACGATTGCTTTTATTCAGGGCGTAATGACGGCTGTTGGTTTTGCTATTTTTGGCATACCTAATTTTGTTTTGTGGGGCACTTTAGCCGGCATTTGCGCCCTTATTCCGAGCTTCGGGACATCTTTGGTGTTGGTGCCCGGCATTGTTTATTTGTTTATCATCGGCAGTTTATATCCGGCAATCGGGCTTCTATTGTGGGGGATTTTGGCGGTCGGTCTTATAGATAATTTCCTAGGTCCAAAACTGATCGGCAAAGAGATGAAAACTCATCCGCTTATAGTTCTATTTTCGGTTATCGGCGGCATTGCCTTTTTTGGTCCGATCGGATTTGTTCTCGGTCCTTTAGTCGTCAGTCTTTTGTTTGCCCTTTTACACATTTATGTCACTTCGTCTAAACGTTCCCAAATAAGTTTTTAACTTCGCTTACTCAGAAACGTTTCGATTTAATATAAGTGGATGAATCTCGAATGAAATGGCGTTTCTACGAGAGTTTCAATCTCAATGTATCTATGGACATTTATAAGCATAATTAAATATGTCGCGATGAAGGAGCGAGGCATCTCCTATCTCGTTCGGGACTATTTTTTACAGGATGAATAAAAAAATAATTGCGATTATTATAATTCTAGTGTTGTTTGGTTTGTTTTGGTGGTTTGTTAAAGGCAAAGGCGGTTTGACGATTTTACCCGGACAACCTGCGGACCAAACGGATTTTTCAAGTGTTAATGATTTCACTTTAGCTGAGGTTGCTCTTCATGACGATAAAGCAAGCTGTTACAGCGCCATTCGAGGTTCTGTCTATGATTTGACTTCTTGGATCGGCCAACATCCGGGTGGCGAGCAGGGGATTTTATCGATTTGCGGAAAAGACGGCACGAGCGCTTTTGTCAATCAGCATGGGGGAATGGAAAGACAGGAAAGAGAGCTTGAGGGATTTAAGATAGGCGAGTTGAAACAGTAATTTTTCTGATAATTTAATTAAAAAAACAAAAGCTCGTACTCTATCGTTGACGCGGGCTTTTGTTTTAGACACAATAGGGAATGATGAATTCACTTTTTAAAAAAAATGTCAAAAGTAGCGACGGCTTAAATCTTTACTACGAAATCGTCGAAGGTGATAACGATAAGCCGTCGATATTTTTTCTTCATGGTATCGGCGGAGATTTGGATGCTTGGCGATTTGTCCGCGGCCGGCTTTTGAAAAATGGCAACTCATCTATCGCCATGGACTTTAGAGGCCATGGCTATTCCGATCATCCCAGGGGCTTTAAAAGCTATAAGATTGGCAATTTTGTCGAGGATGTCGCGTCTATCATTAGCGCTGAAAAATTGGGAAAGATAATTTTAATCGGCCATTGTTTCGGGGCGGTAGTGGCGGAGCATTTTGCCGTAAAATATCCCGAGAAGCTTCAAAAACTGGTTTTGATATCTTCGACTTACCGTCCGCCAAATTACATCATCGGGAATTTTTTGAGAACGATTGCCGGCGGTTTGAGCTATCTAGGCGCATTTCTAAGCCCAAAGCCGTACAGGCCTCGCCATTCGGATTATCCGTCGGGCAAATTTCATAACGATTATGAATGGTTCGGGCTGATGAAGACAATTCTTCACAACTCGCTCCGGAGCTATCTTTTGACCTCGAAAGAGATAATAGATTTGAAATTTGAAAAAGAATTGGCGAAAATCAAAACCCCGACCTTAGTCATTGTCGGAGAAAAAGACAGTATTTTTAAGGTGGCAATCTCAAAAAAAATCCACAAGGAAATATTCGGTTCGAAATTTATGATCATCAAAGGCGGAAATCACGTGGTTATTTTGAACGATTCGGAAGAGGTCTCAAAGATAATCGGTGATTTTTTGATACAATAGTGATAATGAGCGAGGATAGAGAAACAATACGATCTCCGTTTAAATATCTTGAAGAGAAAAAGTCTCAGGGTTTTTTTGCGCGCAATGAACGCAAGCTTTCTTTTCTCGCGTTTTTAGCCGGTTTCGCCTGGGACGGCTATTTTTTAACGAAGATCTCTCTGACTGAAACCGGTTTCGTGCTCGGCGTTCAGCTGGCTTTTATCATCTTCGGAATAGTAGTTTTTAACGCAGTGGAGTCAAAAGCGGGCGCTTCAAAATTTCTCAAACGCTCGGTCATCTGGATTCCCTATGTTGTTCAATTCATGTTCGGAACTCTTTTCAACGCTTCGCTCATCTTCTTTTCCCAGAGCGCCGAACTCTCTTCAAGTTGGCCGTTTCTGCTATTCATATCGGTTTTTGTCCTAGGCAATGAAATCTTCCATAGAAGACGGGACAGGTTGACTTTCCAGATCTGGATGTTTTTTATTGCCGAATTTTTGTATTTCGTCTGGGTCGTGCCGCTTGTTCTCGGCAAAATGGGTCCGGAGATTTTCGTTCTAAGCGGGTTTGTCGCCCTCGCCGTGCTCGGCCTTTTGGCTTATTTTGTTTCGCGTTTTGCGAAGGCTCGATTTGAAGAAAGTCGAGCGGTTCGCGCCGTTGTCCTCATCATTCTATATCTAGGAATAAATGCTTTGTATTTTAGCGATATAATTCCGCCGATTCCGCTTTCATTAAGAAGCGTCGGCGTCTATCATTCGGTCTTGAAAGAAGGCGATCAATATAAAGTCACTTATGAACCGGCGCCATCATATGTTTTTTGGCGAAAGGAAAACGGCATTTTCCACGCGCCGGCGGGAAGCGACGCTTATGTTTTGAGCGCCGTGTTCGCGCCGACCTCTATCAAGGTGAAGGTCTATCATGAATGGTGGTATTTCGATATTAATAAAAATCAATGGCTTTTGGTCAGTAAAATCCCGTTTAATATTTCAGGCGGCCGGGAAGGGGGTTTTCGAGGATTTTCGAAAAAGGAGCATATTTACGTCGGCGATTGGCGGGTTGATATCGTGACCGATGAGAGTCAGAAAATCGGCCGGGTGTATTTTACAGTCGTTGATTCCAAAGCGTCTGCTATAGAGACGGGGTTTAAATAGAAAACAGCGTTCCGATGGAATCGGAACGCTGTCGAGCAACTATTTCGAACTTTGAAACTTGAGGCCTTTCTTGCCGATATCTCGTCGCCACTTCGCGCCTTCGAATCGGATCAAGTCGACCCCTCGATAGGCTTGATCGAGAGCCGCCTGAAGACTATCTCCAAGCGCCGTGATACCGAGCACTCGACCGCCATTCGTGATGATGTGCCCCTCGCCATTTATAGCCGTGCCGGCATGGAATACTTTCGTATCCAATAGGGCATCGGCGGCTTCGATGCCTGTGATGATCTTGCTCTTTGGATAGGTTTCGGGATAGCCACCGGAAGCCATCACGACGCAAGCGGCCGTTTTCGGATTCCAAATCATCTCGTGCTTATCCAATGTGCCGTCGACGCTCGCGGACAAAAGTTCCACGAGGTCGTTTTCAAGGCGAGTCAGATAGACTTGCGTTTCCGGATCGCCGAAACGGGCGTTGAATTCCAAAACTTTCGGGCCGGTCGGCGTAAGCATGACTCCAGGGTAAATAATGCCTCGGTAATCAATACCTTCCTCGGCACAACCGCGAAGCCATGGTTCAAGAATGGCCCGTCCGGTTTCAACGAGTTGTTCTGCCGAGAGAAACGGCGTCGGGGAATACGTGCCCATGCCGCCGGTGTTCAATCCAAGATCGCCATCCAAGGCGCGTTTGTGATCCTGGGAAGTCGGGAAGAGTTTGGCGGTCTTGCCGTCACAGAGGGCGTGGAGCGAGACTTCGGTTCCGTCCAAGAATTCCTGAATGACAACTTTTTTGCCGGGAAAGGGCGCTCCCCCGGGAAAAAGAATTTTCACAACGTTTCTATACACTTCATTCTCATTTTCACATGGGAAGGCTCCTTTTCCGAGCGCCAAATCGCTATCTTTCGCATAGCAGCGCCAATTAAACCTTCGCAGAGCGTAGCCCATAGCCTCAAGGGGATCTTCGAAACTTTTTCCTTCAGCGCAAGGAATGTTCCGTTTTTCCATGAATGCCTGCGAGAAGGCCTTAGATGATTCAAACTCTGCCGCTTTCTGATTCGGTCCCCAAATGCGTAGGCCATTCGCTTGGAACAAGTCCACGATGCCGAGCGCCAAAGGGTCATCTGGTCCGACGACCGTAAGGTCGGCTCTTTTTTCTTTGGCGAAAGCGAGGAGACCTTGTAAGTCTTTGGCGCCGATCGAGACACATTTGACGAGTTTGTCGTTACTGACCAACCGCTCCAAAGCAATGCCGGGGTTTCCCGGCGCGCACCACATTTCCGTGACATGGGGCGACTTAGCCAGTTTCCAAATGAGCGCGTGTTCGCGTCCGCCGCTGCCGATTACGAGTAGGATCATGCCTGTTTTCATAGTCTGTCTTGGTCGATTTCAAGTTGCTTGGTTTTTGAGCTTTACTGATTTTAATACTACTTATTTAGATATTTTTGTCCATGTTTACCCGCTTAACTTTTGCAGATGAAAAAGTTTGGCGGGCTTGATTTTTTTGGTGATTAGTAGGAGGATTAAAATAGAAAAGCGAAAATCACATGTATGAGTAAATTCAAAGCAGTAATTCATGTTTACCGAAAAAGGGACGTTTTGAATCCCGAAGAACCTGTGATTCACAGTGCCTTGCATCATTTAGGTTTCGACTCCGTATCTGGGATTCAAGCTGGCAAGTTCTTCGCGATTTCTCTCGATGCCGAAGATCAATCAGATGCCGCAATTTTGGTGGGCAAGATGTCCAAGCAATTGCTTGCCAATTCTGTAGCGGAGACCTTTGAAATAATCAAGGTGCAATCGGTATGAATCATCGCCCTCAAATGAGTGCGATTTTTTTAATATAAAGAAAAGACCAGTCGGGCAAGCCGGCTGGTCGGTGAGTTCGAAGCTTACTATTTGAGGAGCGGCTGCCCCCTGCGAGCAATTTGCGCCGCGAGGCCGATGTAATTCATCGGCGTGATGGCCATGAGCTCGCGTTTGACGGAGGGTTTGACTCGTAAGTTTTTAACGAACTTTTTCATGATCGCGCGGGTCGTTTTTTTGCCGCGGGTCAGCTCCTTGAGTTGGTCGTAGGCGTTCGCAATGCCCTCGCGACGAAGAATGACTTGCACTGCTTCGGCGGTCACTTCCGGGTGTCGACGGAGGTCCTTTCGGATTTGAATTGGATTCGGCGAGATCTTTCCCATTCCTCGGACGATTTCGACACACGCTTGAAGGCAATGGCCGAAGGCGACGCCGAAGTTTCGGATAATAGTCGAATCCGAGAGATGCCTTTGCCGCCTTGAAATCGGCAAAACTCGGGCCAACGTCTCGCACAGGCCGATTAACCACAAAAGATTACCCTCGGCATTTTCGAATGTGATCGGATTGACTTTGGCCGGAATTGTAGAGGAACCCACTTCGCCGGCGGCTACTTTTTGGATGAGCCAGTCATCGCTTATGTACTGCCAGACATCCTGGCAAAAGGCCACCAGAATGACAGCGATTTCTTTGATTAAATCAAATAGCTCGCCGTAGGTGTCATGTGGCTCAATTTGAGTTGTCACCAAGTTCGGCACGAGCAAGACAGAGTGATGGCCTTTATTGAAGGACGTGATGAAGTCTCGGCTAAACGCCGGCCAATCGACTTTCGGAAAGGCCGAGAGGTGTGCACCCCAAGTGCCGGTCGCGCCATTAAATTTGGCACTGATTGTATGTCGGCGCAATTGGTCGAGCTTTTTGCCGAGCCGCACAGCGAAGACTCGGAATTCTTTGCCTAACGTCGTCGGTGGCGCCGGCTGGCCGTGAGTCGCCGCCAACATCGCCAAGAGGTCGTAGGTAACGGCGAAGGCATCCCAACTTTGCCAGACTTTTTCCAAAGCGGGGATGATAATCTGTTCAAGGCCATCCCGAAGCTGGAGAGCGTAGGCGATGTTGTTGACGTCTTCCGATGTCAGCGGGAAATGCATCCAGCCGACAGTGTCGTGTAAAGACGTTCGGAGCATTTCTTCGCGAAGGTAAAGGACCAGAGCGGCCACATCATGCTCGGTTTTCTTTACGCCCTTTCGGCCCTTCTTGCCTTTTTCGTATTGCTTCACCTTGTGGGCGTTTCGACGTGCCCGGAAGTGCAAGAGGCGTAAGAATCGTTTTTCTTTAGCCGTGAACTTGCGGAGCTTGTTGATGCCGTTATGATCCGACAAGGCCAGCAGATTTTGATTTTCAACGATCGCCCTTCTTTCGATCAATCCGCGTTCGCCGAAAATAGGCGCAAGCGGCGCAACTGTTTTTCGATATCGGCCGTCAAGCGGGCCAATAGTATCAAGTGTGTCAATTTTCATGGTTTCCAACTTTCTCCTGTCTATCGGTTTTTTGCTGTTTTCCTGAATCACATTATCAACGGATTTATATTTTTGCAATGATGTAGATAAGTAAAAGGTAATTTTTTGCTATAATAGCTCGTATGATAACGGAAACGGCGGCTTTGATATTGGCTTATAAATATTACATTATTTTTCCGCTCGCGGTTTTCGAGGGGCCAATTCTTGCGGCGGTTGCGGGATTTTTTATTACGACGGGCTATTTAAATTTCATTCCGGTCTATCTGATTGTTATTTTAGGCGATGTGATAGGGGATTTATTGATGTATGGTCTTGGCCGGTTTGGCCGTAAAATACTACTTGGCCGAGTCGGGCGGATTTTCAAGATAACCGAGGAAAAGCTCGAGCAGGCTAAAGAGTATTTCAATTTACACCAAAAGAAGGCAATAGTCTTTTCAAAATTAGTGCACGGAATCGGGGCGGCGGGCCTTATTGCCGCAGGTAGCCTAAAAATTTCTTATTGGCGATTTATGAAAATTTGTCTAATCGTTTCGTTTTTTCAATCGGCATTTCTCATCGGTCTCGGCGTTCTATTTGGCAAGGCTTATATCCAGCTTGGTGAATACTTGAATTATTATTCTTCAGCCTCAATTGTCATAGCGATTGCCGTTTTGATTTTCTTCATTTTTAAGAGATTGAAATTTAAGATAAAACCCTGATTCAATGCGTATTTTAATAGTAGCAGACACATATTATCCCCACGTAAACGGCGCGTCATATTTTGCCCAACGTTTAGCGGAGTATTTGAAAGCCAGGGGTCACGAGATAGCTGTAATTGCTCCTTCGGAGAACATTCACAATACCGACAAAATCGTGGATGGCGTCCGGGTTTTTGGCATTAGCTCGTTGCCGGTCTTCTTTTATTCCGGTTTTAGGTTTTCCCTGCCGCTTATAATCAAAAGCGCGATAAAAAGAGCCTTTGAAGAATTCAGACCTGAAATCGTTCATCTCCAATCGCATTTTACAATCGACCGTGCCGCTTTTTGGATTGCCAGAAAAAAAGGTTTACCTATGGTCGCTACCAATCATTTTATGCCGGAGAATCTGTTGCCGTTTCTTCCTCTGCCAAAATTTATCATCAATTGGATAAAAGAGCTGGCTTGGAAGGATTTTGCCAGGATTTACAAGAAAGTCGGTGTAATAACCAGCCCGACGGAAACTGCCGCGCATTTGATCGATGTGAAATTAGGCATTCCTGTTAAAGCGATTTCTTGCGGTATCGACCTTAAGCGTTTCAATCCCAAGAATACCGGTGAGCACTTGAGAGCGTTATATAAGATTCCGAATGTCCCGATTTTATTGTATGTCGGAAGGTTGGATAAAGAGAAAAATCTAGATTTGGTCATCCGAGCTTTTAGAAAATCCACTGATAAGACCAAAGTTCATCTTGTAATAGCCGGCAAGGGTTCCGAAAGTGACAATTTGAAAAAACTGACTTTCGATTTAGGACTCAAGGAGAAAATCACTTTCACTGGATTTGTAACCAATGCCGATTTGGCGAGTCTATACGCTTTGTCAGACTGCGTCATCTCTCCGGGAACGGCGGAACTTCAGAGTATTTCCACAATGGAGGGAATGGCCACAGGTAAACCTATTATTGCCGTAAATGCCATGGCTTTGCCCGAACTCGTTAAAGACGGAGAGAATGGTTTTCTTTACGAAGACGGCGATGAGAATGGATTATCGGAAAAAATTGTTAGAATTTTTTCCGATAGCGCGATGATGAAAAAGATGGGTGAGAAAAGTTTGGAGTTTATCCAAAAGCACGATATCGATAAAGTAATGGGCGAGTATGAAAATCTCTACCAATTTGAGATTTCCCGCTCAAAAATTTAAATGCTGAAAAAAATTCTAAAATCAATCGATAACTTTCTCAATAGGACCACGATGTACCGGCTGGTCCTATATTATCTATTTTTTCTGATAGGGGTCGCGATTGTTCTCGGGTTATTCGATTTGGTATCTGTAAAACCCCTCGCTTTGCTTTTATCGACAGCATTCCTTCTTGCCGCCTGCTGGGTTCTCAATAAGATTTTTTCGTATTTTTTCGGCGCGCCGGCCAATACCGAGTCGATGTATATTTCAGCTTTGATTCTGGCTTTGATAATCACTCCCGACCAGCCGATCCGCACTCTAATGTTTCTCTCATGGGCATCGGTGTTTGCGATGGCTTCGAAATATATAATCACGATAAAGAGGAAGCATATTTTCAATCCGGCGGCTTTCGCGGTCGTTTTGACGGCTATAACTATCGGTTATTTTGCGAGTTGGTGGGTCGCAACTCCCATCATGGCGCCCTTCATTATTTTGGGAGGAGTTTTACTTGTCAGAAAAATTCGGCGGACAGATTTGGTTTTAAGTTACTTTACAGTTTCTTTTATAACGATTTTTTCCTATTACTTATATAAAAACGGGTTTGGCGACTTGCCGAATCAAGTCTCCAAAGTCGTCTTTGATTCACCAATGCTGTTTTTCGGTTTTGTGATGCTTACCGAACCTTTGACTACGCCGCCAACAAAAGGATTGCGAATTTTATACGGCGCTCTGACAGGTTTCGTGTTCGCTCCACAGATTCATATAGGCGGGATCTATTCGACTCCGGAATCGGCATTGCTGGTTGGTAACTTGTTTTCTTACCTTGTCAGTCCGAAACAAAAATTAATGCTTAAATTGGAGACAAAAATCGATATCGCCAAGAATACGGAGAATTTTATTTTTAAAACGGAAGAAAAACTGGATTTTAAACCTGGGCAGTATCTAGAATGGACCTTACCCCTTGAGAAGCCGGACACGAGAGGCAATCGAAGATATTTCACAATCGCTTCGTCGCCAACCGAAAGTGATATTTCAGTTGGCGTTAAATTTTACGATAAGCCGAGCAGTTTCAAAGAAACGATGTCCGAGATGAAAACAGGGGACAGCATCGTGGTTTCCCAGCTTGCCGGTGATTTCACGATGCCAAAGGATAAAAATAAAAAGCTGGCTTTTATCGCCGGCGGCATCGGCATTACGCCTTTTCGGAGCATGGTTAAATATCTTTTGGATACGAACGAGAAAAGGGATATTGTGCTTTTTTATTCCAATAATTCAGCCGGGGATATAGCTTACAGCGAAATTTTCGAGAAAGCGGAAAAACAGCTCGGCATCAAAACGATTTATACTCTGACTGATAAAAATATACCTACGCCGACAGGCTGGCCTGGTAAGACCGGTTTCGTGAACGAAAAGATGATCAAGGAAGCGGCGCCGGATTGGCGGGATAGGATTTTTTATATTTCTGGCCCGAATGTGATGGTGGATGTCTTCAAAAAACTTCTCAAAGATATGGGATTAAAATCTAGTCAGATTGTGACCGACTATTTTCCCGGGTATTGATTTTAAAAATAAATTGACCGAAGTTTGTTTTGTGTATCCTAATCGTTTTTTTGAGTTGTGTATTTTTCGATAGCTGTATAAAATCTAAATACTGTTATTTGTAGGAAGTGAGGTGACTCGTTAATGAGAATTCCTCCACTGTGCCGCAACGGTGAAGCCCTTCGGGGATAAGTCCGGTCGTCAGATAACATTTTTTCCCGAGCAGGAAGTAGGCCAGTCGTGCTTATTTCATTAAGTGTCACTTTAACACTCTGCCTGGGAAAGGCAGGGCTTTTTAATTTTCGATTATCAATTGTCAATTTTCAAATCAATGGCGAGCACCAACAAAAAAGTTTATTTTGCGATTTTCGGAGTAATTGCTTTATGTTTAGTCAGTATCGGACTTTTGGTCGGGAACGTGGTTCAAAAAAAATCACCTAGTCAGTCTCAAATTCCTATTGTTCAAAGCGGGACTTCATCGACCGAGCCGCAAATTTTAAATAATGATTTCAGTTCCACTTCGACTGCATCCGATGGGCCGTCAAGTTATTCTAGTGTTTTGCAAAACACTAGAATAGAGAATGAACGGAAAATTTTTATAACCTTGAAAGCGGGTGGCGGCGAATATTCAGTTTCAATCTTACCGGGCGGGAGTGTTTATGACGTCATGACAGCCTTGACTTTGAGTTCGTTCAAGCCTTTTATTTTTGAAGCCGAAAATTATCCAAGTCTCGGTTATTTTGTTAAAAGCATTAACGGCGTGAAAAATTCCGGCGGTTATTATTGGACGCTCTATGTGAACGGTCAGTATTCAACTCTTGGCGCAACCCAATATATTTTAAAGGAGGGAGACAGGATTGAGTGGAAATATGTAAATAACCCAAACAACTAATATGAAAAATATAAAGATTTTTACTCTAGGATTGTTATTGACCCTCACGATTATATTTCCGATAAATATTTTTGCCGAAGACGTATCAATTCATCTTGATATTGAGGGACCGGATTCAACGCTTTTTAGCGACACACTCAACGTTTCAGCGTGTTCACCCGATGCTTCCACAACCCCCCCGACTTTAAACGCTTATTGCGCTTTGAGCCAATCGGGAGTGCCGAACATCTGGAGCTCATTTGGCGACGATTACTTTTTGGATAGTCTTGGCGGGGTCTCGAATGATTTCGCGAATAATCATTATTGGACTTGGTTTTCAAATCTTGAATTCGGCCAAACAGCGCTTAATAAACATTTACTTTCGGGAGATGAAAACTTGTTGCTGACTATCACTAAAATGCCGCTTAGGATTTCCGTTTCGAGCACGACTCCGACCGTCGGCGCAACAACCACCGTTTCAGTTTTTGAATTCGGTTTCGATTCGTCATTTAACGCTGTTTGGTCGCCCTCAGCTTCGAGCAGTGTAAAAATCGGAGATTCGATTTTCGAAGCAAACGGAAGCGGCCAATATGATATTGTGCCGAGTTCAGCGGATTCTGTTTCGGTAATCGGAATGAAAGCGGGATTCCTAGACAGCTCGGGTATTACGATTAATCCTATAGCTCTGCCGGTCATTATTCCGGAACCAGAACCGGAGCCCGAAATATCGATTTCCATCAATCTTGATATTGAAAACGCAACGACGACGATATTTAAAGGGTCGGTAAATGTTACCGCTTGTCCCGAATCACAGGGCTCGGCAATGGGTTCGACAAGCTCACCACAAGCCTCAACCATAAACGGGTTTTGCGCTTTAGAACAATCCGGCGTGGCGACTGACTGGAGTTGGTTTGGCGAGGACGCTTTTTTAAACAGCATTGGCGGAGTGGCGAATGACTATGTCAATAATATTTATTGGTCATGGTTCGATGATTTGGAATTCGGTCAAACAGCGCTAAATAAACATATTTTGTCGGCAGATGAAGATTTGTTGCTCGCGTTCAATACTTTTCCGATGAAAATAGTAGCGGAGACGGAAACGCCGACCGAGAATAGCACGACAACTATTAGAATTTATCATTTTGGTTTTGATTCATCATTTAACGGCGTGTGGCTTCCGGCTGCGTCGAGCACGATAAATATTGCCGGAGAAAATTTTAATCCTGATTCAAACGGTGTTTACGAGTTTTTTGTCTCAACCTCTTCGTCGATTACGATTTCAGGAAGCGAGCCGGGGTTTTTGAATCCAGAGGCAATAACTCTTCATCCAATTCAATTAGCACCGGATCCTCTGCCGTCGGTTGATTCGGGCAATCCCGGCGCCGGTTCGGGAGGGGGCGGTGGCGGCGGAGGCGGTGGAAGTGGTATCCAAAACAACAGTATCGATGTCGGAAAAGCTCTGCAATTTTTAATCGCCAATCAAAAAACTGACGGCTCATTTGGTTCGACAGGCTCACCACAGGGCGGTTCGGCGCTTTACACGGATTGGGCGGCGATCGCCTTCGGAGGGATGGGTGAGAGCGAGGCGAAACAAAAGATAATCGGATATTTTAAATCAGCCAATGATAATTTAACCAGCGCTACGGATTATGAACGCCGAGCGATGGCCCTCATGGCGCTCGGCATAAATCCTTATAACGGCACGTCTATAAATTATATCGATAAAATCTTAGAGAGATTTGACGGAACACAGATAGGCGATCCCGCGCTCGTCAACGATGATATTTTTGCGATTTTTCCGCTAATGAAGTCCGGTTATTCAGCCGATGATTCAATTATTCAAAAAACTGTTTCTTTCATTATCTCCAAACAAAAATCAGACGGCTCGTGGGAAAACAGCATTGATTTAACAGCGGCGGCGATTCAATCATTGATAGCGGGGCAAGTCAGTCCCTCGGCGGATTATTTGCTCAAAGCCAAGGCTTATTTGGCCAATCAGCAAAAACCGGACGGCGGGTTTGGCAACAGCTTTTCGACGAGCTGGGCGATTCAAGCGATAGCCGCTCTAGACGATTCGACTTTAAACTGGGTAAAGATTAATGCAACCCCGGATAATTCTTTGTTTTTAATTCAACAATTGGACGGTGGTTTGGAAACAATTTCTGTTGATAATGGAACTAGAATCTGGGTGACGGCGTATGCTATTCCGGCGGCGCTCGGTAAAACTTGGGATTCGATATTAACCGGTTTTTCCAAGCCACTGGATTCGGTAAATATTACAGGCGGAATCGGATCAAGCGGCGGTTCAATAGATTTAGGAATTTTAGCGACAACAACTTTAGCCACTCCAACTATTAAAATCGCAACATCGACTCTACCCGAACAAATTTTAATTCCGCAAAATTTGAGCGGGCAAGCAACCACCTCGATTTCGACTCCGACTAAGACGAAAGCGGCTATAGCTCCGGTTAAAATTCAAACTGTTCCAAAAATTACCAGTTCATCGACAAACATTTCAAATCTCCAAGATAGCAACCTGAATTTAAATACAGCGGCAGTGGCAGGGAGCCCAGGCGGTGGCATCGTTAAAAAAATCTTATCTTTTTTTGCCGGAATATTTAAGAGGGTATTTTCTTGGTAACTATATTATCGAAGTCAGAAATACGGCCACTGATATCAAAACGATTTGATAAATCAACCCGATGAAAGGCTCATTCTTAAGCCGCCGGTCTTTTTGAATCCACATATGGAATTGCTGTAATGACACAAAAGGTTCATGGCGGAATTTCATATAAATGACTTGAAGGGCGTCGGGCAAAATTCCGCCAAAAGCGCCGGCAATCAAAATCGGCAGAGAAAATTCCCCGATAAACATTAAAAGGTAAATCGAAGCGAGAAGGCCGACTAAAATATCCAATCCGATATTGATCAAATCCTTGGCAAAGCGCCTATCAAGGACGATATCGTTGTTCATTGGGTTATTTTTATCGCGCTCCTCATAGGACTGAAGCGGATAATCGAAGTGGGGAATCGCGTCAATCGCAAAATGACTGGCAAAAGCGGCCACGAAACCTATTTCCGGATGAGTTGGGAAAAAAGAAGCGGCTAACGTACCGACGATCGTGTGGGTGGTTAAAGTCATGATTTTATATTCTATAACGCTATCTGAAAAAAGAGAAAGTCTACGATTATTTGGTTTAATTTTTTCGTAACAAAAAAGCTCAAGGCCCGTCTTATCTAGTTAGAAAATATGGACACCAAGCCTTGACTTAACGGGTAATATCTGATAGGACAAGGTGGGAGAAGTCTTACGGAAAAACCAAAAATTGACAGAACTATGAAAAAGCACATTGCAACAATGGTGCTGGGGCTAATTTTTGCCGCCAGCAGTTCAGTGTTCGCCCAGTTGGTCGAAGCTGATAACAACAACACGCCAATCAACCTTTCGGTCGCGAGGCCGAGTGGTATGGTTCGAGTTCAGGACGCTGATCAGATCGATCCGTCGATTGGAATTGGCCAATATCTGACCGCCTGTCCGGCCATTGAATCCGGTCCGGCAGTCTGGACACCGTGGGTCAACTCTGTTCAGGACACTCTCGCTCACGGCACACCGCCGGCGACCAATCTGGTATTTGACAAGTTCTATCCGATCACCGGGGCTTTCCCTGAAGGTTGGAGATTGATGTGCGTTGACACCACCGGTCAGGTCGGTATCGAATTCGGGAATCTTGTTCCGGGCAGTGTCCAAAGGGGTATGGGAGTTTGTTCGCCGTTTTGGATCATCTCGAGCAACAACGTTCCGTTTACGCTTGATGACGTAATCATTACGTCTTGGCTTAATACGGCCGGGTCCACCAAAGTCGCCTCGTTCGCTTCGTATTTTCCGGAAGCGCTTGGGGTTAAAGCCGACGGGACACAGGTGACAAGCGGGGCAACTTCTCAAGCGGTTGTGGGATTCCAATATGTCGGCTACCGTCGCAGTTTTGCCGCCAAGGATCAGGCCGGTCTAAACGTCATCAAGAATTACGTCAATGCCAATGTGACGTCGGCGACTTGGGAAGTCGTTTTGATGCGTGCGGGCATAGTGGTTGCTCGAAAGCAGATTACTCTGCCTTTTGTCCAGTCGAACTTCGTCATGGGCATTAGCCGAAATGGCGCGGTCGTCTTAGGCGGCCCAAACCAGCAATACCAAGTATTTTTCTCCGATATCCTTCCGGGGAATTGGCAGAGTCTCGGTTTGCCGGTTTTCTCCGGCGATCTTGTGCCAGTCTCGTCTTCCGGGATGAGGTTTTACAAGGCCAGTCAGGGCAAGTAATCGTGACGAGAAATCGTCCAGTCGTTCCGACCAGTTCGGAGCGACTTTTTATTTACATTTTTTGGGGTTTACTCTGTGAAAAAGCCCTACGGGCTTTTGCCACAGGCGAATTTTACAAGGTTGACTTTTTATATATTTTAGTGTATAAGGGTGGCAGTAGACGTTCGTTTTTAACAAAACAACCCCAGCTCTTCATAGAGCTTCTCCTTGGTCGGATCGGCTCTATAAGGGCTTACCAACCACTGAAAAGTTATGAAGAAAATCCTAATGCTGGTGTCAGTAATTATTACCGGCGTGTCGCAAGCGCAAATTGTGCCACTCTCCGGAATCGATGAAACTTTGGCGCCGAATGGTTTTCGGCGAGGGATGGTCTCTATCTCCGCCGAGGAAACGGTTGAGATTGACCAGAGTTTTCGGATCTGGGTCTTCGAGGGGGTCTGTCCCAACCGTCTGGCCGGAGTCAATGTTTGGCCAACGTGGCGAAACCACGTTATGGCTTGTCTTCGCGGACAGGCTGAACAAGCCACGAATGTGGTGCCGGATAGATTCCATGTTGCCACAATGGGCGCATGGTGGCACCTAGTCGTTGATCCAAAGGCCGGCACTTCAATGTGGCTTGGCCAACTAACGCCAGGTGGTTTCCAGAAGGGGAACGGTATCGGTTTTGCCACGGTGATTAAAAACACCAACTTGTTCGCGTTGGCGGAAGTCCGGCTCAAAATGTGGAGCTGGGATGTCGCCAAATCGTTGGCGTTCAATCCGGTTCTTACGAACTACTCTTCGGAGTGCCAAGGAGTTCGTTACGGGCCTTCAGGAGTTTTCGGACCGGACAGCGTGCTTGTCACGAGTGGTCCAGCGACCCAACTTGTCAACGAAATTTTTTACGTTGGCTCGAGGTTGTCTTATGCCGCTTCCGATCAGGTCGGTATCAATGTGATTCGAGATTACATTGGGTCAGTGACGAACTACGGTTTGTCCTGCCAAGTTGATATCGTTCGGAACGGAATTGTGATCGCCCGAAAACTTCGGGAATTACCTTTCTTTCCGATGCCAGCCGAGATTTTTGGCATCGCTCTCGGCACTGGTGAGGTTTTTCTCACCGGGCAAGGAGTCCCTAACCAGTTGTATTGGATGGAGGGGGCCACTTCTATGGGTGCAGAAGACTGGCGTTTCGAAGCCCTAGCTGAAGCGGGAACCGCCAAGGACAAGTTGATGTCCCTCCCGATTCCTCAGGACCGGCCGGTATCGACAATCTTTCGGTTGTCGCAGACACCGTACTGAAGTTTGCCATTTTACACCGCCCTTGTTCTCTTTGAACAGGGCGGTTTTTCTATGCTAGTCAAAGCCTTGACAATTTTTTTGGTTGTAGTAGGGTTGCCAGAAGCGCAGAAATTATGTCTTGTTTATAGCGTGTAAAGTTTAATATTAAAAAACGTCTTTATATTTAAGAGTTAATTAAAATTTAAATGAATCAGTCAAAATTTATATTCACATTAGCTACAACGGCGATTATCGGTATTTTATCGATTAGTCTCATTTTTGCCCAGGAAGCCCCACCACCTGGTGACGGCGAAAATTCATCAACTCCACCTTCGGGTGACGACGGTAATACTGGCGGTACAGGTGATGGTGGTCCCGGAGATGGTGATAGCGGAAACACTGGCGGTACAGGTGATGGTGGTCCCGGAGATGGTGATAGCGGAAACACTGGCGGTACAGGTGATGGTGGTCCCGGAGATGGCGACAGTGGTAATACTGGTGGAACGGGCGGTACAGGCGGTGGCGGTGGCGGCGGTGGCGGCGGAGGAGGAACACCGCCTGCTTCATCTGGCGGCGGTGGCGGCGGAGGAGGAGGGGGAGGCGGATTTTCCGGAGTTTTGATTTCGTTTCCATCATTTAGCGGTGTTACGAGCGGCGGCTCCGGCGGTTCTATTGTAATCAATCCCAACCCTTCAATTACTCCTGCCTGCACCCCTTACATTCAAAGATATATGACCCTTGGCGCTCAAAATGATCCGAATGAGGTTTTGAAATTGCAGACTTTCTTGAGAAATGTTGAGAATATCGATGTCAACGTGAACGGCATCTATGATCAAAAGACCTTTGAGGCGGTAAAAGTGTTTCAGCGAAAGTACGCCGATGATGTTTTGAGGAAAAGTTGGGGAATAAATGAGCCGACCGGCATAACTTTTTTCACCACTCGATTGAAGATCAACGATATCGTCTGTAAGACCTTTGCAACCGATTTTTCCCGATTGAATTTACCTGAAGTTGTCTTTAAGATCTCCGATAA
>Ga0209542_10008704_pt1 | contig 18861 bp, 23 predicted proteins | sample RifCSPhighO2_01_FD_184028 | JGI IMG/M metagenome (GOLD analysis project Ga0209542, IMG submission 184028) | Soil microbial communities from Rifle, Colorado - Rifle CSP2_plank highO2_0.1 (SPAdes) (version 2) | ecosystem: Environmental > Terrestrial > Deep subsurface > Rock core/Sediment ...
CCTCTTATTTTGAAATATCTTTCGATTCTGCATGCCCCCCAGCCGTTTTTTTCTCTTATATTAACCACATTAGCATAGAAATTGGGATTTAATGGAATTCTCAATTTGCCCGGAAGGTGGTCTTGAAGGCCAAATACTCCATCTGATTTGTATCTACTAATTATTTTGTAGATTGTAGTTCTGGAAACAGAGAATCGCAAAGCGATTCTGGTTGTTTTCCATCCATTGTTCCAGCATTGGATAATCGTAAATCTTTCAGATTTACTCAGTTTATTGCTATTATTAACATACATTTTCTTTATCATTGGCAACCTCGCTTATATTTTGTTGCACAAATAAAAAAAGTGTAAACCTAATTCAGGATAGTAGATATTTATTGGTTGTGATAAACCTAAGGTATATCTTCCCCCATAAATGATATTTGGAATATATAGCATTTTTATGCAATGATTAAGTCTTTATATTATTTACAAAATTTAAGTTTCGCTAATAATATTTCTGAATTCAAATACAATATCTAAACATAAATTAAACGAGTCATTTGTTATAATAAAAATTCCAACCATATCAAACTGCGGGATTTAGACCACTAAAATAATAAATGTTTATACACAAACTGGCAATAAGACTAATAATGATCTAACTCCCCAAAAATAAAATATACTTTTATTTTTCTAAAATTTCACTGTTCTAATCCGCCCAATTAAGATTAAACGGTATATTAAGAATAACTATAAACATCATCTATAAGCATCAAAAATCATGTATCCATAATCTTCTAATTCATCATTATAGTTTTTCCCATATTTGGTAAGTGTATTATCAATTGAATAAGGGTAATCCTCCCCCATTAAAGTTTCAACTAAAATAGATTCACTTTTCAGGGGGTTTCCTAAACCATGTTCAAAATTTACCCTATAAGTTAAATATTCAGGACAACCACTAACAAATTCAACCATATTAATAGATACATTTACTTTTTTAAATTCTTCTCTTAATACTTCTATAAGATTTTTAATAAGCCTATCTTCTCCCATATTTGTTGCCATAATAATATAAAAAATTGAACATTTAATAATATTCACATCTTGGAAAATAGAGTTTTGGATAATAAAGTATTTGAAAAAAAGAATATTGAATAATAAAGACCCAATTGAAAAAATGAATGGGATCCAAACCCCATTACTATTTGTTTTATAAAAGCCTCGGAGAGGCATTGAACTCTGAATGTAAAAGCCTCAGGAGGGAATTGAACCCTCGACCTCGGCCTATTTGGATATTTCTAAATATACCAAGGCCGCGCTATACCACTAAGCCACTGAGGCGGATTTATTTCTTTTTTTAGGTGAGCATAGCTCGCCATCTTTTGATTAAACTTTTTGTAAAAGTTTACGCAATATCACTAAGCCACTGAGGCAACCCATTTACTATATTGAATAAAAAAGTAAATGTGGGGGAAGGGAATTTCAAAGACACTGAATTCAAAATCTACGAACGCCAGTAAGTCTATTCGAACCCTTGAACCTACTAAAGGACAGGATATCCAAGGCCTAAGACCCCAGTGTCCATAAGCTGCTTAAGTCCTGCGCATTTGGTCTGAAACGTAGTTTCTGACATTTGAAGCCTCGCTTCATTTGACCAGACTTTGCTACCCCCACAGAACTAGATTTAGAATAAATTAACCCTTTATAAACCTAACGTTCTAAAATTTATTGTTCTATCCTATATTGAGTTTACACCTAAATATATATGTGCGGGTGTCTCATAATTGAGAGATTGATGTATTCTCTCAAAATTATAATAGTGTGTCCAAGTGTACAAATCCTTAACATCTGGATGTTTCATTAGTGGAAATTCACCTTTATATGAGCCAAACCATCTCTCTATTTTACCATTACTTTGTGGATAATATGGGCGAATAAAAATGTGCTTTACGCCATACTTTTCTTCTACAATTTTTAATGGCGTACAGGGGACTTTATTTTTATGTGATTTCTTGAAATGAAGTCCATTATCGCTAATTAGTTCTTTAGGAGTACCATATGTATTTATTGCTTTTTGCAAACCTACAGCAGAATTTTCTGCTGTGGCTTCATCAAATAATCCTACATAAACGATAAATCTTGATTTATCATCTATAATTGCAAGCAACTTTTTCTTGGATATTGGATCAATGCTCCAATCAATATGCCACTGGTCATTAATGTTATTAGCTTCATAACTAATATATTTAGGTTTTTCTTTTTTGCCCATTTTCTTTCTAGTTAGGTTTTCGTATTGGATAACTTGATTAATCTTATTATGACTTACTGAAAAACCTCTTATTTTGAAATATCTTTCGATTCTGCATGCCCCCCAGCCGTTTTTTTCTCTTATATTAACCACATTAGCATAGAAATTGGGATTTAATGGAATTCTCAATTTACCTGGAATGTGGTCTTGAAGACCCAATACTCCATCTGATTTGTATCTACCAATTATTTTGTAGATTGTGGTTCTGGAAACAGAAAATCGCTTTGCGATTCTGGTTGTTTTCCATCCATTGTTCCAGCATTGGATAATCGTAAATCTTTCAGATTTACTCAATTTATTGTTAATGTTGACCTACATTTTCTTTATCATTTGCAACCTCGCTTATATTTTGTTGCACAAATAAGAAAGTGTAAACCTAATTCAGGATAGTAGATATGTGTAACGTCTTATATAGTCACATACAATACTACTCTATATGAAACAATTATTACTACGACCGCACCATATACTTTGTATTCCCAGATACTATTATGGTGGATATGATAAAGAGTTTTCAAGGAATTTTAGGAATCTCTGTAAAACAATAAGAAATAATCCTAATATTAAGATTAAAGTTTCAGTCTCTCCCGACTTAATTTGTCAAAAATGTAAACATCTAAATGGATCAAAATGCAATAAAAGGCCAAATATCGATTACTGGATAAAAGTACAGGATAATAAAGTTCTAAAGATACTTAAAATTCAGCCAGATTCGGTCCATATAGCTAAAGAGATATTTAAACGTTCTATAGATTTAGAAAAGAAAGAATTGGAAAAGATTTGTAATGGTTGCGAATATTTACCGGCATGTCAAGTAAATAATTCATTCAAAAAAGATTTAAAAAAATAGTTTTATCTGTGCGCAAACCAGAATATCATTTTATCTGCTTCTTTACTATCAAACCTTGCAAAACCAAATCTTTCAAACTGCACAATATTATCAATCATCAATTTTTTAATTTTGGGTTCTGCAAATCCGATGCGTTTAGTACCATCGGGCATAAGAACTTCAGTTTCAGCAAGTTCATTAGACACAGGTAACCAATGGATAATTTTCCCGCGTGGCATTTTCTTAAACTCTTCGTAACTCTCAGAATGATAAACTAACTTATTGCCTTTTTTTTCAAAATTGAAAGCGTCAATTAACCTATAAAGTTTACCTGATTCAATATTATCAAAATCTTCTGCCGTTATATAAACATTCTTTGAAGCAACTAATTTTCTTTTTCCTCGTTTTAAAAAATCTGGATGAACAAGCAACTCAACTTCTTTATCAGGCGCTTTTTCAATTTTGATTTGTTTGGGTTCATCTATAAAAAAAAATCTGTTAGCTTCTTTGTCAATAATCTCTTTATTAAAAGCATATAACGTTTTAAAAAAATCTTCCTGTGTAACTGATTTATCATGTTCAGTAACGCCCATTTCAATAGCATATTTAATAAAAGCACCCGGTCTTAAGCCTCTCCGGCGTAAAGCCGCTAAAAATGGCAGCCTGATATCGTCCCATCCTGAATAAACTCCTTCCTTAATTAAAGCCATAGTTTTTGAACAACTAACTCTCAAATCTTCAAAATTAACACGTCCAATATAAATAGTTTCAGGAAAAGGCTCCCAACCCATACACTTAAAAATAATTCTTTGCCTTTTTTCATTGTCCATGTGTTCCTTTGCCCTAAGCACATGAGTCAAACCTAAATCATAATCATCAACTGCAACTGATAAATTCATTAACGGCCAAACTTTATGTTTCTTCCCCATCCGGGGATGGTCCGAATCATTAATTCTCATAATCGGAAAATCACGCATTGCAGGATTTTTATCCATTATATCGGTTTTTAACCTAATAACAGCATCCCCTGGTTTATAATTAATGAACATATTATGATATCTGTCTATATTTTCTTCAACTGAAATATCTCTGCATTGACAGGCTTGCATTTTAATTTTTAACTCTTTAAACTTTTCAGCGTCACATGTGCAAACATACGCATGACCATTCTTAACTAACTCTTCGGCCGTATCATAATAAAGACCTAAACGATCAGACTGTACAATAGTTTTAAAAATATTATTTTTAGTTACCCAATTAATTTCATCAGGCAACATTTCATAAGCCCCTGAAAATATTTTGTCAGAATTAGTATCCTCAATTCTTAAAATAAACCTGCCGTTGTAAATTCTGCAATATTCAGAGTTTAAAGAAACGACAAGTGCATGGCCAATATGCGCAGGTCCTGATGGCGAAGGCGCAAATCTCATCACAACTTTGCCTTTTACAGCATTTTTTAAAGGTTTCAATCCTTCACGCTTTTCTTTCTTTTTTTCTTCTGATAGTCCGGGGGCTAATTTTTCTAGCTCAACCCTTTGTTTTTCTAAACTAAATTTATTTACTTTATTAACTGCCTTCTCAATTAATTCCTGAGTTTTTTTAGCATTTTTCCTCGCTTCAGGAAATTCCCCCATTACTCTCCCGAATAAACCTTTGGCATTAGCAGTGCCTTCATACTTTATAGCATTCTGTAACGCGAATAAATAAATTTTATCTTCCATTTAGCCTATTTAGTGAGCTTTCTTTTAAAATCTTGCGTTATATTTATAAGCAAATCTCCATGTATAAATTCTTATGGTCTACATATATGAACTCTCAAAAGAGAACCTAAAACTTGCAAAAACAGAAGTATTAACATTAACAAAAGCAAAAAAATCAAAACTTAAAAAAAATTTATTATTTACTTCTGCATACCACTATCCTGAAAGGCTTGCTTACACTAAAGCAGTTTATAAGTTCTTAGGCACAAACATAAATAAGATTAAATGGCAAAAATATTATAAAGATTCATTTTGTGTTAGAGTACAAGGCGCTAACGAAAGAGAATTAGCTGAAAAAATATGGAACAAACTAAAAAACCCAATAGTTAACTTAAAAAATCCCAAAACTCAATTCAACTTACTCAGTAAAAAATATTTTGGCTTGCTTATCTACAAAAATCAAGATGACTATGAAAAAAGAAAAACAAAAAACAGGCCCGAATCACATCCTTCTTCGCTGCACCCAAAACTTGCAAAGGCAATGATAAATTTAACCGGCGCAATAAAAAGTTCAATTATCTTAGATCCATTCTGCGGCTCAGGCGGTTTGCTAATTGAAGCCGGTTTAATGGGTATGAAAATTGAAGGTTCAGACCTTGACAGAAATATGGTAAACCGGGCAAAAATTAACCTTAAACATTATAAGATAAAAGCCAAAGTTGAACAAAAGGACGCTTTAACAATAACAAGGAAATATAAGTATGTTGTAACTGATTTGCCATATGGAAAAAGCACAAAAGTTACAAACATAAAATCTTTAGTAAAAGAATTTCTTGACAATATTAAAGCAAATGTTATTGTATTAGGACTTCCTGATTTTATCAAGCTGCCTAAAAATAAATATAAAGTAGAATCTTATTTCAAGCATTATCTGCACAAATCATTATCAAAAAAAATATACCTGTTAAAATGGAATACATCGCCTCATCAAACGAGTTAAGAAAAATAAACTACGCCATAAAAAAAGGCAAGAAAGAAATAGATATATCCCTAGACCTAGGCAAAACCCTATCTAAAATTCAATTAAATAAAGACGAAATTATTTTACCGGATAAAACCAAAGTCAAACCTGACAAAATAAAAGATAAAGACAAAAATTGTTACATTATAAAAAATAATAAATTCATTAAACTGCAATTTTTCTCAAAAGAAACAGATAAGCTGTATAAATTAATACCGACAAGTTTCAGGCCAATTCTAAAAATTTCAGCAACTTCTATGCATAAAATGCCGTTCATTGAAAAAATTAAAAAATTAAAATTAAACGGAAAAATCCTTGATTCCGGCACCGGGCTGGGATATACAGCAATTGCAGCATCACAACATGCCAAACAAGTAATTACAATTGAATGGGATCCAAATGTAATTGAAATTGCAAAACTTAACCCTTATTCTGAAGAACTTTTTACAAAAGGTAACATTAAACAAATTAATGCAGATTTCACTAAAGAAGTTAGAAAATTTAAGACTAATGAATTTGATAATATTATTCTTGATGCCGGCACAGTGCATCAATCCGGAGACTTTTTCTCAACAAATAACTACAAAGAAGTTTACAGAGTGTTAAAACCTAATGGGAAACTTTTTCATTACCTGCCCCAATCAGGAATAATGCGAGGACGTGATTACATCGGCGAGATTATCAAACGTCTTAAAACGCTTGATTTCAAAAATATAACGAGAGATGATGAAAGTTCCAGTATTGAAGCTGAAAAATAATTAACCAGAAATGACACGAGGCATCACTATCGAACCGGAAAATCCGGAAAGAATTGAGGCGTCACCTGGATAGTTCCCGAACTATTGTACATTTCTAAACTATATTTAGTTACCCAACAAATATTTTGATTACAACTAAAAACTTGTTTCCATGAATTAACAAGTAAATCCAATTCATCTGACTTTACTAAACTAACTAAACTATAATTTACAAATGGATTCATTTGTTGCAGACAGTCTTGTTCAGATTCACATTTTAATTTGTTGCCATCTATCTTAATTTGCTCATATGAAGTTTCAACACATTTCAGATTATCATTCTCATCAGTACTACGTTGAGAATAACTTTTATCTATTTGACTAACATATAAAATACAATCCTCATTTGTAGAACATAAATGAGACAATGCTAACTTTTTGCTTCCATCAGTTCTTAAACATTCCTTGACTGATATTTCAGAAGGAACATCTGATTCAGTAGGAACATCTGAACTAGAACAACCGACTATAAATATAAACATAAAGACCAAAAATAGGAGTAGAATATTTTTCATAAAAATATGAGACAAATTAATATATAAAACTATCGTTTTGCCACTGCCAATCTACGAAATTGACTATAATAGGATTATCATAAACTAGGTTTATATTATAATTTTGGATGCACAACCAAACTAACAAAAGCTATACACATACCATTTAGATAAGTAGAAACCTTTTTAAACTTTAAATCTATATTTTACTTAAAGAGAGGTAATAATTAGATGAGTCTACAAATTTGGGCGATAAATGTTTTTTCAGCCATTGCAATTGTTATTGGTGGTTGGGGAATGCTTACTCATGTATTTCCGCGAATAGAAGAAATTCTTAAACCAATTATTAAAGATAAAGTATCATTAAAATCATTTATGGGACTTTTGAATATTATTATTTTATGGATAGTTGCCCAAGGAATAATCAATTACTTATTAAAAATAAATAACCCCGTATTAAACTTCATAGAAGTATTCACGCCAGCTTTAGATATATTTTTAGAGTTCTTACCTTACTTGAAATGGGTCATATTGGGCTGGTTCATTATAATCGCATTCAAAAAAAGATAAATAGATGCCTGAAACACAAGAATAAAGTTATGCCCAAAAAAACAAAATTCTTCGCAAACAATTAAACTTCAAAATCTTTATTCAAAAAAAATAATTTTATTTCCAACAACTAATCGTTCTGAATAAATAGTCCCCGCTGAAAACTCAACAACATATTTAGCTTTGTTTTTAGGATTATAATAACTGAAAGGTTTCAGATTTTCAACCAATTCAACAATATTATGCCTGGAATCAAGATAAACAACATCTATCGGAAAAAAAACAAACCACATATGTAAAGGAACGCGTTGTTCTTCATCAAATACAAACACCATAATAGCAGGTTTAAACCTAAACATTTGTCCTATACCTTTGGATATTAAATCTCGGCAAAAGATTGGATCTTCAAGTCTCATAATTATTATTAATAAATCCTATATTATATAACTTTCTGTAAAGAAAACCTTTTATACCTGTTAAGACTATAAATTTTAGGTGATACCAAATGAGAGATGAAAATTATTCAGAAGACGATCCCAAACCTGAAGATCAGGAAATGAGCGAAGATGAAAAAGAAGAACTTGAAATGGATATGGATGAGAAAGATGAAGATATTTATGAAGATGAAGGTTCAACTAAACTTGAAGAAGATGGCGTAATCGATCCTGCTGAAGAAGGTTTCATGAAAGGAGCTGCGCATGACGGCGAAGATGCGAAATGCCGCGAATGCGGAGAAATATTAGTAGATGACCATCTTGAAAAAGAAATTAATGGCAAGGTAATGCGGTTTTGTTGTGATTCTTGCTTGGAAAAATACGAAGAAAAACACCAAGAAGAAACAGACGAATAATTCAGGTTATTTTTTCAGATATTGAATACCCTGATGCTCTGCTCCAAATAAGATTTTATTTTTTTACTTGTTTTATCGTATATTGGGCAATTTTTCTAGCTATATTTTTTCCAGTCGCTTTTTCTAACCCTTCAAAGCCCGGATGCTGATTCACTTCAATTACTTGATTGCCGGTTTTACCTTTCATGATATCAACACCGCAAATATCAGCTTCTACTGCTTTTGCAGACTTTAAGGCCATTTCAATTAAATCAGAATCAGGTTTCATAACTTCAACTTTATTACCTAACGAAAAATTAGTTTTCCAGCCATGCACAGAAATTCTTTTCATGGCCCCAATAACTTCATTGCCTAAAACAAATAACCTGTAATCTTCATTTTTTTCATGGGGAATATATTCTTGTAAATAAATTAACCTTCCAACCTTGCTCATTGTCGATATCCAATCCTCAGCTTCTATACTTGAATTGATAAGCGCAACACCAGAACCCTTGCCTCCGTGTAAAAGTTTAAAAATTACAGGGTTTTCTAATTTTTTTACTGCTCTTAAAATGCCCGCAGAAGATGATGCAAGATAAGCTCTTGGTTGGGGGATATTATTTTTACTTAATAATAACGACGTCAGATATTTATTTTGACAATTTTTTATAGCTCTATAACTATTAATAGTGGGAATACCCATAGCTTCTAATTGTCTCATAGTAATTAAACCAAATCTATAATGACCAGTACTAAACCGGGGAAGCACCACATCCAATTCATCCAGTTTAACTTTATCTTGAAACCCGGAAAGTTTACCATCAATTGAAAGACACAACTTTCCCAAATTTAATTTTACTACTTTCAGATTCATTCTTTTAAATTCCTCAAGAATCCTCTTCCGAGCATGTTCATGAAATTTAATCCCAAGTAATCCTATTTCTATACCCATACCCAAATTCAAGTTTTATATGTTTATAAATATTTAGTAAAATATATGAGCATAGCTAATGCCATTCAATTCAATTAACTACAATTAGATTAACATAAACTTTATTGAGATTATAATTCAGAATGCCTAACTTAACTGGCAACAGCGAACAGATAAAGTAAAACCATAGTTTTATATAATAAAATGATTAAAAATAATATATGGTTGAAATTTCTGAACGTGAAGAAGAACTGCCCGAAGCGGTTATTGGCAAACTTCTTAAAATTGCTGCCGAAGATAAAAGTATCGCTTCACTTGGTCCTGGCGAACCTGACTTTTCACTCCCAAAACCATTAGTTAATTATATTCCGCAATTAAAAAATAAAGTTAACCATTACTCGCCACCGGCAGGTAGAAGTGATTTAAGAGAAGCGATTGCTAAAAAAGTTAGAAAAGAAAACAAGATAAAAGCTTCACCAGAAAATGTAGTAGTCACGGCCGGAAGCCAAGAAGCTTTAATGCTGGCTTCAATGTGCACTCTTGACGTATCTGACCAAGTAATACTTCCAACACCCGCATTTATGGGTTATCAGCCAATGTTCGATTTAATCAATGCGCAAGTTGTGCCTATACAGCTTAAAGAAGAATTAAAATTTGAACTAAGCCCTGACGACCTCAAAAAACACATTGATAAAAAGAAAACTAAAGTTTTACTTATTAACAGCCCTTCAAATCCTACCGGTAACGTAATAAGGAAAAAAGTTTTAGAAGAAATTTCAGACATTGCAGTTGAAAACGATCTTTATATATTTTCAGATGAAGCATATGAAAAAATCGTCTACGACCAAAAACATTACTCAATTGGCTCATTTAATGGCATGGAACAACGGGTCGTAACTTTGCAATCCTTTTCTAAATCACATGCAATGTGCGGATTTAGAATTGGTTACGCGATCGCAAACCCTGAACTTGTCCAAGCAATTTCAAAAATACATATTTACTCAACATTGACAGCATGCACATTATCACAAATGCTTGCAGTAAAAGCACTAAAATTACCTGAAAAATATATCAATGCAATGGTAAAAAGTTATAGGATAAGAAGAGATTACTTAGTAACAAGATTAAACGAGCTAGATTTGCCAACGCCAAAACCCGAAGGAGCATTCTATACATTTTCAAATATAAGCGAATATTCAAACAACAGTTTCAAATTTGCAAGCGATTTATTAAAAGCTAAAGTTGCAGTAGTTCCAGGTATAGAATTTGGGTTATATGGCGAAGGATATATCAGATGTTCATATGCAACCAACCTAAACGTTATCAAAACTGCAGCAGAAAGACTTGAAAAATTTTTGAAAAAATATGGCAAATAACAATGACAATACTAAAAAAATCGCATTAAACATAATAACAGTTATTTCTTTTGTTAGTTTAGTATTTGAATTCTCATTGGTCATGTCCGAAATATTTGGCTATAACCTCAATATAACAATCCAAAACATTACAACCCTCCCTACAAATGAATATTCATTTTTAATGTTTCTCAGCATTTTCACAATGTCTTCATTAGGATTGCACTGGGGAAAAATACACCGAAATTATAATAAATCTCAAAACAAATACGCTAAATTTAAAGGTCCGCCAGAACGGATTGCAATGTTTGTAAATCACAAAAAGTAGAACTAAAATTATAGGCCCCTGCATTAATAAAAATTAGATTATCTCCAACCTTAGGATTTTTCAAATATACTTTATATCTGAATAAATCTAATGAACACGGAGTTTTACCTTTGATCTTGTATGCTTTGCCTGTTTTAAGCTCACCCTCAACAAGTAATTTTACAGGCACGATTAAAGCATCTAAATCCGTATTGTAAACAGATGCGTTTACAATAATATTATTCCCATAAATTGAAATTATTTCAGTCACAAGTTTACCTGCTGGTGCAGCTATAAACCTTCCGGGTTCAATCATCATTTTAATATTGTTTGAATTTAACCACTCTTTGAACTCTCTTATTTTTTTAAATATCCCCTGCAAAACTTCAGTATTCGTATTGGCATAACTTGATGGTAAACCTCCCCCGATATTAACAACATCAATAGCCCCCAATGTCTCTTTATTAAGCAAATCTTCCAATTCTCTTTTCAAGCTCCACTCGCTCATGTTTTGAGTTTTCCTATGGAAATGCACTCCTAATTGGCCAATTTTATTGTTATTGCTTAATTCTTTAATTTTCTCATTAATTACATCTGAATCCATTCCGAACACAAAATACTTTTCAGTCTTAACTGTGTTTTCTTTTAATTTCATTCTTAACAATAAATTTACTTTATTAGAAAAATCGTTAATTGCGCTTATAAAAATAGATAAATCACTTTCATTGTCAACAACAAACCACTTTATCCCTTTATATAATAACTCTCTTATTTCTGTAGCTTGCCAACCTTGCGCAAAAAATAATACACGAGACATATCTTTAATATACTTCAACTCATTGACCAAGTGAACACTAAACATACAACCTCTCTCTTTTTCCAGAATAGCTGTAATCAACGGATTTGTCTTTGAACTATAAGACACAATGTCAGAATAACCCGCGACCTTGTCAAACTGCCCAAGTACTACTTTTTTAGAAATTAAAAATTTTGGTTCAGCCATATCATACCTCAAATTTATCATCATCAATTTTATGTTCATATAATTGACCTGGACCATCTTCGAGTAACTCATGAATTTCTTCCATTCTCAGACTACAAACTCTCCAATAATCAGAACCCTCTTCCAATCCCTGTTTTTCTACATCTAATAAATCAACAATTTGTTCATCTTTAAAAACGTAAACACTATTACATCTATAATGACAGATATCTCTACAATGTGCTTCAATTTTAGAAGCATGAACTTCATAATCTTTTGCGAATAACTTTCTATGCTCTGTAGTTGCCCATAACAAACCTGCTTCTTCCATACCAATTGGCAGTAAACCTTTTTTCGCACGTTTCTCATTAATGTAATACATATGTTCCTCAATTTCTCTTATTTGCATTAAATTATAGACCATACACTTATCTTCTAGACTATCCATCTAAATCAAGCCCTCCACTTTCAAATCTTCTAAAGCCTTCATCATTGCCAATGGAAACATAATAGTTACATCGCCGATAACTGTTGCAACATCAGATTCATCGTTTACTTTCCCCCATGACTTGGCTTCGTCAGTTGTCGCTCCTGACATACTACCTGAAGTTTTATGGGCAGTTGTCATGTAAACTGCATAATTAGCTCCGCCATTTAGCAAAGTACAAAGAATTGCGTGATGCTTTGAAATGCTCCCGCCTAAAGCGATAACACCCTTTGCATCGTCATGTGTAGTACTAAACAAAATGTTTCCAAAATCTTTTACAACATCAACAATGAAATCAGAATGTTTTTGTTGGAACAAGTAAAGATGAAATCCGAACGCACCATCAGTTATAGCTGGGCAAAAAATTGGAACATCGTTTCTAGCTGCCTGATACAAAATTGAATTTTCATCATTCAATGTCAAACCAATCTCTTTCAACATTTCAGATATTGTCCACATTTTTTGTTTTTCGTATAATTTTTTTAGTACCGGGTTAATTAAATCTTCAAAATTCATATAACTTTCGTTCTTAACTAATAAATTTCCAATTCTGTTAATGCCTTTTTCATGAAGTTCAACGTCATCATCGCTAAATTTGCCCACTAAAAATTTTTCACCGCTGGCTTTCATAATGTCTTCTTCAATTCCTCCCACAGTAGTCACAATTATATCAGCCATTCTTAACTTTATTAGTTGAGCAAAAAAACCTCTTAACCCGGAAGTCACCATATTTGATGTGAATGTTAAGAAAATCTTAGCAGAATTCTTTTTCATTTTAACAAACACTTCAGCAGCTTTTGCAAGTTCAGTGCTTTGATAACCTAAGCTGGAAAAATCATTAACCAAATCTTTCACACTTATCCCAGGAGTCCATTTCAAATCTTTAACATACATAGTAATTACCTTTGATAATTATAATATAAATATGAATAAAAATAGAATTAATAAATTTACCTTCCAAATGCACTAACTGTATCAAATAATGTCTGATTCATATAAAATATAGTTTACAGAAGTTATTTATAAGGGTTGCGGTTTAGTTCAGTTTAGTTCAGTTCAATAAATTTACTACCGCATAAAGACAACTTAACAATAGAAACATTTTTATATTAATGGTAGTTATCAAGACCATATGGTAGATAAAACAACCGATAACAAACTGAAGATAATTGGCCTTTACCGTTCAAACTATTTGGCCCAATATCACACTAGAGAAATAGCCAAATTAATCAAAAAAAGCCATGTTACGCTTCTTCCTTACCTTAAAGCCCTCGAAAAAGACAAAATTCTAATTGCTAAGAATATCGGGAAAAACAAAGTTTACACTTTAAATTTGGATAATATACTCACCAAAAATTATCGGATTATAAGTGAGCTTGCGGAATCAATACTCTTTCAAGAACAAGTTTTCTTTATTAAAAAAATAACGACAGAAATTTTTAAACTTAATCTTTCAGGATCGCTTGTTTTATTTGGTTCTTACGCTAAAAGAACATTCAAAGAAGATAGTGATATTGACCTGTTTTATTTAGGAGAACTTAAAGAAATGGACATGACAAAAATAAAAGCAATCGGAAAAACATACGGAAAAACCATTAATCTTAAAACAGCCACCTGTGAAAACTTTGAAAGCGGATTAAGAAAAAAAGACGCTTTGATTATGGAAATCCTAAAATACCACATCATTTTACATAACCCAGACATTTTCATTAATGCATTATGGAGGTATTACAATGAAATCAGAGGATAAAGATTCCAAAAGCCATGTTTCTTGGTGCTGGAAACAAAAAAAAGGCATTAAGCTGGAAGAACCAAACGATAATCTCTGCAAAGCCTACATTGAGAAAGCAAAAAGTGCATTAAATATGCTTGATTCTGCAATTGAAAAAGAAGAAATTGATTGGATAGCGACAACAGCATATTATTCCCGATATTTTGTTCTGTATGCTTTTCTTCAAAAATGTGGCATAAAATCAGAAATCCATGACTGCACCATTTCATTAATGTATTTTCTTCTAGTTGAAGAGAATATTATCTCAGAAGAACTTTACACAGAATTATTATTAGCTAAAGATCTGCGTGTAGATACTCAATATTATGTAACAGAACAAATAGACAAAGAAAAACTGAAAACAGATTCAGCAACAGCAAGAAATTTTGTTTTGAAAATTGAAGAAATAATTGAGAACACAACAGAAACACAAATCAATAAAATCAGACTAAAACTTACTAACGCCCGCCACCCATGCTAACTCTACACTGGAAAACTATAACAGCGCCTAGAAGTACAGCAATTCAAAAACTCTTCGGCTGATGCCTTGTCCTCCCAACTCCGTTCAGATATTTGATTAACGATAATTCTAGTTCTCGCTCGCAGGTCGGAGAAACTAACACCGACAAAACGGGTTTTGTGCGACAATTTTATGCTGATTCTGATTAGATGTAGGTTTCCATCCAACACCTTTATATATTATAATTATCATAAAATATAAAAAGAGGTAAAATGATAGAAATCAGATTACACGGTCGTGGCGGACAGGGTGTTAAGAAAGCATCTATGATTCTGGGTAGAACTGGCTATATGGCAGGTTACAAAACTCAAGATTTTGCAATGTATGGCGCAGAACGTAAAGGCGCCCCAGTTACAAGCTTTGTAAGAATTGACAAAAAAGCAATTAATACTAGGGGCCACATATTTCACCCAGACTACATAGTAATTCTTGATGACACTTTAGACATTCCCTGTAATATAACAGGCGCAAAACCTACTACCCAGATTATCATTAACTCTGCCAAAAAATTTCCTAATCTAAAAAATGTCCACGTTGTAGATGCAACTTCAATCGTAATGAAAGAAACAGGTAAAAATATTACAAATGTTGCAATGCTCGGTGCACTTGCAAAAATATCAAAAATATTTTCTATTAAAAATATTGAAAACGCTGTAAAGGTTGAACTTGGCAAATATAATCCCGATATGCTTGCTAAAAACATGAAAGCAGCTAAAGAGATTTATAATCAAACAAAATAAAAAATTAGCATTTAAAATGATAGAAGAAAATAAAATAAAAAATATTGGAACAAAGGGTTTCCCCTATGCAACAGCAGGTATGAAAGCTTTAGAAAGAAGTTCATGGCGTGTCCAAAAACCTGTAATTGATTACAAAAAATGCATCAAGTGTCACACTTGCTGGCTGCTTTGTCCAGATTCAGCGTATGAAATTGACAATAAAGGTTACACGCACGCAAACGGCAAAGTTTGCAAAGGTTGTGCAATATGCGCAGTTAATTGTCCTGTACATTGCATTACAATGGAGCGTGAACACTAATGATTGATTTACTGGATGGCAACCAATGCGCAGCAATAGCAGCTAAACTGGCCAGAGTTAAATGTGTTCCATGTTTCCCTATCACTCCACAAACAGAAATTATTGAAACTATACAAAAATGGGTAGTTGACGGTGAATGGAAAGATGTGCAATTTAATCAATTAGAATCAGAACATTCCGCAATGTCTGCAGCATTTGGTGCGCAAATTACGGGTGTAAGAACCTTCACAGCTACTTCTTCACAAGGACTATTTTTAATGCATGAAATGTTGCCAATCATTGCAGGCGCAAGAGCGCCCATGGTTCTAGTCAATGTCTCAAGAGGAGTTTCATCTCCAATTACCTTATGGCCTGATCATAACGATGTTTTAGCGATGAGAGATACTGGATTTATCACATACATTTGCGAAACAAATCAAGAAGTATTAGATTCAATTATTATCGCATACAAAGTAGGCGAGAACAAAAATATATCATTACCATCGATTGTAAACATGGACGGTTTTATTCACTCTTATACAAGAACACAGGTAGATGTGCCTAAACAAAGTTTAGTTGATAAATTTTTACCAAAACTTAAAATGGCAATTAAACTTGATACAAAAAAACCTATGACCCTCGGAATTCCTGTGCTGGGAGATTATATGAAATTTAGAATTCAGTTGCATAAAGCGCAGCTTGACGCATTTAATGAAATAAAAAAAGTACATAATGAATGGTACAAATTAACTAAACGAAAATATGAATTTGTTGAAATGCACAAATTAAAAGATGCAAAAGCTGCGATTGTTATAATGGGTCCAAACACAACCATTGCGCGCGCAGCTGTTGACAACATGAGGAAAAAAGGTAAAATGGTTGGTTTGTTAAGAATACGATTATACAGACCATTCCCTGAAAAAGAAATTAAGGATGCTCTAAAAAATATACCGAATATTGCAGTTGTTGACCAAAATATTTGTCCAGGTATGTCAGGCATTTCATATCCAGAAGTAAAAAGTGCAATGTACGGTCAAAAAAATATTATTTCAAACTATATCGCCGGTCTTGGCGGGAAAGCATTAAGCCAAGAAGAGTTTGAAGAAGTATTGGAAGAAACACTAAATACAAAACAAGAAGTAAGAAAATGGTTGATGTAAAAAGTTATATCATTAATAAAAAAATACGCACATAAATTAACTGCAATTTAAAATCATTCAAAAAATAATCAAAAACACAATGGACAAAACAAAAGAAGTAAAACTTAATAGTAAAATAAACGGAAACGAAATTCGGGTAGACTTTAACGGAGAAAGTATGAACATACCAAAAGAAGATTTAGTTACTGGCGGAACTTTTGCATGTTCTGGATGTGGCGCAATCCTTGGCACTAAATTAGCCCTAAAAGCATTAGGTAAAGATACTATTATGATTAACCCTGCTGGCTGCATGACTTTAACAGCTACATGGCCGTTTACTCCCTACAAAGTACCATGGGTACACTCAGCAATTGAAAACGCGGGCGCAACCGCTACAGGAGTTTTGATGGCATTAAAAGCGCAAGACCTTGACAAAAAAGTTAACGTGCTAGCTTTTGCGGGTGATGGCGCATCATATGATATTGGTTTACAAGCATTATCAGGATTTATTACAAGACGCGAACACATAATTTACATTTGTTATAATAACTCATCATTCGCTAATACAGGTTTCCAGCATTCAGCTGCAACCCCCTATGGCGCAAGAACAAAAACAACTGAACCAGGCAAAAATTGCCCTGTAGGCAATCCATTACCCCGAAAAAATCTTGCCAAGATGATGGCGATAAACGGAGCTGAATACGTTGCAACTGCATCAGTCTCACACCCTATCGATTTTATTAATAAAATCAAAAAAGCAAAAGATATGAAAGGTCCAGTTTTTATTGATTTACTAACCCATTGTATTCCGGGATGGCTACATGCAGATGGAAATGGTATCCAAGTGGGGCAAAAAATGGTTGATTCAGGAATGTGGCCATTATATGAAATCCATAATAAAAAAGTAAATATTACTGTAAAACCCAAAATGATCCCTATCAAAGAAGCAATGCAATTACAAGGCAGGTTTAAACATTTAACTGAGAACGATATTAAGGTAATCCAAGACATGGTTAACAAAGAATGGGAACTTATTAACTCAGGTAAATTTTGGGAAAGTGAAGAATATTAATTCTGTTCTAAAATGAACAAGCTCCAATCCATAACAAAAGCCTGCAAAATAACGGACCAAATCTTCTCAGATATAATCAAAAACTTCTCAATATTTAACTCAGAAAAACAAATATCAAATTTTATCATCAAAGAAATTAGGGATAGAAAACTGCGACCAGCATTTGCGCCGATAGTTGCTACTGGAAAAAACGCTGCCGAAATACATCACAAACCAACAAAAGATTGGTACAATGGTTTTTGTGTAATTGATTTGGGTGTGCGCGTTAACGGTTATTGTTCAGATATGACAAGGACAATATTTATAGGTAAACCTTCTGTAAAAGAAAAACTACTTTATGATTTATTATTAAATGCTCAAATTTCTTGTATCAAAAAAATAAAACCCGGAATTTCTTGCAAAGAACTTGCTCGTTATAATGTGAAAATGTTGGGTAAACATAAAAACCAGATGATTCATGCATTAGGGCATGGCGTTGGTAAATATATACATACTAAACCAAAAATATCGCTAAAATCTAATGACGCACTTAAAAAGGGAGATATTATAACAATTGAGCCAGGGATTTATTATAGAACTAAATATGGAATAAGGATAGAGGATACGCTGACTGCAACAGGAAAAATTCTAACAAGAAGCAGGAAGGAACTCTATCTCTTCAAATAATACCAGCACAAAACCCGAATACCTTTCACTGCCTGCTCCGGAAACGTAAAACAAGGCACGCCAGTTTCTTCAAGTGAATGTTTTAGTAATTCAGTGAACTCGC